>Ga0123353_10004011_pt1 | contig 18850 bp, 10 predicted proteins | sample TergutLab28metaG_3_FD_92763 | JGI IMG/M metagenome (GOLD analysis project Ga0123353, IMG submission 92763) | Labiotermes labralis P3 segment gut microbial communities from Petit-Saut dam, French Guiana - Lab288 P3 | ecosystem: Host-associated > Arthropoda: Insects > Digestive system > Gut ... | reverse complement strand
GGGTGGTTTTTCTTTGCGATAGAGGGACTGCTGGTCTTTGCGCTTTGCTTCATCAGCAGCATTTTTATGGTGCAGGCCCAGCTGTTTTCCGCGCGCGACAATGAGTTGCTGCTTTCTATGCCGATCAAACCGTCGGCGATAATTTCCGGGCGGATCGTATCGCTGCTCGTTATGGAATACTTTTTTGAAGCGATAATCGTCGTGCCCGTATTTGCAGTGCTTGTCATGACCGGGAATATATCGCAGATATCGTCTGTCGGGATCGCGTTCTTTTTCGCCGCCGCGCTGCTCTTGCCGCTTGTCGCGCTCGCTGCGGGCTGCCTTGTCGGCTGGCTCATCATGCTTGCAACGTCGCGTATGCGAAATAAAAATATCCTGACGCTTTTACTGTCCCTGGGGTTCCTTGTGGCGTATTTCATGTTATATACCAGAGTTATGGATAACATAGGCTTTTTCATTACACAGGGCGCGGCAATCGCGGAAGCCGTGCGCAAGGCGGTCTTCCCCGTGTATCATCTCGGCGCGGCGATAGCGGACGGGAGCGTTATAAGCTTTCTGATATTTGCCGCTTTCGCCATATTGCCGTTTATAATTATGTGCGAGCTGCTTTCCGCCAGCTTCGTGAAACTCGCGACAGGCGGGCATAAGGTAAAGAAAGTTAAGTATAAGGAGAAAGCGCTGCGGGAATCCGGGGCGCGGAGCGCCCTTCTGAAGCGGCAGCTGCTGCATTTCTGGTCGCAGCCCATGTATATCCTAAACACTGCCCTTGGGGTAGTTGCGACGATAGCTGCGGCTGTCGTGCTGATCGTAAAGGCTGATATAATACTGGATCTGTTTGATCCGGACACAGGTGTGCTTGCAAACTTTATCGATCAGGGGGTCGCGGGGGCTGTGGCGCTGACCGCGTTCGCCGCGCTAAATACCATTTCCGCCCCGTCTGTGTCCCTTGAGGGTAAGCAGTTATGGATAGTAAAAAGTTTGCCTGTCCGCGCGCGCGAAGTGCTGATGTCCAAGGTTTGGCTGCACTTTATGGTCGGAAGCATCCCGGCGCTTATGGCGGGAGTGATCTGTATCGTGACTTTTCCGATGAACCTTGTACAGATGGCATTGACGATCGTTATGCCTGCGGCGGCTACGATGATGTTCGCGCTGTTCGGCGTTGTTCTCAATCTTACGTTTCCGAGGTTCGATTGGGTAAACCCGATCCAGCCGATCAAACAGAGCCTGAGCGTTACGTTCTCGTTGCTCGGGAGCGTCGCGTTCGTAGTCGCGCTGGCGCTGGCGTATGTGTTCCTGCTTTCCGGGACGATCGCGCCCGAAATCTACCTGCTGGCATGTACAGCGGTTTTCGCCGTAGCCTCCGCAATGTTTTACACATACGTGACGGGGGCGGGCGGCAAGAAGTTTGAGACATTTTGAAAATTTATAATATATTGAAAAGGAGCCACAAAATGAAACATGTATACGAAGGTAAAACTAAAACAGTCTATGACCTTGAGAACGGGAATTTCCTGCTCAAATTCAAGGACGATGTGACCGGTACGGACGGTGTGTTCGATCCGGGCGCAAATACTATTGGCCTTTCGATAGAGGGCATGGGCAGGGGAGGGCTTCGGCTGACGGAGTTCTTCTACAAGAAGATCAACGAAGCTGGGTTCCCGACGCATTTCGTCAGCGCCGACGTCGAAAATGCCGAGATGACTGTGCTCCCGGCGGAGAAGTTCGGCGACGGGTTGGAGATCATATGCCGCTATCGCGCGGTCGGGAGTTTTATGAACCGTTACGGGGCATACGCGACGCAGGGGCAGAAGCTCGACGCATTCGTAGAGGTAACGCTGAAAGACGACGATCGCGGCGATCCGCCGATAACCCGCGATGCGCTGGAAATGCTCGGCATAATGGGCGGCGAGGAATATGACTTGCTCAAGGATTTGACGCAAAAAATCACCGGCTTGATCAAGGACCTCCTGGCCGAAAAGGGCATGGAGCTATATGACATCAAGCTGGAGTTCGGCCGAGTAGACGGAAAGATAGTCCTGATAGACGAGGTTTCCGCCGGCAACATGCGCGTATACAAGGACGGCGCAATAGTAAAACCACTGGACCTGGTGAAGTTCGTACTGGACTAAGGGACGTAATACAACGGGACGGTTCATCTGTAATATGACAGATGGACCGTCTTGTCTTATTGTCTTTACTTATATCGTTTCCGAGTCCGGGAAGGAGTATTTTGTGCGCTCAATTATTTCTTGCTGGATCTCGGGCGCGAGTTCTGTGAAGTAGGCTGAGTAGCCCGCTACCCTGATCACCAGGTCGCGGTAGAGCTCCGGTTGTTTCTGCGCGGCGACAAGATCCTCGTGGCTGAGTACGTTGAACTGCGCGTGGATTATTCGCAAATCGACGAAAGCGCGCAGTAGATTTACAAATCTTTCTATGCCGGCGCTTGTCTGGAAGAGCTGGGGCAAAAACCTCATGTTGAGCAAAGCGCCGTTGCTGCTCAGTTCGGACTTGATGCGCGTGGCGGACTTGAGCATTGTCGTCAGCCCGTTGACGTCGCGCCCGTGCGCCGGGATCGGGGATACCCCGCCGTCCGCCAAAGGCTTGCCGGACTTGCGGCCGTCGGGCGTAGCGCCTACGTCGGCGCCCATCGGGATACGCGCGGACATGGAATAAAGCCCCATGTGGTACGGCCCGCCGCGGACATTCGTGTAACGCGACAACTTGTCGTAAAATATAGTCGCCCATTTATTTGCCAGTTCGTCTACCCATTCCACGTCGTGCCCATACTTAGGCGCCTTGTTTTCCATACGCAGACGTAAAAGCTCGGCGTCTTCATAGTTTGAGAGCAGCGCGATAAAGAGATCGGACCTGTCGACTGATTTATCATCGTAAACGAGCATCTTTAGCGCCGCGAGACAGTTGGCTATGTTGGCGCATTGGATAGCCTGTATCCCGGAAAAGTTATAGTTCGCGCCCCCGGCGGTCACATCTATGCCCAGTTCCATGCAGTAATCGACGACGCTTGACAGGAAGGGGGTCGGCAGCAGCTCCGCGTGCGCCTTTTCGACTATTTCACAGCAGCAGATCATGCGGTCGAAAAAGAACTCTATCTGTGTTTCCAACGCGTGCTCCACGTCTTCAAAATTACCAAAATCTTCCAGCGTGCCTGTATGCGCGCCCAACTGCTTGCCTGTGAGGACGCAGCGCCCGTCGTTGAGCGCGAGTTCCAGCGCCTTGACCAGATTGAATCTGGCGGCGTCGTTCCAGCCAAGATTGTTGCCCATCGTCGTGAGTTCAACACAACCCGTGATAGCGTAATTGCGCGCGTCGGCGGGGGTGAACCCTTTGCCTCTCAGCGTCGGGATGACAGCTTCGTCATTGAACAGCTGCGGCATCCCGCTGCCTTGTCCGATCACATTGGCGCAGCGCGTAAGGAAGCGGTCGGGGGATTTTTTATGGAGCCTCGCCGAAAGGCTCGGCTGGGGCAGGAGCAGATGCTCGTGCGCCCGGAGGATTATATAGGACAGCTCGTTTGAAGCATCTTCCCCGTTTGAGTCCTGACCGCCCACAACAACGTTGAAGCCGCTCGGGAACCCGGCAAAGTGTTTTGCGCTTGTCGAGCTTCTCATGTAGACTATCTGATTGAACTTGAGGAACAGGCATTCGATCAGTTCCAGCGCGTCTTCGGAGGTTATCCTGCCCTCGTGAATGTCGCCCAAAAAGTACGGATACAGGTATTGATCCATCCGCCCGGGTGAGAACGAGCAGGCGTTGGATTCCATGTGCAATACAACGTAAAGGAACCACACCGACTGTATCGCTTCGTGGAAGGTGTCGGGTGGGTACAGGGAGATTTTATCACAGATGCGCGCGATCTCCAGCAACTCGGCGGGGCTGGCGGATTTCGCGGCCATTTCACGCGCCAAGTCGGCGTAGCGGCGCATGAATATGCAAGCGCCTTCCAGCGAAATGGCTATGCCCTCGTAGAAATCGGCCTTTTCGGGGTTGGTGGTTTCCCTGTCCAGCGCCATTTCGCGGAGCTTGGCGGGACCGAACTTTAGCCATTCGGCAGTGTTCGGCGAGATATGGCCCTGGGAACTGTTGGTTTGGTTGATCCTTACCACTTTCCCGATGGCGGACATTTCGTCGCCGATTATCTCATCCAGTTTGTCCTCGAGGGTTTTGCCTTTCCAATATGGGAGTATATCGCGCCGGAATTCCTTTATGTCTTCACGCCTGATCCTGAACTGGTCGAATGGCCGGACGGGTAAGGTCTCCAGTTCTTTGTCCACCCAGCGGAGGCCGGATTCGGGGGCAATGACGCCTGCCCGCACTCCGCTTGTCCTGTTGCCGACAATGAGTTCGCCGGGAGTAATGCGTATGTCGATTCCCGCAAGCGATTCGGTCAAAGCTACCGCGCGGAGCAGGTTTCTGGGCAAAGAAGGATTAGCCTTGTAAATGTCTGTTACAATGCGTGCCTGCTCTATGGAGACGAAACGCACTTCTGAGAACATTTCGTCTTTTAACACTGTTACGCGTTTTCTTTGCGCTAGCGTATCGATTCCCGGATCAATCAAGTTTACCACCCTATAAAATGTTGAATTTATTAGTACAAATATGCGTAAAGTATATTTAAAACGTATAATTCGCAATTTTAATCTTTATCGGGCGCTTTGAGCGGTCGCAAGTCTCTGCGGGTCATCGTTTCGCTGGTCGGAGTGGGGAGACTCGAACTCCCGGCATCCAGCTCCCAAAGCTGGCGCGCTACCAACTGCGCTACACCCCGATTTTGTCGAAAATGAGGAAATAACGAGATGCTTAGGCGCTCTCGGATTCTAAACAAACATATTTACTCTCTTTCACGCATTGATTATACATTATATGTCGAAGGTATTCAAGAGGTTTTTTACGGATATATTATTTCCGTATTTTGCCATTGTTGTAGTGTTGAAATGGCAAAAATCAACGCGGGGAAGAACCCCGCGTTGATTATCCGGGTAAATGGATGGGTGCGCCGGTATGACAGCCGCGCCGGGTGCGCCGGGTGCGCCAGCCGCGCCGGGTGTGACAGCTGTACCGTACACGCTATGGGTGCGCTATGTGCGCGCCGGCGCAGTGGTCAGGCGTTGTGCGCCATGTTGTTTCTGCTGTACGCTTTGTTGAGCGCCGCGTAGAACCCGGCGTCTATGTCCCGCAGGGCGTCGGCGCGAATCCTGAAACGCCAGTTGCCCTCGGGGGTGCCGGGGATGTTCGTGCGCGCGTCGGCGCCGTAGCCCAGCATATCCTGGACCGGTACGACGACGAGAGACGCCGAACTCATAAATAGAGTCCGGATCCACGCCTTGCTTATCGCGCAGTTCGGGCCGCCCTGCGACCACTGACCGTCGAAACCGAGATAGAAGAGCGCCCGCTCGCGATCCTCCGGGGACATTTCGAACATCCAGGCGAGAAGGGTCGTGTTATCGTGCGTACCCGTATAAGCGATGCTATATTTTGTGTAGCTATGCGGCAAATGCGTCTCGTCTCCCAGAAATCCGAACTGCAGGACATGCATACCGCGAAAGCCGGATTCTTTCAGAAGCTCCTTGACGTCTTTTCCGACGACGCCCAAATCCTCCGCTATCAACGGCAGATCGCCCAGCGATCTCTCCAGCGCTGTGAAAAGTGGCATCCCCGGGCCTTCCACCCACTTGCCCTCCTTCGCGCTGACAGCGCCCGCAGGTATCCGCCAATAGCTCGCAAAGCCGCGGAAATGGTCGAGGCGGATTATATCATATCTGCCCATAGCGGCCTTAATGCGGTCGATCCACCACTTATAGCCGTCTTTTGCCATCAGTTTCCAGTTGTACACCGGATTGCCCCAAAGCTGGCCGTCCGCGTTGAAATAATCCGGGGGCACTCCGCCAACGGCGACGAAGTTGCCTTCGGGATCAGTATCGAACAGGGAGCGTTTGCTCCAGACCTCCGCGCTGTCCTCGGAAACATAGATCGGCATATCCCCGATGATCGAAATCCCGCGCCCGGCGGCGTAAGTTCTCAGCTTTAGCCACTGTTGGTGGAAAATCCATTGCACGAATTTGTAAAAGGCGATCTCGGAGCTCAACTCTTTTTTCGCGTTGCGTACCGCTTCGGCGTTGTGATTGCGCAGATTCTCGTCCGGCCAGTCGTACCACGCGGCGTCATCGAAATGGTGCCTGATCGCCATAAACAAAGCGTAATTATCCAGCCAGAATGGTTTGTAGCTCGAATAGGGTTTGCCGCTGAGCCGCGAAAACGCTGCCCGCAGAAGCGTCCACTGCTTCTCGCGGACAAGTTCGTAGTCGATGTAATCCAAGCTCATGCCCTCGGAGCGGGCGGCTAGCTCCTCCGGGGTTATTAGCCCAAGCTCCGAGAGCATCCTCGGATCGATCAGCATAGGCTCGCCCGCAAATGCCGAAATACATTTATACGGCGAGGAACACATGCCCGTATGCTCCACCGGCAGTATTTGCCATGCGTGGAAACCGGCAATCTGTAAAAAATCGACAAATTCCATGGCCTCGGCGCCTATTACGCCTATACCGAAAGGGCCGTACAACATCGGTACCGGCAGCAAAACGCCCGACGACCGGGGAAAATCGTGCCTTAATTGCATATTCAATGAACCATACTCCTCAATCATTATCAAACAACTTGCTCAGTTTTTGCAGCAGCACATATACCAACCGCAAGCCACCAGCCACAAGCCACAAGCCACAAGCCACAAGCCACAAGCCACAAGTCACCAGCCACTAACCGCTAATTTATCTTCCAAATCTCATCGGCGTATTGCTTTATGGTCTCGTCGCTCGCGAATATCCCCGAGTGCGCGATGTTCATGGCTGACATCCTGGACCAGTTTTCCGTGTTTTTATACAGGTCGTTCGCTTTTTTCTGGGCGAGGCAATACGCGTCAAAATCTTTCATCACGAAGAATTGGTCGTTATTTGCTGTGAGCGAGTCGAAGATGTACGGGAACTCGGCGCTCACCGCGTCGTTCAGGTCCGAATTGATGATCTCCTGTATGATGCGCTGCAGGCGCGGGTGGCCGGCCAGAAATTCGCGGCTGTTATATGTTTGATTCCTGTAAAGTTCGAGCACCTCGGGGACCGTCAGCCCGAACGGGATGCAGTTGCCTTCGCCGACCGCGTCAAAAATCTCGATGTTCGCACCGTCATGCGTTCCGATCGTCACGGCGCCGTTCATCATAAACTTCATGTTACCGGTGCCGGACGCCTCCATGCTGGCCGTCGAAATCTGCTCGCTCAAGTCTGAGGCGGGGAATATCTGCTCGGCAAGCGAAACGCGATAGTTCTCCAGAAAAACGACCTTGATCAGCCCCTTGACCCGGGGGTCGTTGTTCACTTTGTCGGCCACGACGGAAACGAGCTTTATGACTTCTTTGGCGAAGTAATAGCTCGGCGCCGCTTTGCCCGCCGTAATGAACGTCCTCGGTACGATATTGTCGTCGCCGTTGAGGATCGAGAAATATTGGTCTATGATATGAAGCAGCAGGAGGAGCTGGCGCTTGTAGGCGTGGATCCTTTTGATTTGCACGTCGAAAATGGAGTCGGGATCCACGACGACCTTGTTGCTGTCCAGTATCAGCTTTGCGAGGTGGAGCTTGTTCTCGCGCTTGATCGCCCGCAGTTTCTCAAGAAACGCGCTGTCGCGCACGGCGCCCGATTCGTCCAGCTTTTTCAGGTCGAGCGGCGACTTTATCCACTGCTCGCCAACCGTTTCCGAGATCAGCTCGGAGAGCCGGGGATTTGCCTGATGGACCCACCGCCTGTGCGCTATGCCGTTTGTTTTGTTATGGAAACGTTCCGGGAAAACTTCGTAAAACCCTTTGAACAACTCGTGCTTTAATATCTCGCTGTGTACCTTCGCAACGCCGTTTATCGCGTGGCTTCCGACAATGGCTAGAAAAGCCATTGAAATCTCGTTATTGTTTATGATGGCCATTTTCGCGACCTTGTCGGGATGGAAGTTATACCTGTAACGAAGCAGCGAGCAAAAGCGCTTGTTGATTTCCTGGACGATCATGTACACCCTGGGCAACAGGAGCGAGAACGAATCGACCGGCCATCTTTCCAGCGCTTCCGGCAGTATCGTGTGGTTCGTATACGATATCGTCCGCACGGTGATATCCCATGCCTCGTCCCAGCTAAGGGCTTCCTCGTCCAACAGTATCCGCATCAGCTCAGGCACAGCGAGCGCGGGATGAGTATCGTTGATGTGTATGGCAATGTAATCGGGAAGATTCCTGACGTTGCCGTAATGCTTCTTGAAATGTGAAATTATACTCTGAACGCCGGCCGAAACGAAGAAGTACTGCTGTTTGAGCCGGAGCATACGGTTCTGGTAATTCGAGTCGTCGGGGTATAACACCTCTGAAATGGCTTCGGCCGAGTATTTCCGGGAGACGGCGCTCAAATAGTCGCCGCTGGAAAACGATCCGTAGTCGATCTGCTGGGTCGACTCGGCGCTCCACAGCCGCAATGTATTTACGGTACCATTTTCGTGGCCGGGTATCGGAACGTCATACGGCATCGCGATGACCGACTCGAAGTCCTCGTGCTGGAACCAGAGCCTGCCCGCGCCGACTTCCTGGCGGATGGTACCGAAATATTTTACAAGGATAGCCCTGTTCGGTTTCTTGATCTCCCAGACGGCTTCATTGCGCAGCCAGTTATCGGGCACTTCGACCTGGTAACCGTCGATGATTTTCTGCTCGAACAGCCCGTATTTATATCTGATGCTGCATCCGTTCCCCGGGAGGCCCAAGAAGGCGAGGGAGTCCATGAAACAAGCCGCGAGCCTGCCGAGACCGCCGTTGCCCAGCCCCGGGTCGAGCTCGACGCCGTACACCGTTTCGGGGTCGAATTTCAGGTCCCAGAGCGTTTCCTCGCAGACTTTCTTGAGGCCGAGCGAAATGATATTCCGCTCCAGCATCCTGCCGAGCAGGAACTCAAGCGAGAAATAGTATACCTGCTTTTTCCTGTCTTTCTTGTAAGTCCGGGCAGCGGTCTGCGTCCACAGCTTCATTATCTGATCCCTGACAAGGTTTGCCAGGGCAATATAGCAATCCTCGGGGGTAGCTTCTTCGATAGAAATACCGCGCACCGCTTCGAGCTTGTCGATAAAAAGAGTTGAGAATACATCCTTGTCATGTAAATTCATATGGTTGGTTCCTTTCACAAGCTGTCGGTCCTGATTGCGAACATACCAGGTTCTCCTGCCCTAACGGTCACGGTATCTACAAACGCGTCATTCAGGAGATCGTAATTGAAGTCCTTCACATTCAGGACCCTGTCGCTGTCCGATACGTTTACCGCGGAAAGGACGCGCTCGTCCCCACTGCCGCGGGTGAAGGCAAACACCCCTGCCCTCGCTTCAATGAGCTTGTATATGCCGTTTACGAAGCATTTGTGCTTCTTCCTTATCCGCGACAGATTCTTATACCAACCGATCAGTTCGCGATCCTCGTATCCCCAGGGGTAGCAACGCCTGTTGAACGGATCGCCTCCGCCCTCCATGCCCGCTTCGTCGCCGTAATACACGCAAGGCACGCCGGGCAGCGTAAACTGTAACGCCGAGGCCAGCCTGAGCCGTTTTTTCGCCAGCCTGAGCTGCTCGTCGGTCAGATGAAAATGCGACATAGCTATCTTGGTATCCGGGAAATCGGCGTCGCTGAGCACCGTGAGGATTCGCATGGTATCATGGGTCCCCACGATATTCATCAGCGAGTTGAGCACGTCGCGGGGGTAGTTTTTACACAGCGAGGCCACCGTGTCAGCCAGCCGTATGACGTCCCCGTCTTTGACACAGGCGATCAGCGCAAGCTTCAGCGGATAGTTTGTCACGCTGTCAAGCTGGCCGCCGATGAAGTAGCGCCGCCTGACGCTGTAGGCGATTTTATGCGACGCGTCTTCCCACACCTCGCCGACGATCAGCGCTTCGCTGTTTTCCCTTTTGATCGCCGTACACAGCGGATCCAGGAAGGGGTCGGGCAGTTCGTCCACGACGTCGAGGCGCCAGCCGGATACGCCCTTTCTCATCCAGTTCGCGATGACCCCGTCGACGCCGCATATGAAGTTCACGTAACCCTCGTTCTGCTTGTTCATCGAAGGGAGCAGCTCGATATTCCACCATGAATCATACGTGCCATCCTCGCGGAAAGTGAACCAATCGCGATAGGGCGACGCCGCGCTCTGATAAGCGCCTGTATCGCCATACTTCCCGTATCTGTTAAAGTACACGCTGTCGCTGCCGACATGGTTGAACACCCCGTCGAGGATTATTTTCATCCCGCGCGCATCCGCCTCGCGGCACAAATGTTCGAACGCCTCATCGCCGCCGAACGCGGGGTCGATTTTCATGTAATTGCCCGTGTCATACTTGTGGTTTGAAGAGGCTTCGAAAACCGGGCTCAAATATATGCAGGTAACCCCCATCTCTTCAAGATAAGGCAATTTCTCGATAACGCCGCACAAGTCCCCGCCGAAAAAGTCATTGTTGTGTACTATACCGTCATCATCGGGCAGGAAGTACGGGCAGCCGCCCCAATCCGACCTTAGGATCGCGCCGGACTTGAGACTGTACGTAACGGCGCCTTCGCATCGCCTGACGCTGCCGCGGCAGAACCTGTCGACGAAGATGTGATATATGAGGCCGCCCTGAATCCAGTCGGGCTTGACGTCCGCGGGGGTGTAAGCGGTTATCTGAAAACTCCCTCCGGGCTGTTCCGGAATGGCGAGCGAGGTACCGTCGGCCATATCGAGCAGGAAACTATACCAGTAAAGCCCGGGGGTCTCTATTTGCAGTGAACAATTGTAGAGATCGTAGGCGCCGGCCACACGGTCGAAATCCATGACGGTCTCACTGGCCATTCCGCCGTCCGGATAAAGAAAGACACGCGGGTTTGTCGCCTCGCCCCTCCAAAGTTTTATGTGCAGATCAAGCGTCCCGGGAGCCTTTATAGCTCCGTCGGGAGACCTGAAACACTCGTCTCTTTCGTCGAAAATGTATATGCTCATCAGCTCTGCATCCCCTTGTAAAGGTCGCGGTAAGCCTGCGCGGATATTTCCCAGCTGAAATCACATTCCATGGCTGAGCGCACAAGGTTTTTCCAGTCGTTCTCACGGTAATTATACAGATCCAGCGCCTGCGATACCGTGTCCAGGAGCGCGCCCGCGCTGTATTCCTCGAATACGAAACCGTTGCCGTTGCCCATGCGGCAGTCTTTGATCGTATCTCCGAGGCCGCCGATCTTGCGGACGATCGGTATCGTGCCGTAACGGCAGGCGACCATTTGCGCAAGCCCGCAAGGTTCGCTGCGCGACGGCATGAGCAGCACGTCGGCGCCGGCATATATCTTGCTGTCGATCGCGGGATTGAACGCGATGCTCACCGCGACTCTGTCGGGACTGCGTACCGCCCTTTCTTCAAAGAACAGCTCATAGTCGTGCTCGCCGGTCCCCAGCAGCAGGAACTGCACGTCCAACCTGAGCATATCGTCCATCATATACGTGATGAGATCTATGCCCTTATGCCACGCCAGCCTCGAAACGACGCATATCAGCATCTTGCGCGGCGCGATAGGCAGGTTGAACAAGGACTGAAGCTGCCTTTTATTGACGGCCTTGCCATCGGGGAATTCGGCCGAATAATTCTTTTCAAGCAGCGGATCGGTTGCGGGGTCATGGAGTTTTGTATCGATGCCGTTGATGATCCCGCTGAGCTTATGTGCGTTCTCCCTGATGATCGGCTCGAGCAGATACCCGCCTGCGACCTGGATCTCATCCGCGTACGAAGGGCTTACGGTCGTCAGCTTATCCGCGCATACGATCGCGCCTTTCATAAGGTTGAGGCAGTCGCCATATTCGACAAGGGCCGCATCCTCTTCCGTCAAGTCAAATACGTCGGCATAGATATCAGACCGGTATTGACCTTGATATTCCATGTTGTGAATTGTGAACACCGACTTGGTATTGCTGTATTTTTCGGAAAAATGCGTCTTAAGGTAGATTGGGACAAGCGCTGTTTGCCAATCGTGGGCGTGGATTATGTCGGGTACATATCCGGTGAGTTCCAGGACCGTGAATACCGCTTTCGAAAAAAACGCGAACCGTTCGCCGTCGTCAAAATAGCCATATGCGTTCGAACGGTCGAAGTAATGCCGGTTGTCAACGAAATAAAAAGTAACGCCATCCAGTTCCAATTCGGAAATCCCGCAGTATATGTTCCGCCACGCGAGCCGTACCCATACGTCGCCCAGAAACTTCATCTGCGGTTCATATTTATCGCGGAAGTGCGAGTATAGCGGCAATACGACCCGTATGTCAAGTTCCGGGTCGATGTCGGCTAAAGACTTTACCAGCGCGCCCGCGACCTGGCCCATACCGCCGGTGGTTATGAAAGGGACCACTTCAGAAACCGCGTTGAGTACCTTCAGCTTATTTTTTCCTTCTGGCATAGTACCTATACCTCCTGATTCTGATTCTCAAATAACGGGATCAAAAAACAGACGCTCAACTCTCAGTTGTCAATTACTAAATCACCCTCGATCTCTCAATATACACCGGGTAGGTGCGGTAGCCGACCATGTTACGGTTTTCCGAAATAACAACCGAGCGGTCGGCAATGACGCAATCCAGCGTGGAATCTTTGCCTACCAGCGTGTCGTCCTGCAGTATACAATTTTTGACGATTGCGTCCGGGCCGATCCTGACGCTCCTGCATATGATGCTGTTTATAACGGTGCCTTCTATCTGACAGCCATCCGCGACTATGGAGTTCTTTATCTCCGCGTGTTTGCCATATTTCGTGGGAAGCGAATCCCTGCGGTTCGTGAAAATCTGCCTGCCTTCGAAACCGAAGAGCGCGTTCCTTTTTTCAGTGTCCAGCATATCCATATTGTAGCGGAAATACGATTCGATCGAACATATATGCGCCGCATAGCCTTTGAACTCATAAGCGACGATGTTCAGCCTTTCCAGCGCGTCTGCGAGCAATACGCCGGAGAAACGGAGCATGCCGCAGTTTTTCTCGCCGGCTGTCAGTTGGATGAAGAAACGTTTTTGCATAATATACGCGCCCAGGGACAGATTGATCGGATCTGTCGAAAGCGGCGACTTGACGATGTTGCGCACGCGCCCGTCATCATCGATGTCGAGGGCAACGGCATTGTCCCGCTCGGTGGAAGAGATGGTTTTCTTTGCGTAAATCGCCGTGATATCTGCGCAGCTTTTTTTGTGGGCCTCCACCGCCGCGCGGTAATCCATATTGTAGATGACGCTGCTGTCGGCGAGCACGATATAGTCGGCTTTCAGTTCGGCAATGAACTCCGCCGCCCTTTGAAGCGGCCCGTCGAGCTCGCTGTTGACGCTCCTGCGTTCATCCGCGTGGTAGGGCGGGAAAAATGTGACGCCGCCGGATTTACGCGCGAGGTCCCATTCCTTGCCCATCCCTATGTGGCTTATCAGCGACTGGTAATGGCTGTTGAGGATCATCCCGATGGTGTATATGCGTGAATTGACCATGTTTGAAAGCATAAAATCGACCGTGCGGTACCTGCCGGCAAAACGCGTGGCGGAAAGGGTCCTTATGGGACTGCCGTCGCTCGCGCGATCCGGATGCGGGTCTGAAAGGCACAATCCTACGTTCATGTCAATCCCCCTTCCTTCTTTTAAGTTCTTCTTGTTTCTCGATCACAGTCCCGCGCTCGTAGACTTTGAGTTTGCCGCCGTTTTTGCGCGACACTCCGGCCATAGCGCCCTCTTCCACGATCGTATTTTCGTCAAGTATCGTATAATCGACCAAGGCGTTCTTGCATATGCGAACATTTTCCATGATAACGCTGTCCCTGACTATGGCGCCTTCTTCCACAATGACGCCCACCGACAGAATACTGTTTTCGACGCTGCCGTAGATCTCGCAGCCCTCGGTTATGAGCGTGTTCTTGATGCTCCCCGTGGGCGCGATGTAATGCGGCGGCATCCCGGCAGTCCTTGAAAGGATGTTCCAGTTCTCGAAGCCCAGATGCAGGTCGTCGAGAAGGTCCATGTTTGCCTGCCAGAGACTTTCCTCCGTTCCGACGTCTTTCCAGTAGCCGTCGAAGCGGTAAGCAAAGAGCCGGAGCCCGTCCCTGAGCATGTTTGGAATGATGTTTTTTCCGAAATCATTCGCGGAGTCCGGGTCTTTTTCGTCTTCGCACATATAGTCCCGCAAAGCCCGCCAGTTGAATATGTATATCCCCATCGACGCAAGGTTGCTTTTCGGGTTTTCCGGCTTTTCTTCAAAATCGGTGATGCTGTCGTCGGGGGCCGTGTTCATGATCCCGAACCGGTTGGCGTCTTTGAGCGGAACCTCGATGACTGCGATCGTGCAGTCGGCGTTGACGCTCTTGTGGTAATCGAGCATGGCGGAGTAATCCATTTTGTAGACGTGGTCGCCGGCCAGGATCAGCACGTACTCGGGGCTGAAAGATTCGATAAAGTTCATGTTCTGGTAAACGGCGTTCGACGTGCCGCTGTACCAGGCGGTGCTCCCCGGCTTGCTGTGGGGCGGAAGGATCGAAACCCCGCCGTTGAGCATATCAAGGTCCCAGTGCTGGCCTTTTCCGATGTAGTCGTGCAGCAGCAGGGGCTGATACTGCGTCATGACCCCGACAGTGTCGATGCCTGAACGTACGCAGTTGGTGAGCGGGAAATCGATGATCCGGTACTTTCCGCCGAAGGTTACGGCGGGTTTTGCGATTTGCTCAGTCAGCGATCTCAGGCGCGACCCTCTGCCGCCTGCCAGAAGCATTGCGATACATTCTTTGTGTGCGGCTAGTCCCATGTGTATACCTCCTTTTTGTATTTAGTGTGTCCTTATAAGCTAATGCGCTCTGCGGAGCGCAAGGAGTCAGAAGTCAGGAGTCAGAAGTCAGAATAGGACGGGAGTTAGTTTTCGAGTTTTTTTATTTGCTACTCTTGTCCATAAGGTGCTAATGCGCTCTGCGGAGCGCAAGGAGTCAGAAGTCAGGAGTCAGAAGTCAGAATAGGACGGGAGTTAGTTTTCGCGTTTTTTTATTTGCTACTCTTGTCCATAAGGTACTAAAGCACAGGTTGAACGATTTTTACTAATCAGCTTTATCAACCTCATCAGGTTCGGCAACCTCGCCCTCCCCTTCGGATTCTCCCTCCGCTTCAGAATCGTCTTCCTCTTCGGGTTCTTCCTCCAGGGGGATCGCTGTCGTCAGTTTGAAAAAAATCGTTGAAAGCGGCGGCGCGATCACGCTCATGCTCTGCTTAAAGCCGTGCAGGGCTTCATCCTCCGTCTCGATTTCGTCGTTTTTCTGTCCGCCTCCGCCGTATTCCAGTAAATTGGAATTGAAAACCTCCGTGTAAATACCTCTTTCGGGGACGCCAATACGATAAGCATCCCTCATTACCGGCGCAAAGTTGACGAGGACAACGATGTTCTCCCCTTGTTTATCCGTGCGAATAAATGCGATAATATTCCGTTCGCGATCGTTGTCGCAGATCCATTTATATCCGTCCCAGGAATAATCTATCTCCCAAAGGGCGGGCGTCGCCAGATAGAATGCTCCCAGTTCCCGGACATATCGCTTGAGATTGCTGTGCATCGGATAGTCGAGCAGGAGCCAGTCGAGGCCTGTGTTGGTATCCCATTCGCGGAATTGTCCGAATTCGGCGCCCATAAACGTGAGTTTTTTGCCCGGGTGCGTCATCATGTATCCAAGAAAAGCCCGCAAGCCTGCAAACTTCGTTTCGTAATCGCCCGGCATTTTATTCAGGAGCGATTTTTTACCGTGGACGACCTCGTCGTGGGAAAGGGGAAGTATGTAATTTTCGCTGAAGGCGTACAGGAAAGAAAAGGTTATCTTGTCATGGATCTCTTTTCTGTAAACAGGGTCGAGTTCGACATATTCGAGCATGTCGTTCATCCAGCCCATGTTCCATTTAAAGCTGAAGCCCAGGCCTCCGTCGTGGATCGGTTTTGTCACAAGGGGCCACGCGGTCGATTCCTCCGCGATCATCAGCGCGTTGGGGAACTCGGCGAACACTGCCTTGTTGAGCTTCCTTAGGAAGGCGATGGCGTCCAGGTTCTCGTTGCCGCCGTTTGTGTTCGGAGTCCATTCCCCGGCCTTCCTGCCATAGTCGAGATAGAGCATCGAACTCACGGCGTCGACCCTCAAGCCGTCCGCGTGATACATGTCGAGCCAATACATGGCGTTTGAAACGAGAAAAGACTGCACCTCTGTCCGCCCGTAATCAAAACAGCGTGTACCCCACTCCCAGTTCTCGATCCGGTCCATACCATGGCATTCGAAAAGAAATCCGCCGTCGTACTCGATCAGCCCATGCTGGTCTTTGGGGAAATGAGACGGTACCCAGTCAAGGATAACGCCTATCCCGGCCTGGTGGAACAGGTCGATAAGCCTCATGAAGTCATGAGGCGAGCCATATCGCGTAGTGGGTGAGTAATACCCGGTTATCTGGTATCCCCACGAGCCGCCGTAAGGATGTTCCATGATAGGCAATAGTTCGACATGGGTGTAGTTCATCTCTTTGACGTATGGGATCAGCCTTTCCGCGATTTGACCGTAGGTGAAATACTGCCCGTCGTCCGGTTTCATCCACGAGCCCAAATGAACCTCATATATATTCATAGGACGCTCATATACAGACTGTTGATTCGTAGTCTCCCGCCATACGACATCTCCCCATTTGTAGCCTTCTAAATCAAAAACAATTGAAGCGGTATTGCCCTCAGTTTCGGAACAGAAAGCAAAAGGATCGGCTTTCAGGACTTTCGAGCCGTTGCCCGATGTGATCGCGTACTTGTACCGTTGCTCTGAGTACATGCCCTCGAGGGTCGTCTCCCAAACCCCGCCGTCGGATATTCGCATCAAAGGATTTGCGTCGTAGTTCCACCCGTTGAAATCCCCGACCAGATGGACTGCCTTTGCACACGGCGCCCACGTCCTGAAAACCGCGACGCCCGTTTTAGAGTCAAAGTGGCAGCCCATGAAATCATACGACCGGAAATTTGTGCCCTGGTGGAAAAGATAGACCGGAAGGTCATTAGGTAATTGAGTATCTGACATATCATTTCCTCGTTCATTAGAATTTTAATTTCTACATTATATTATACACTATTTTTCACAAATGTAATATATAAATTGTAAAAATTAATATATTTTATATTTTCATACACATAATGCTTGCGAAATGCCTGGTAGTCTCAAAGCGTCCGTTATCACCTCCTCGCACATGAGTATGCCAGTCGTCTATTTGGGGTATTTATTATTATTTACGGGACAGTTTCTACGATTATATAATCAACTGCGATTTTTTTCAATCATTTTGTGAGTAATCCGGTAGTAAAAATCTTATTGGTATTTACATAAAGAAAAACCGTCATTACGACGGCTTTACTTATCCGCATATAAAAACCAGCTATTTCGTCGCCCTCGTCTACCAACCACTAGCCACAAGCCACCAGCCACCAGCGACCAGCGACCAGCCACCAGCCACCAGCCACTAATTAGATCTCTATCGTCCCGTCGAAGCATTTTCTTGCGTTGCCGGTCATGAACACTCCGTCGTCGTTGTAACGTATGATCAGATCGCCGCCCAGCAGCTTGACTGTTATGTCGGTATCCTTTTTGCAAAAGCCGTTTTCGACCGCCGCGATCGCCGCCGCGCACGCGCCCGTGCCGCAGGCCTGCGTCTCGCCGTTGCCGCGCTCCCACACGCGCACAAGCAGCGTCGTCTCATCCAGGACGAGTACGAACTCAGTGTTGACACGCTCGGGGAAGATCGGGTCGTACTCGAACTTCGGACCGGTCACGCTCAGGTCGAGGGTGTGCACATCCTCGCCGAAAATGACGCAGTGCGGGTTCCCGACAGAGAGGCAGGTCACCGCGTACTCGCGGCCTCCGATATTGACCGGCCTGCTGACGACCCTACTGCCCTTGAGCTTCACGGGGACCTTGGCGGGATGGAACTCCACCTTGCCCATATCGGCAGTCACCATAGAAACCTCGTTATCGGTCGTAAAGACCTGCATCCGGCGGATGATGCCGCTCATTTCGATATGCATTTCGGGTTTGCGGATGATACCTTCATCATAAAGGTACTTGCAAACGCAGCGCAGCGCGTTGCCCCCGACTCCGCCCGGCGTCCCGTCCATGTTATATATGCTGACCGACGCGTCGGCGCTGTCGGAAGATTCTATGAGGACCACACCGTCCCCGCCAACGCCATAATGGCGGTCGCTGAGCCTGATGCTCACGCTCTCTGGATCTGTGATCCTGTCTTTGGGATGCAGGCAGTTGAAGTAGATATAATCATTGCCGCAGGTCTGCATCTTCGTAAACCGCAGCTTCCTTTTGCCGGGACGCATATCGTTGATATCGACAAGCTCGATCGTAGCTTCCGAATATTTGCTCAGCAAACAGTCGGCGATCGCGTCAGCAGTATCAACTGACGTCAGGCACGGGACGCTGCGCTCGACAGCCTTGCGGCGTATCTTCACGCTGTCGCGGTCCGGGTCGCGGCCCTTTGTCGAGGTCGATATGACATAGCTGACTTTTCCTTCCTCTATCAAAGGCAGGATATTATTCTCGCTCTCATGGATCTTACCGACCGAAATAGCGTCAAGCCCGACGTTTTTAAGCTTATCGGCTGTCCCTCCCGTCGCGTAAATCTTAAAGCCGAGTTTTGCGAATTTTCTTACCACATGTATGATCTGCGCCTTATCCTGGTTGCGGACCGAAACGAAAATCCCGCCCTCTTTGTTCATCATGTAACCCGCC
>Ga0123353_10004010_pt1 | contig 18851 bp, 12 predicted proteins | sample TergutLab28metaG_3_FD_92763 | JGI IMG/M metagenome (GOLD analysis project Ga0123353, IMG submission 92763) | Labiotermes labralis P3 segment gut microbial communities from Petit-Saut dam, French Guiana - Lab288 P3 | ecosystem: Host-associated > Arthropoda: Insects > Digestive system > Gut ... | reverse complement strand
TGGCCGGGCTTGGGCATCAGCTGGTTGGACTTGACGAGCGCGATCTCCGCCAGGCCGCCGAAGTTGGTCTCGAAGCCCCAGATTCGCTGCTCGGGGTCGAGCATGGTGTCGTCATGGCCGTCGGCCGACTCCAGCTCCACGCTCAGGCAGTGCGCCACCACCCGGTCGCCGGCGTGCCACTTGTTGACCCCGGGGCCGGTGCGCAGCACCACGCCCGCCAGGTCGGAACCGATGACGTGGTACGGCAGGTCGTGCCGCTTGGCCAGCGGCGACAGCCGGCCGTACCGCTCCAGGAAGGCGAAGGTGGACACCGGCTCGAAGATCGAGGTCCACACCGAGTTGTAGTTCACCGAGCTGGCCATGACGGCGACCAGCGCCTCGCCGGGGCCGAGTTCGGGCAGCGGCACCTCTTCCAGGTGCAGCGACTTGCGGGGGTCCTTCTCCCGGGTGGTGAGCCCGGCGAACATGTCGGCCTCGTCCTTGTGCACGGTCACGGCACGGTAGGACTCGGGCAGCGGGAGGGCCGCGAAGTCGGCGGCCGCGCTGTCCGGCGCAAGGATCGCGTCCAGGATGTCCTTCATATGACTCGCCTCCGGCGAAGCGTTCTCGCGGTAACGCTCGAGGGAACGCAGGGGTCGGGTGGATGGGGCTGCCGTCGTCGGTCCGGCGAATGGGTGACGGGACGGGGTGAAGGAGCCGCGCGGTGGCGCGGAAACGGTGCCTGTGACGCAGGCGTCCGGGCGCGGGGCCAGTGGCCCTCGGGGACAGACGGGGTGCCTGGGATCGCTGCACACCGCCCGCCCGGACTGCTCCCGGCTGTCGCCGGGAGGTGTGCTTACCGTATGGCACTCTGTGCCACCCGACAAGACACTGCGTGCCAACAATTTCCCTCAAGTGTCACCCCGTGCCAACGCCCGGGCAACAGCAAGGCCGTTACACGCATCAGCGGCCGCCCGGAACGCTCCGGACGGCCGCTGGGTGGCGGGCTGGGGGCGGTTTCCGGCCGCTGGGGCCGGGCGCCCGGCTCAGGCCTGGCGCAGGGCCTCCTCGATGCTGCGCAGGATCTCCGCGGGGGAGGCGTCGGTACGCGCCACGGCGACCACCACCTCGCCCTGCCGGGAGAGCGTCGCCGGCGTCGGCGACGTGGCGCGCGACGGTATCCGCCCGGCCCCGATCCCGGTGCCGAAGGTGGACTTGATCACGTCGAAGGCGTGGTCCAGCTGCTGCTCGACGTCGCCCTTGCCGCCGGCCCGCAGCCAGCGCCGCAGCACGTGGTTGTGCGCCGCGACCACCGCCGACGCGGCGACCTCGGCCAGCAGCGGATCGTCGTCCCCGTCGCGCTGGGCGCCCTCGTCGAAGTGGCCCAGCAGGTAGCGGGTGAACAGCCGCTCGTATCGGGCCACCGAGGCGATCTCGCGCTCCCGCAGGGTGGGCACCTCGCGGGTCAGCCGGTAGCGCTCGACGGACATCTCCGGCACCTGCGCGTACATCCGCAGCACCTCGGTGATGCCGCGGCACACCGTGTCCAGCGGGTGCTCGCGCGGGTCGGCGGAGTCCAGCACCGCCTGCACCCGCACCAGCGTGTCGTCGTGGTCGGGGAAGATCGCCTCTTCCTTGGAGCGGAAGTGCCGGAAGAACGTCCTGCGGGCCACCCCGGCCTTCGCGGCGATCTCGTCGACCGTGGTCGCCTCGTACCCCTGCGTGGCGAACAACTGCATCGCCGCGGCGGCGAGGTCCTGGCGTACCCGGTGGCGCTGGGCGGCGGCCCGGCGGCCGCTCGCGGTCTCGGGGGCGTCGGAATTCACAGCTTGGGGCATGTGGGGAACGTAACACGCCGGAGCCTCCCGTCCGGTGGCGGGCGGGAATCCGCCCCAGCCCACCGGACGGGCAGCGCGCTCAGCGCCGGGCATACTCGCGGAATCCGCGGCCGGTCTTGCGGCCCAGGCACCCCGCGGACACCAGGTGCTCCAGCAGCGGCGCGGGCGCCAGACCGGGGTCGCGGAACTCCTCGTGCAGCACCTGCTCGATCGCCAGCGACACGTCCAGGCCCACCACGTCGAGCAGCTCGAACGGGCCCATCGGATACCCGCCGCCCAGCTTCATCGCCGCGTCGATCGCCTCCACGCTCGCGTAATGGTCCTGGACCATCTTCACCGCGTTGTTCAGGTACGGGAACAGCAGCGCGTTGACGATGAAGCCGGCCCGGTCGCCGCAGTCCACGGGGTGCTTGCGCACCGCGGCGCACACCTCGTGCGCGGTGGCCACGACGTCCTCGCCGGTCAGCACCGTGTGCACCACCTCGACCAGCTTCATGGCCGGCGCGGGGTTGAAGAAGTGCATGCCGACGACGTCCTGCGGGCGCCCGGTCGAGCGGGCGATCGCCACCACCGGCAGCGAGGACGTGGTGGTCGCCAGCACCGCGCCCGGCTTGCAGACCTTGTCCAGCATCCGGAACAGCTGCTGCTTGACGAACAGGTCCTCCGCCACGGCCTCGACGACCAGGTCGGCGTCCGCGAACGCGTCGTACGACCCGGCCGGGGACACCCGGCCCACCGCCGCGTCGCGCTGCTCCTGGGTGAGGCGGCCCTTCTTCACCGACCGGTCCAGCGAGGCGGCCAGCCGCGCGACCGCGGCATCGGCCTTCCCGGACGTGCGGGCGGCCAGCACCACGTCGAACCCGGCCTTGGCGAAGACCTCGGCGATCCCGGTGGCCATGGTGCCGGAACCGGCCACCCCGACCGCTCGCACGGCGCGGCCCGCGCCGCGGTCGTCCCGGGCGCCCGGCGTCTCCGCGTCGGGCACGACCACGGAACTGCCCGGGGCCTCGTAGCTGTAGAAGCCCCGGCCGGACTTGCGGCCGAGCAGCCCGGCGGCGGTGAGCTGCTTGAGTACCGGGGCCGGGGCGTGCAGGCGGTCCCTGGTGGCCTCGTACATCGCCTGGAGCACGGTCGTGGCGGTGTCGACGCCGATCAGGTCGAGCAGCGCCAGCGGGCCCATCGGCAGCCCGCAGCCCAGCTTCATCGCCGCGTCGATGTCCTCGCGGGTGGCGTACCTGGCCTCGTACATCGCGGCGGCCTGGTTGAGGTAGCCGAACAGCAGCCCGTCGGCGATGAAACCGGGCCGGTCGCCCACCGGCACCGGTTCCTTGCCGAGCCGGACGACCAGGTCGGTGACGGTCTGCGTGGCCTGCGGCGAGGTCAGCACGGTGGAGACCACCTCGACCAGCTTCATGGCCGGCGCGGGCGCGAAGAAGTGCAGGCCGAGCACCCGGTCGGGGTAGGCGGTGTCGGCGGCGAGCCGGGTCACCGACAGCGCGTTGGTGCCGGTCGCCAGCACCGCGTCGGGGCGCACGATCCGGTCCAGCGCGGTGAAGACCTCGCGCTTGGTCTCGTAGCACTCGTCCACGACCTCGATGACCAGGTCGGCGTCCGCCGCGGCCTGCAGGTCGGGGAAGGTGCGGAACCGGGCGAGCGCACCGGCCCGTTCGGCCGCGCCGGCCCGGCCGCGCTCGACGGCGCGGGTGGTGGAGCGCTCAAGGGCGGTGACGGCGCGGCGGGCCGCCTCGTCGCTGACGTCGATGCCGATGACCTCGTGGCCGGCCATGGTGAGCACCTCGGTGATGCCGGTGCCCATGGTGCCCAGGCCCACGACGGCGACGACGGGGAGCGCCGACGAGGCGCGGGAGGCCGAAGAAGCCGAAGAAGCCGAAGAAGCAGAGGAAGCGGGGGACGGGGACGCAGAAGAAGCAGACGGACGGTCCATCGCATGACTCCTGAAGACAGGGGGGTGGGAGACGCGGGCCTCTCGCACAGGTGGGTGCGCCCGCGGATACCAAAGGCGGGCCCTGTCCCGGGGCCGCGCCGCGATGTGCCGAACCGACGTGGTGTTGCAGCGGTGGCCGTAGCTGCGTCACCAGGCTGCGGTCACCTGGCTTGAGAGTAACCCGCGGGTAACTTGAGCGCCACCCCTTCGCGCATGTGATGTGCTCCCACCGCCAGATGAGCGCGATGCTCCCCCCGCCGCCGTGTCCCGCCCTGTCTCGTCGTGTCTCAGCCCTCCGCTCCCGCGGCGGCCGCTGTCACGGCACCCGGCGGACGTACCGGACCTCCCGCAGCGTGACGCCGTCGTAGTCGTCGCTGGCCTCCGCGCCGTCCGGGGCGAAGCCGGCGGCCGCGTAGAAGCGGCGGGCCCGCGCGTTGTCGGCCAGCACCCACACCAGCAGCCGGTCCCGCCCGCGCTCGGCGGTCCGCAGGACCGTCGCGGAGGTCAGGGCCCGCCCGACGCCGGTGCCCACGTGCTCGGGCAGCACGTACAGCGCGTACAGCTCGCCGTCGCCCGCGTCGTCCGGCTCACCGCGGTACGGGCCGAAGGACGCCCAGCCCACCGGCTCGCCGTCCACCACGGCCAGCAGGTTCTGCACCCGGCCCCGCGACTGGGAGAGGAACTCCCGCCGGCGGTCCGCTTCCTCCTCCGGGTCCATCGCGTCCAGGTACGGCTGCGGCACGATCCCCTCGTACGCCCACCGCCAGCCGCGGACCCTGATCTCCGCCACGGTCCGCACGTCGGCCTCGGTGATCTCCCGGATGTGCACCCTGCTCTGTGTCATGGGCCGACTCTAGAGAGATCACAGCAGGGTGAGTTGGGTATTTTCCGCCTCCGGCGGCGCCGCCGGAGGCTCGGGTGCGCGGCCCGGCTCCCCGGCCCGGCCGGCGTCCTGCCGGGGCAGGTCGAGCCGGCGGGCGCCCCCGCGCCGCCCCGGGCCGCAGCCGAACTCGGCGGCGAACTCGTGGACCTGGCGGGTCACCCGCCGCTGGTACCAGGTCGGCGCGTAGGCGCCGCCCGCGTACAGCGCCTCGTAACGCCGCACCAGATGCGGGTGGTTGCGCCCCAGCCAGGCCATGTACCACTCCCGCGCGCCGGGCCGCAGATGCAGCACCAGCGGCGTGATGGAGACGGCGCCGGCCGCGGCGATCGCCCGGACGGTGGCCCGCAACTGCTCGGGGGAGTCGCTCAGGAAGGGCAGCACGGGGGCCATCAGCACCGTGGGGGTGATGCCGTTGTCGCTGAGGGTGCGGCAGACCGCGAGTCGCGTCTCGGGGGAAGGCGTGCCCGGTTCGACGCTGCGCCACAGCTCGCCGTCGGTGAACCCGACGGACAGCGCGATGGACACTTCGGTGACGCTTGCGGCCTGCCGCACCAGCTCCAGGTCGCGCAGGATCAGCGAGCCCTTGGTGAGGATCGAGAACGGGTTGGCGTGGTCGCGCAGCGCCTGGAGGATGCCCGGCATCAGCCGGTAGCGGCCCTCCGCCCGCTGGTAGCAGTCGACATTGGTGCCCATGGCGACGTGCTCGCCCTTCCAGCGCGGCGCCGCCAGCTCGCGCCGCAGCAGCTCGGCCGCGTTGGTCTTCACCACGATCTGCGTGTCGAAGTCGAGGCCGGTGTCCAGGTCCAGGTAGCTGTGCGTCTTGCGCGCGAAGCAGTAGACGCACGCGTGGCTGCACCCCCGGTAGGGGTTCACCGTCCACTCGAAGGGCATCCGGGAGGCGCCCGGCACCCGGTTGAGGATGGTCCTGGCCCGTATCTCGTGGAACGTGATGCCGCGGAAGCCCGGCGTGTCGAAGGTGCGGCTCGTCACGGCATCCGTGCCGAACAGCGCTCCCGCCGCGTCATCGCGGTTCAGTCCGTCCCAGCGCATGGCACCCTCCTCCGGTCGTCCCGCCCCCGGGCTCCCTGCCCGCCGTCCACAATAGAACACAGATTCGAAAAGCGGGTGTGGTTGGCTTGGGCGTCGCGTGAAGAACGCGTTCGGAACACAACCGAGGAGAAGTCATGGCGCTGGTCGAGGCCACCACGGAGCGGATCGTCGCGGCGGAGCCGGAGCGGGTGTACGACGCGCTCGCCGACTACACCGGCACCCGCGGCCGGGTGCTTCCCGGGCAGTTCAGCGAGTACGAGGTCAGGGAGGGCGGCCAGGGCGCGGGCACCGTCGTGCACTGGAAGCTCCAGGCGACCAGCAAGCGCGTCAGGGACTGCCTCTTCGACGTCACCGCGCCGACGCCGGGCCGGCTCGTGGAGACCGACCGCAACTCCACGATGATCACGACCTGGACGGTCACCCCGGCCGGCACCGGTCGCAGCAAGGTCGTCGTCGTCACCACCTGGCAGGGCGCCACCGGCGTCGGCGGCTTCTTCGAGCGCACCTTCGCCCCCAAGGGCCTCAGCCGCATCTACGACGAGGTGCTGGCCGCGTTCGCGGCCGACGTCGAGAAGTGACCCCACCCGGCCCGCGCACGCCCGGTCACCCGATTGGTTTCGTGATCCTTCACTGATAAGGGTGGTTCCGCCTACTTCCTGAGAATTGCCGCGCTCGTCCGTCGTTGTCGCCTCATGCGGGTAACGGTGGCGGAGCAGGAGTGGCGAGGGGAGCGGCAGTGAGTGGCGGGACGCTGATCGAGCGCGCGGAGGCGGGCCCAGGGGAGGGCGATCGACCCGGCGAACCGGGACCGGGGGCGCCGGGCGCCCCCGCTCCCGGGACCGCGGTCCCCGGCGGCGCGGGGCCGGGCGCGGCCGACCCCGGCATGCCCGACGCCCGCGCCGGGAGCCCGGATCCGGACGGCACGCGCGCGGCGGTCCCCGCGCCCGCCGGGCCGGGCACGACCGTGCTGGATCCACGGCGCGTCCGGCTGGTGTTCCTCGGCCTGATGCTCGCCCTGCTGCTGGCCGCCCTGGACCAGATGATCGTGGCGACCGCGCTGCCGAAGATCGTCGGCGAGCTGCACGGCCTGGACAAGATGTCCTGGGTGGTCACCGCCTACCTGCTGGCCTCCACCATCGGCCTGCCGATCTACGGCAAGCTCGGCGACCTCTTCGGCCGCAAGGGCGTCTTCCAGTTCGCGATCCTGACCTTCGTCGTCGGCTCGGCCCTGGCCGCCTGGTCGCGCACCATGGACGAGCTGATCGCCTTCCGCGCCATCCAGGGCATCGGCGGCGGCGGGCTGATGATCGGCGTGCAGGCGATCATGGCCGACATCGTGCCGCCCCGGCAGCGCGGCCGCTACATGGGCCTGATCGGCGCCGCCTTCGGCCTGGCCTCGGTCGCCGGGCCGCTGCTCGGCGGCTTCTTCACCGACCACGCCTCGTGGCGCTGGTGCTTCTCCATCAACGTGCCCTTCGGCCTGGTCACCCTCGTCGTGATCACCCTCGTCCTCAAGCTGCCCAAGCCCCGGGCCAGGCCCCGGCTCGACGTGCTGGGCGCCCTGCTGCTGGCGGCCGGCTCCACCTGCCTGGTCCTGCTCACCACCTGGGGCGGCTCGACCTACGGCTGGCGGTCCCGGGAGATCCTGGGGCTCGGAGCCGGCGCCCTGGTCTGCGGGGTGCTCTTCGTCGTCGTCGAGCGGTTCGCGGCCGAACCGGTCATCCCCCTGCGGCTGTTCCGCGACGGCGTCTTCAACGTCACGGCCGTCGTCGGCGGGGTCGTCGGCGTCGCCCTGTTCGGCGCGGCCAGCTATCTGCCGACCTTCCTGCAGATGGTCGACGGCGCCAGCGCCACCGGCTCCGGGCTGCTGATGCTGCCGATGATGCTCGGCGTGGTCGTGGCCTCGATCGCCAGCGGCCAGCTGATCAGCCGCACCGGCCGCTACAAGGTCTTCCCGGTGCTCGGCGGCGCCCTGTCGTCAGTCGGCATGTACCTGCTGTCGCTGATGGACGAGAACACCCCGCAGGTGGAGTACAGCTGCTCCATGGCCGTTCTGGGCCTGGGCATCGGCATGATCCTGCCGGTCCTGGTCCTGGCCGTCCAGAACTCGGTCCGGCCCGCCGACATCGGCTCCGCGACCAGTGCCAACAACTACTTCCGGCAGATCGGCGGCTCGGTCGGAGCCGCCATCTTCGGCACCCTGTTCGCCGACCGGCTCACCAAGAGCCTGGCCGTCGAACTCCCGCACGGCGCGCACCTGCCCGACCCCCAGTCGGTCACCCCGCAGATGGTCCGCACCCTGCCGGCGGCGGTACGCGACGGCTACATCCACGCGTACGCCCAGGCCATGCCGCGGATCTTCCTGTACCTGGTGCCCGTCCTCGTCCTCGGCTTCCTCTTCGCCTTCCTGCTCAAGGAGAAACCTCTGGTGACCCAGCACGGCACGGCCGCCCCCGCGGCCCACGAACCCGCCTACGACGGCGTGTACGACCCCGCGCACACGCCCGCCAACGGCACCCCGATCGCCGACCCGCACGGCATGCCCGATCCGGGCCTGCCCGGCGCCCGGCGCAACCTCGGCGGCGGCGTCCCGGTGTGCGGCAGCGTCCTGCACTCCGACGGCACGAGCGTCGGGCGCGCCGCCCTCACCCTGATCGACGGCGCCGGGGTGCAGATCGGCCGCGGCGCGACCGGCGAGGACGGCAGGTACGCGCTCAGCACCCCGGGTCACGGCAGCTACGTGCTGATCGCCGCAGCGGGCGGCCACCAGCCGCAGGCGGTCAGCGTGACCGTCGCCGACCACCCGGTGGAACTCGACGTGGTGCTCGGCGGCGCGGGCCGCCTCGCCGGGGCGGTGCACACCGCCGACGGCACCCCGGTCAGGGACGCGGTGGTCACCCTCACCGACGTGCGTGGCGACGTCGTGGCCAGCGCCCGCAGCGGCCGCGAGGGGCTGTACGTGCTGACCGAACTCGTCGCGGGCGAGTACACCCTGGCGGCGAGCGCACCGGCCTTCCGGCCGGCCGCCCTGCCGGTCAGCGTGCAGGCGTCCCGCGAGACCCGCCAGGACGTCGAACTCGCCGGCGGTGCGGTGCTGCGCGGCACCGTGCGGGCGCCCGGCGGGCGCCTGGTGGAGGACGCCCGGGTCACGCTGCTGGACGCGGCGGGCAACGTCGTGGACTCCGTGACCACCGGGTCCGACGGCCACTTCCGCTTCGTCGACCTGGCGGCCGGCGAGTACACCGTCATCGCGGCGGGCTACCCGCCGGTGGCCACCGTCCTGCAGGTCGCCGGCGGCGGCCGCACCGAGCGCGATCTGCAGCTCGGCCACGCGGACTGACGTGCGGCGCCCGCCGGGGCCCCGGTGATCCGGGCCCCGGCGGGCGCCGTCCGATCAGCCGCCGGCGCCGATCGACGCCGCGGGGGCCGGGACTCCCGAGCCCTGCGTCTTGTCCTTGGCGCACTGGGTGCCGCGGATCAGCGCGTACGAGCCGCCGATCCGGTAGGTGCCGGCGGCCGGCGCGTACAACCGGGTCCAGTCGCCGTCGGGCGTCAGGCAGCCGTGCCGGTTGTCCTTGGCACCCTCGATGCCCAGCACCGGGGACCACGGGATGCGCAGCACCACCGACCCGGCGTGCGGCATCGTCACCGTCAGCTCCGCGGGCCCGGCCTCGTTCACCACCGCGGGCGGGTCGGCGAGCGGCTCGGCGCCGCTGACCTCGTACAGCTTCCAGTGCGCGTCGCTCCACACCGGGTGCAGCCACGGGTTGCCCGCCGCGACGATCTTCGCCTCGGCGACGGCCGCGCCGTCCGGCTCGTCCGACGGCAGCACCACGTAGTTCACGCTCCAGCGGCGCAGCCAGTCGCGGTAGGTGTCCGGGGTGAGCGTGCCGTCGTAGAACAGCGGGTTGCGCTCCACATCGGCCTGCCGGTTCCAGCCGCGGGCCAGGTTCACGTACGGGGAGAGCCCGGACGCCTCCCAGTGGGAGCGCAGCGGGACGACCTCGACCCGGCCGCGGTCGGCCTTGACGTGCCGCAGCTCAGTGATCAGCGGGCCGGCGTTCTTGATGGTGGACGACACCGCGGACGTCTCGACCTGGTCCACGATCGGCTTGGTGATCTGCCAGGTGGCCACCCCGGCGAACGCCAGCCACAGCAGCACCGTCCGGCGCGGTCCCCAGGTGCTCCCCATCGCTATGATCAGCACGACCGTCCCGCCGAACAGCAGAGCCAGTCGCTCGACGTTGCTCCCGATGGGTGACGGGATCACATAGGTCAGGGCCACGCCCAGCGCGTACACCCACGCACCCAGGTACAGCGAGCGCCACTTGCGCGGGACCACCAGCGCGGTCACCACCGAGATGGCGAACGGGATGATCGCGAAGTACCAGTTGAAGGGCTGCACCCCGTAGAAGGGGAACAGCAGCGAGGTCGCCCCGACCACCAGCGGCGGTGCCACGGCCAGGACGTACGCCTCGGTGCGGCGGCCGGTGAGGAACATCGAGGCCGCGACCACCAGCAGGAACAACCCCGCCACGGGGCTGCACATGGTCGCCAGCGCCGCCATCGCCGTGGCGACCAGCATCCGCTTGTTCCGCCCCTTGATCGCACGCTCCGCGGGGAACAGCAGCACCGTGGAGACCAGGGCGAACATCATGCCCAGCGCGAACGTCACCCGGCCGGAGACGACATCACACCAAAGAGCGAACACCGTCCAGGCGATGGGCAGCGCCGGGCGGTCGATCCGGGAGCGCAGCAGCATGGCCGTGGCCAGCGTCGCCGACAGCGTGCCGGCGATCACCGCCGTCGTCCGCACCCCCAGCCACGCCATGATGTACGGCGACAGGATGCTGTACGACGCCGGGTGCATCCCGCCGTACCAGGAGAAGTTGTACGAGGCCGAGGGGTGCGCCCGTATGAAGTTCGTCCAGGCGTACTGCGCCGCCATGTCGCCGGAGTCCTTGGCCAGGAACAGCGCCCACAGCAGGTGGAGCACCGCGGCCGCCGCGGTCGCCAGGAACAGCGGGTGTCTGGGGTCCACCCACCGCAGCACCGGTCGGGGTCCGCGGACGGCGCCCGTGCGCGCAGGCTGCCAGGTGGTCACGTGGCCTCTTCCGGTAGCGGGTGGTGCGGAGTCGTCCCGGCCGGGGCCCGGCCGGCGGGGGGTCGGAGCGCTTCCGCGGAGCGGCCGGGACGCACTACGAACACAGGTGTTTGGACGCTAGCACGACCGGCTTGGTTGCTCGTGCGCGGGCGTGTGACCGGTTTTGCCCAACGCCTGACCCGGCACCCCGGGCGGTCGTACCGTGGTGGCGGCACCGCAGATCTTGTGCCGGTCGGGCTCCTTCCCGTGGCGTCCGCCGGCCGCGGCCGGCGGACGCCACGGGAAGGAGCCCGACCACCCATGGACCGCCGAACTCCGCCGGGGCTCTCCGGCCGGATCCCGCTCGCGGTGATCGTCGTGGACACCGGCGGCCTGGTGTCGCACTGGAGCACGGGTGCGCGGCGGCTGTTCGGTCCTTCCCGTGAGGAGGCCGTGGGCCGTCCCGCGGTGGACCTGTTACCCGTGGTCGGATCGCTGGACGCACTGGACGTACCGCCGGCGGACATGGCCGTCCCGCCGGCCGCCGCGGACATCGAGGCCGCCCTCGGGGCCGCCTACCCGGCCCGCGCCGCGTCCCCCGAACCGGAGCCCGCGGAGTCCGTCCTTCCCGGCGGCACCTCGTACCCGACCGCCGGGCGCGCCCGCCTCCACGACCGCCCCGGCCCGCTGGTCCCCTCGCCGTCCGCACCCGCGGCGCCGGGGGAGGAGCAGCCGGAGGCCGCCGCCGCGCGCGGCCCGCTGGACGTGCTGTGGTGGGCCTACCCGCTCGTCGGACCCGGCCCCGAGCGGCTGCTGGTGCTGGCCGCCGACGCCGCCCAGGTGCAGCCGGACGGCGCCGGAACCGCGGCCGTGGAGCACATCGCACCGGGGTTCGCCCTGCACACCGAGTTCGCCGGTGCCGACCGGCTGGCCAAGCGGCTCCCGGAGATCCTGCCCAGCATGAACCCGCTGGACAGCGCCCGGATCGTCGCCCAGGTCCTCGAACTGGGCTACCCGGTGCTGGAGATCAGCCAGCACGACCGGGTGCCGGTGACGCCCGACTGGGGAGTGCCGCGCCGGGCCGCGCGGCAGGCCGGGCCGCGCGCCGCCGCGCCGGACGCCGCCGTTCCGGCCGAGGACCCGGCGCGCGACCTGGAGTACGCCGCGGTCCGCGAGCGCCTGGAGTTCCTCAACGAGGTCAGCGGCCGGATCGGCACCTCCCTGGACCTCGCCCGCACCATCCAGGAGGTCAGCGCGGCCGTGGTGCCGCGCTTCACCGACGTGGCCGGGACCTACCTCCGCGAGCAGGTACTGGCCGGTGAGGGCTTCCCCGACGGCCCGCCTGACGTCACGACCTTGTGGCACCGCGTCGCCGTCGAGCACACCGACGAACCCGGCCGCTGGGACGACGTGGTGCCGGTCGGCGAGTCGATGCCGTTCCCCGCCCGGACCCCGTTCTTCCAGTGCATGACCACCGGGGAGCCGGTGCTGGTCCCGCGGATCAGCGAGGAGGCCGGCAACGCGATCGCCGCGCAGTTCCCCAAGCGCGACATCAGCCCGCTGATCAACAACCGCTCGATGCTGGTCGTCCCGCTCAAGGCCCGCAACGTGGTGCTGGGCTTCATGATCCTGCTGCGCCACCACGAGCGGCCCGCGTTCGACGACATGGACCGCGTCACCGGCGCCGAACTGGCCGCCAGGGCCGGCCTGGTGCTGGACAACGCCCGCATGTACACGTACCAGGAGAACGTCGCCGACACCCTTCAGGACAGCATGCTGCCGCACGTCGCGCCGCGCATGCCCGGCTGCGACGTGGCGACCCGGTACCTGCCCGGCACCCGGCTGGGCCGGGTCGGCGGCGACTGGTTCGACAGCATCAAGCTGCCCGGGTCGCGGCTCGCGCTGGTCGTCGGCGACGTGATGGGGCACGGCCTGAACTCGGCCGCGATGATGGGCCAGTTCCGCACCGCCGTGCAGGCCATGGCGGCCCTGGACATGCCGCCCGCCCAACTGCTGCGCACCCTCGACGACCTGGCCCAGCGCCTCGGCGAGCAGTACCTGGCCACCTGCGTGTACGCGGTCTACGACCCGGTGGAGTCCGAACTGCTGGTGGCCAACGCCGGGCACATCCCGCCGGTGCTGGTCCGGGCCGCGGACGGCCGCAGCGAACTGCTCGACATACCCACCGGCGCGCCGCTGGGCGTCGGCGGCGTGCCGTTCGAGGAGGTGCGGGTCCCGGTGGCGGCCGGCGACCGGCTGGTGCTGTGCACCGACGGGCTGGTGGAGGTCCGCGGCCAGGACATCGGCACCGGCCTCGCCGCCCTCTGCGCGAGCGCGGCCCACCCCGCCGCGTCCATGGACGACGCGTGCGACACCATCATCCGCGCCCTCAACCCCCGCGGCGGCCGCAAGGACGACGTCGCCCTGTTGATGGCCCGCCTCAACGGCATCCCCCGCCAGGACGTCGCCACCTGGGAACTGGACATCGACCCCCGCGAGGCCGGCCGGGCCCGCCGGCTGGTCCGGCAGACCCTGCACGGCTGGGGCCTCGACGCGATCGCCGGGACCGCCGAACTGCTGGTCGGCGAGGTCGTCACCAACGCGCTGCGGCACGCGCACACCCGCCGCGTGGGCCTGCGCCTGGTGCGGGCCGGCGCGCTGCTGTGCGAGGTCGGCGACGACGACCACGCCGTGCCGGTGCTGCTGAGCGCCGGCCCGGACGACGAGGGCGGGCGCGGGCTGCGCATCGTCAGCCGGCTGGCCCGCGCGTGGGGCACCAGCCGCACCGCCCAGGGCAAGACGGTCTGGTTCGAGCAGACGCTGCCGCGCCGCGGGCGCTGACACGGCAGTGCCACGACAGCGCCCGTCCCCGTGCGCCCCGGAAGGGTGCGCCTCCGTCCGTGACCGTCATGTACCGGGAAGTGGTGAGTACGTGTGAGGGTGTCAGCCGAGTACGAGCAGTCGTGGGAGCGGTTCTGGCAGGACGCGCCGGAGGGCACCGGCGGGGTGTTCTGGGACGCCGACGCGTCGGAGACGGTCGCGGTGCACGAGCCGCACTTCGCCGCGCACTTCGACCCGGGCCTGCCGCTCGTCGACCTCGGGTGCGGCAACGGCACCCAGACCCGCTGGCTGGCCGGCCGCTACCGGCGGGTGGTCGGGGTGGACCTGGCGCGGGCCGCCGTGACGCTCGCCCGGCGCGACGACCCGCACGGCCTGGCCGCCTACGAGCAGCTCGACGCCGTGGACGCCGAGGCGGTCGCGCGGCTGCACGCCGAGCTGGGCGACGTGAACGTCTACATGCGCGGGGTGCTGCACCAGAGCCGGACCACCGACCGGGCGGCGCTGGTCGCCGGCATCGCCGCGCTCACCGGGGAGCGCGGCCGGGTCTTCGCGGTCGAGCTGGCCGAGGCCGCCAAGGAGGTGCTGCTGGGTCTCGCCGGCGGGCCGCAGGGCCCGCCGCTGAAGGTCCGCGCGATCTTCGCCCACGGCATCGCGCCGGGCGAGGTGGCCGACGCGGCGGTGCCCGGCTACTTCCACGAGGCGGGTCTCAGGGTGCTCGCCGAGGGCGAACAGCCCCTGCTGACGACCGAGTTCACAGCCGAGGGCGAAAGGATCGACGTTCCGTCGAAGTGGCTGGTCGCGGGCCGTGAGGGCTGACCGCTAGAGGTGTAGACCAGTGAAGTTGTCCACAGGTCACGGGGGGCTCTGGCCGGGGGCCGCCGCGGCCGCGTAACGTGACGCGCATGAAGATCCTCATCTCCGCGGACATGGAAGGCGCGACCGGTGTGACCTGGCCGGCCGACGTGCTGCCCGGCAGCGAGCAGTGGCAGCGCTGCCGCCACCTGTTCACCTCCGATGTCAACGCCGCCGTGGCCGGCTTCTTCGACGGCGGCGCCGACGAGGTGCTGATCAACGAGGCGCACTGGACCATGCGCAACCTGCTGCTCGAGAAGCTCGACGAGCGCGCCGAGATGCTCACCGGCCGCCACAAGGACCTCTCCATGGTCGAGGGCGTGCAGCACGGCGACGTCGACGGCATCGCCTTCGTCGGCTACCACACCGGCGCCGGCACCGAGGGCGTCCTCGCCCACACCTACCTCGCCAACTCCATCACCGGCGTGTGGGTGAACGGGGAACAGGCCAGCGAGGGCCGGCTCAACGCCCTGGTGGTCGCCGAGTACGGCGTGCCCGTCGTCCTGGTCACCGGTGACGACCGCACCGGCCTCGACGCCCACGGCTACGCCCCGCAGGCCCGCACCGTCGCCGTCAAGGACTACGTGTCCCGGTACGCCGCCGTGTGCCGCCCGCCGGCGCGCACCGCCGCCGACATCCGCGCCGCCGCCAAGGAGGCCGCGTCCCTCGCGGTCCGCCACGAGCCCGCGCAGGCCGGACCGTTCACCGTGGAGCTGGAGTTCGACGCCGTGCACCTGGCCGGTGCGGCGACCGTCGTGCCGGGCGTGCAGCGCACCGGCGAGCGGCGCGTGTCCTACACGCTGCCCACGATGTACGAGGCCATCCGGGCCTTCAAGGCCGTCACCACCCTCGTCTCGCAGGCCGTGGAGGAGCAGTATGGCTGAGCAGCAGACCGTCGCCGCGGCCCACGGCCGTCCCGACGTCGTCGACCAGCAGGCGCTCGACGAGGTGGTGCGCTTCACCTCCGAGCTGATCCGGATCGACACCACCAACCGCGGCGGCGGCGAGGGCAACGAGCGGCCCGCCGCCGAGTACGTCGCCGAGCAGCTCGCCGACGCCGGGATCACCCCGCGCATCCTGGAGTCCGCCCCGGGCCGCGCGAACGTCGTCGCCCGCATCCCGGGAACCGACCCGACCGCCCCCGCCCTGCTGGTCCACGGCCACCTGGACGTGGTGCCCGCCGAGCCCGCCGAGTGGAGCGTCCACCCGTTCTCCGGCGAGATCCGGGACGGCGAGGTCTGGGGCCGCGGCGCCGTCGACATGAAGAACATGGACGCGATGGTGCTCTCCACCGTCCGCGCCTGGGCCCGCAGCGGGCAGCGCCCGCCGCGCGACATCGTGCTGGCCTTCACCGCCGACGAGGAGGACAGCGCCTCCTACGGCTCGGGCTACCTCGTCGCCGAGCACGCCGACCTGTTCGAGGGCTGCACCGAGGGCATCAGCGAGTCCGGCGCCTTCACCTTCCACGCCGGCCCGATGCGGATCTACCCGGTCGCCGCGGGCGAGCGGGGCACCGCCTGGCTCAAGCTCACCGCCAAGGGCACCGCGGGCCACGGTTCCAAGGTCAACCCCGACAACGCCGTCACCCACCTCGCCGCGGCGATCGCCCGCATCGGCGAGCACCAGTGGCCGGTGCGGATCACGGACACGGTCCGCGCCCAGCTGTTCGCGCTCGCCGAACTGCACGGCGTGGAGGCCGACCTGGACGACGTGGACGCCCTGCTCGACAAGCTCGGCCCGTCCGCGACGCTGGTGAAGTCCACCGTCCGCAACAGCGCCAACCCCACCATGCTGGACGCCGGCTACAAGGTGAACGTCGTCCCGGGCGCCGCCACCGCCTTCGTCGACGGGCGGATCCTGCCCGGCGGCCAGGAGGAGTTCACCGCCACCCTCGACAAGCTGACCGGCCCGCACGTGACGTGGGATTACCACCACCGCGAGGTCCCGCTGGAGGCACCGGTCGACTCGCCCACCTACGCCGCGATGCGCGAGGCGCTGGAGCACTTCGACCCCGAGGGGCACGTGGTGCCCTACTGCATGTCCGGCGGCACCGACGCCAAGCAGTTCTCCCGGCTCGGGATCACCGGCTACGGCTTCTCCCCGCTGAAGCTGCCGCCCGGCTACGACTACTGGGCGCTGTTCCACGGCGTGGACGAGCGGGTGCCCGTGGACGCGCTGCACTTCGGCGTCCGCGTGCTGGACCGCTTCCTGCGCGGCACGGCCGCCCCGGCCGGCGAGGAGAGCCGATGACCGCCACCGGGCTGCCGCCCGCCCCCTACGGCACCTGGCCCTCCCCGATCGACGCCGCCACCGCGGCCGCCCACGACGGCAGCCCGGAGTACGTCGGCGTGGTCGGCGACGAGGTGTGGTGGACCGCCCCGCGGCCCGCCGAGGCCGGCCGCCGCGCCCTGATCCGGCGCCGTCCCGACGGCACCGAGGAATGCCCGCTGCCCGCGCCGTGGAACGTGCGCAGCCGCGTCATCGAGTACGGCGGCACCCCGTGGGCCGGCGCGATCGTCGACGGCAGCCCGCTGATCGTCTTCGTCCACCACCCCGACCAGCGGCTGTACGCCTTCCGCCCGGACGCCCCGGAGGACCAGCCGCGCCCGCTGACCCCCGTCTCGCCGGTCGGCGGCGGGCTGCGCTGGGCCGACCTGGCGGTGCACCCCGAACGCGGCGAGGTCTGGGCCGTGCTGGAGGAGTTCACCGGCGAGGGGCCGAGCGACTGCCGCCGCGTGCCCGCCGCCGTGCCGCTCGACGGCTCCGCCGCCGACGACCGCACCGCGGTGCGCGAACTGGCCGCCGAGACCCACCGGTTCGTCACCGGCCCCCGGCTCTCGCCCGACGGCACCCGTGCCGCCTGGATCGCCTGGGACCACCCGCAGATGCCGTGGGACGGCACCGAGCTGCGGGTCGCCGACGTCACGCCGGCCGGCGGCTTCGGCCCCGCCCGCACCGTCATCGGCGGCCCGGACGAGTCCGTCACCCAGGCCGACTGGGCGCCCGACGGCACCCTGCTCGCCCTCACCGACCGCACCGGCTGGTGGAACCTGCACCGCGTCGACCCCGGCAGCGGCGAGGCCGTCAACCTGTGCCCGCGCGAGGAGGAGTTCGGCAACGCCCTCTGGAAGCTGGGCCACTGCTGGTTCCGGCCGCTGGACAACGGCCTGATCGCCGTCCTGCACGGCGTCGGCGCGCTCCGGCTGGGCCTGCTCGATCCCGCCACCGGCGAGGTCGCCGACGCGGCCGGGAAGTGGACCGAGTGGAACCCCACCCTGGCCGCCGTGGGCAGCCGGGTCATCGGGGTCGCGGCCAGCGCCCGCACGTCCTCCGAGATCGTCGAACTCGACGCGCTCACCGGCCGCGCCCGGGTGCTGGGCAACGCCCACCACGACACCGTCGACCCCGCCTACCTGCCCGAGGCAACCCACCGGGTGTTCACCGGACCGGGCGGACGCGAGGTGCACGCCCACGTCTACCCGCCCGCGAACCCCGCGGTGACCGGCGAGGGCCCCGCACCCTACGCGGTGTGGGTGCACGGCGGGCCCACCAGCCGCGCCGGGATGGTGCTCGACCTGGAGATCGCCTACTTCACCTCGCGCGGCATCGGCGTCGCCGAGGTCAACTACGGCGGCTCCACCGGCTACGGCCGCGCCTACCGCAACCGGCTGCGCGAGCAGTGGGGCGTGGTGGACGTCGAGGACTGCGCGGCGGTCGCCGAGGGCCTGGTCGCCGAGGGAGCCGCCGACCCCGAGCGGCTCGCCATCCGCGGCGGCAGCGCCGGCGGCTGGACCAGCGCCGCGGCGCTCACCTCCACCAGCACCTACGCCTGCGGCACCGTCATCTACCCGATCCTGGACCTCTACGGCTGGTCCCCGGCCGGCGGCGAGACGCACGACTTCGAGTCCCACTACCTGGAGACGCTCGTCGGGCCGCTGGACGAGGTGCCCGAGCGGTACCACGACCGCTCGCCGGTCCACCACGGCGACCGCATCACCGTGCCGTTCCTGCTGCTGCAAGGGCTGGACGACGTGATCTGCCCGCCCGTGCAGTGCGACCGGTTCCTGGAGGCGGTCGCCGGACGCGGCATCCCGCACGCCTACCTGACATTCGAGGGCGAGAGCCACGGCTTCCGCCGGCTGGACACCATGGTCACCAGCCTGGAGGCCGAACTCTCCCTGTACGGGCAGGTGTTCGGGTTCACCCCGGCCGGCGTGCCCAAGCTGGAGCTGACCACGTGAGCGAGTCCGCCGTCGCGGGCACCGGCGGCGCGGCCCGGCCGCCCGTGCCCGCGCTGACCCGCCCGCGCCGCCTGCGGCCCGGCGACCGGATCGGGATCGTCGCACCCAGCGGTCCCGTACCCGGCGACCGGCTGACGGC
>Ga0123353_10004009_pt1 | contig 18857 bp, 6 predicted proteins | sample TergutLab28metaG_3_FD_92763 | JGI IMG/M metagenome (GOLD analysis project Ga0123353, IMG submission 92763) | Labiotermes labralis P3 segment gut microbial communities from Petit-Saut dam, French Guiana - Lab288 P3 | ecosystem: Host-associated > Arthropoda: Insects > Digestive system > Gut ... | reverse complement strand
TACATCCAACTAAATTTAAACTTCACCCAAATACACTCTAACTTCATCAAACTACACTATTGATGATCGACGTGACAAAACACATCAACAAACTTACATTTTTACCAACATCGCTGCGAGAACCTCAAATTTAGCACTCCTTTATAAAATAATTCCCGGTTTGAAGTGCATAGGCACTTCTGACTGGAAGGTATGAAGGGAGGAAAATACTTCCGAAATCCAGGTGCCAAGGAGAACATAATACTAAACGTGACTCTAGAGCAATAAGAGGTTAGGACACAGAGTGGATTTATCTGGCTCAGAACAGAGATCAAACCGGGTTCTTAAAAAGAACGTAATAATCCTCCTAGTTCCACAAAGAGCAGAAAATGTCTTAACTGTCTAAGCGACTTGTTATTTGGCTGAATATTACTTCATATTTTTTTCAAAACTTGATAAGAAAGCCTTCCCCTAATACCTTTGACTGCCTTGCAGTAACGAAAATTAAAATAGGTATATTTCTGTAGGTACAATTTTCCCAGTAAACGTTTTGTTCTATTCGATGAAAAAGAAAGCCGTTTGGGATTGGTCCGCCATGCTGACGCGAGACGGTAGGGAAAACATCCACAAACATCACATATTTTAGTAAAGCTGGATACAAATATCTGCTTTGCTCACTGTGTTTGCGTGTACAAGTGTTTTGTATGTACAAACGGATTAAATTTTGAAACAAATCCGTTGTAGAGAACTTAACAAATTTTGATACTACTGGTTTTTCTGTCACTAAGGATTTTATTCATAAAATGGGTTTTCCATATTTCGTAATGAAATATATGTAATCTACGCACCAGACAGTTTCTTCTCTTCTACAATCGGGAACTTTGTCGTTCTATGTTGACAGTTAATGCAACTGAGAACTCTGTAGCCAAGAGTACTGAATTTATGTGACGCTAAGGAAAATTGCGTAACATCGATCAAGCGTCGAAAAGGGCCACAGCATGAAATATGGCAACGGGGTCATGGCTTTGAATCTCATTTAGAATACTGATGTCCATTTTGTGTGTACTCAACCAAGTCATTCAAACGTTGCTTTTAGGCCTCTTAACCGCTGAAATCACTTTACTAACTACATGTAACACACAGAAAACTCAAATATTTGGTACTTCACACACATAATGAATTTAAAAGTTTTCATTTCGTAAGATTTTCACATCAAAGAACAATTATTTTCTTAAACAGCATTAACTGACATGCCTTTGTAATGGAAACGGAATTTGTCGTATATAAGGAGAAAAAAAAGAGATATTTTGTGTAAACTAGAAGAATTTAAGTGTTCATATTGCTAAATACGAAACTTTCGTAGTCGCTTTATCATGGTTGAGCCAGCATTATGTATGCATACTTTGCATATTCACACAATGTTAAAGATTTAATGTAAAATAAATGCTTACTATTATTTTAGGATTTGGTGGAGCGGCCATGGCAGCTGCCTGTGTGCTAAGCCTCACCACACGAAAACAGAATTCTTGCCATTATCTCTACACAAAACACGAGTCAGGCATGCTGGAAAGTAATTCAGAAGACAGATAAACTCGAGATGGCGGAGAAGATAGTCTCTGAGAAACCTGGAAGCATTTTTACAATATTTTAAAGTACAATTGAGTTGCGCATTTATCTCAGACTGTTACAATGTATGCTGACCTCATTATAGCAAGCTAAAGTTTTATGTTAACACGCTTATTGGCTCGAGGATATGCTAAAAGAGCACGCACTTGTCCATGCATGGAATTGAGAATGTGGGGAGAAAAACCAGGGGTTAGGGAAAAAACAAAACATAGAAGTCGTTGGGGCTGGAGTGGCGCCAGAACTTCCATTCATACGGTACGTGTAGAAGGAGAGAACTGCGTGTGGGGGTGCAGATATAAAGCTTGTAAACATGGCAATAACTGAAGACGAGTATATGAAAAACAAACACGTAAAATGTATCTTACGTTTAACAAACACGGTCATTGAAACACAAAATGGCAGGAAGAAAAACAATTACAGTTATTAACTAAATGCATTCAGCAAGAGGTGTCTTCACAGCGTTAGATTTTACAGTTAGCTAATAATGTTCCCTTTCATCACAAAGTCATGTTCATGCACGCCTGCCGGGTGCGACTATAGTTCGGCTGAGAACTTCACACATTTTTCCTCTAAGATAAAAATTAACATTATTCTACAACCTACCAATTTCAGTATCTTGAGATTTCCTGATGAAAATGGTGTACACGCTTTCCATATTCATGAATTTTGACATATGAGAATCCCACATTCTCTGGGTGTTGCCATGTTTATCAAAATCCGTCTTTCTTGATTAGATAATTCGAAAGAAACTACACCAAAGTTTCAACCTGCGCGAATATTCATTATGCAATTTCCTCATCTTTCATTGTTCCTATTTTCCGTCCAACCATTGTCCTCAGTATTTCATTGTTATGTGAACACAGTTCCTGTCTGTCTTACAATGGTAGCCCAGCTTAATCCCCGCACAATAAGAAACAAACCTATAGTTTTGTATATTTCTATAATTGGTTTCGCAGATAGAAGACGGGAAGAACAGCTATTATGAACTAAATTTAATTTTTAGAGAAAGATTAGAAAACAACATTTACGGCTGCTGAAAGTATGTTTATCTCTGATTAACTGAATGATTTCAGTTCCAGTCTTCATATCTTCTACACCGTTCGGAAGATGCTTCTAGTCTTGCTTTCATGTTATTTGACTTCGCAGACGAAACACTGGGTTGCAGTCGATTTACGAATCAGTAAACTATTAAATCGCCATTCCAAAAACATGAGGTGAAGAAAACGAGACATGCATTGAGTAATTTTACTTAATTTTACGTAACCTGTTCGCATTTGACATTCGGCGGACCGTACATCGTGACATATTCTTATAATGAAAGCCAGTGAGATGCGCTATTTCTCAAGTTTATTTGATGAAGTAATCTACATGTTTCGGACAGTGGACATGGCCGAAACCTGTAGAGTACTTTATGAAATAAATTTGAGAAATAGTCCATCTCGTTGGCTTTCATTGTAAGAATAATCTTCACATTATTAGCTGCCAGTCTGGGTTAATCTGGCCATTTTAAGGGCCGTGCAGTTTCGTTCTACGAAACTCTAGTGTGGCCAAAGAAAGCATTGGTTATACAAGGAAATAGAGTGTTTTTAACCTTTAGATATTTGTATCGTAACTCGTTTTGAATGTTTATGTCTTAACAGACAAATTTAGACCTTGTCTGAAAGTAAAGCGCTGGATAAACAAGGCCAAGAATCTAAGAAATAAGGAGCAACTGGACAACCGACAAATTTTTATAATATTTACATTCATGAATTTGAAAGTATATTTTTATTTTCTTCTTCCTTCTCCTTCTTCTTCTTCTTCTTCTTCTTCTTCTTCTTTTTCTTCTTCTGGCATTACAGTCTTTGGTGGACCTTAGCCTCTTATCAAAGTTTCTTCACAGCTGGATAATTGTTATCTTACTGTCTACAAAACTCATTCTCATAAGTACAAAATTAGCTTACATGAAATGAAGAAATCGCAGACTGCATGCGATGTGCAAAAGAGGTCTTCGTTAAACACCTGAGAGCAACTGGCCACTTTAAAACATAGGCGCCGATGGGAACATAGCACCAAAGTTTCTCTCATAATTGGGTGCTGACTTGTGGACTGAAACCAGCTACCGCAGAACTGCGACCACAGAGGCATACTTAAGAACATGTTGACGACTTTCCGGTATTTATGCAATGAATTGGCCAAATGAGAGACCATTGACTTTCTAGGAGGGACTCATTATCCGTACGACATGTTTTCATGACTGGCAGATTTGACAAATATTTTTCTCCTGTGGGTAGCTCACACGTCGTGAAAATTGCGTTCTCGAAATACTGGCCACATCTCTGTTTCTGACTGACTGTGTTTAGATTTAACACAAACAAATGAATCGCCTACAATTAATCCAGACTCGAATTCCAGGCTAGTTTCAATACAACGGCTCGTTTACGTGGGGTCACTTATGGTGCCAACCGTTTCTCATTTATCACATAAAACTTAGCTAATCCTCTGATCTAAGACAGTACTTGCGCGGGTAGTTTGAGATATCGCCAGGATTTGTGTATAGCGTCCACGGTTTGACGGATGTGAAAGTGTTTCATTCAAGGACGCTGTTCTAAGGTCATATAGCGTAGGTGATAGCGGAATAAATGTGCACGTAGCATTGATGGGACAATACTGGCAGCGGCAGACCGGAGTATCTGAAGAAAACCTGTTCCGCTTCCTCATTAATTATTGGCGAATTTTCCAATTACACAAGTCGTAGGAATACAGTTTAAGTTTGTTTTTATCTGCTTTTTCGTAATTTGTTTTCGTAATTTTACTTAAGCCACGAAAATTAATTACATGCCCTCTTCCTGGAATTTCCGTGGCCACTAAATGTTAGAATTGTACGGTATTTGCTGCCTGTGCTCTTGTGTGACTTCTGTTTGAAGTCATGCGCTTTAGGTACTACGTCTGAATATGAGGGTAAAGGATCCTTGTATTTAGAGGAATGTTATTTATAGTCTAGTGGTTGCTAAACAAATATCGAAGCCCGCATATGCACCTACAGGACCTTCCAAACTGTCAAGCATGATTAAGAGATCATAAGCGAAATGCTTATTTTTGTAATTTGTAAGTCGTAACACTCTACGTCTTGTTATTTTAATATTATAGATCCATGTTCGTAAGCACAGTACACAAACAAGTCTAGGTACTTCTGTAGAAGGTACTAAGCTGACTGTATTTTCTTCGTCAAGAAGACAGGCTACGTAGAGAGCGGAGCAGTCGTTCGCTTTCAAACTTTATCCCCTCTTTAGACCTCTTTCCTCCCCAACACTTCCGCTTTTCCTCGTGGATGATTTTTAATGATCATCTTTACATAGCCTCACACAAATACAAACAAGGACCAATGTTTACAGTAGGGGTTTAAGATGTGAAAAAGTCGTCCGTGTTTGGCTGTAGCTAGCCTGTGTGAAATCTCCAAAGCTGGGAAGACTGATGGGAGAGGATAAGATGGTTTGCGAAGGACACGGCACACTTAAATCTGGATCACAGCTTTACTGACTTATTTCCCTACATTTTAATTATAAGAGATAGCCTATACCTTGCAGTATTACGGTTTAAGAGACTCTAAAAATTACTGTTACTACTCGTTTACACTTGCGAATTTAGTCATGACACGCAATATCCTACAACAAAGAGTGGACAACTAATGATGATGATTACGATGATGATGATGCTAATAATAATACTACGTTACTTCCTTGACTTTTGCAATGTTATTACTGTACTAATGAGCTGCTGGGTCAGCATGTGAAAGAAACTGGTGTATTGAAATTGATTATATTTTAAATATTTTTATTGTTAATGCATAATAAAATATATATTTAAAATTGCTTGGTAAAACAGTTTAAGATATGAATGGGTATCATTGTTAAGTGTCATATACAAGTTTACGAATAATAAAAAACTCCGTGGCCTTAGTCCGCACGCGAACTATACCGACAGAGCGGCCGCCGCCGGTCGGCGAAGTTAGTGCCAACTTTTGCGGATAAATATTCGTAAATTCCAGTTTAGGTCCTTTGTAAAGCAAGGCTCGTACTGGATTGTTCAGAGCCAAATATGAATTTAAAATTATTCGTACAAGCAAATGCATAAGAATTTGTTGTCGCAATTATGAACAGTTGACATAAATTGGAATATGTTTGTAGTATTTAGATTTGGCTAATTGACATCAAAACATTGGCATGAAGATAGTTGCTGAGTCAACTGGCTATTCCTAGGTCCCAGTGGGAACTTTTCAAAATGTGTTTTCAAGGTGTCGACTAAAGAAGTACGTAATTCCTTGACCTGCAAGTTATCAAAGAAAATGCGATGAAATGGACTTGGATTTGATTGCGACGAATGTTACGTAATCCTATAATATAAGAACAAGAAATTTCTGTACTCAACTACAATAATTCTGCCAAGTAACCCTGACATCCGATTGTTATTATTAATGTTCTTGTGTTTTTCCTCAGTTATCAGAAGCTAACATGAAACCATTATACGTAAGATTGATTCTTTCTCAGTTCTTTCATTGCAGCGTGTCAAACGTTCACCTAATTTAAAATAGAATATTTTTTTAAATTTTGAAATGTGTCCAAGTCCTAAGAAATTGAGCACAGATTATTTTTACAACAGTTGTGAAGTTTCGGCTTTCTAAATGTTATTTATTTTTCAAAATACAAATGCATGGACGGCAGAATATTTTATGTACTGGACTAATTCAGCGGGAAAAAGCGAAACGTTTGCTCCAACATATCTTCCACAATGTATAATCGTGTAGTTGGATCCAATAATGCTATATCTGCTGGATTCAAGAAACGAATCTTTATTTTATACGAAGAAATATATATTTCTCGTCACCAATTTTTCTGGCCCCAGTTATGTGAGATTACGAAAAATGTAAACGAATTTTAAAATAAAGTATACTGGATAAAAGGGAAATGGACAGAAGGGCAGGTCACACGGAAATGTGTGACTTTTGCTCTAATTGTAATAGTGAATTGTACTATATACTTGTCTATCACCTCTAGAATTTGATAAAAATAAGCAATTTTAAACTTCATTGTTTTGCAGCTTTGTGATCACAGCACATTCTTCGAAGTTTGGTTACTGCATTCAGTACGGATACTGCAAAGCCTATTCCTCAAATCTGACGTTCAGGTTACCGTGAATCCTGATAAATTCTTATAATAAAACCAACTAGATGCACTAATTTCTCAAATTTATTTTTGGAGTAAAACTCTACATGTTTCGGGTAGTTCCTCTGTCCATCGTCAGGCGTTTTTCACTGTACACACAGCAATGGCATATGTCACATAGATTTTCTGACAGCTTGCGAGCAGGAGCAAGATGGACGTCCTGATCCTGCTCGCAAGCTGTCAGCAAACTTAAAAATTAAATTTGAGGAATTAGTGCATCTAATTGTTTTTATTATAAGACTTTACATCACTCCACAATATTATATTCTTTACTAACATTTTGGAGAAAAGAAAGTTTTCCTGATTTTATACATAAACTTATTGAATGCAAAGAATTAAAATAAGTATTAAATGTCGTTCTTATAGCAGTTTATACTATATATTTGCTATTGTTAGAAGGGCAACAACCAGACGCCCTGTCCTTCAGTTAGACAGTGGTCCAATTTTCTCTAATGGCAACAGCAAATTCAGTAAGTTAGCAGTTATCTGACGAATAGGAAAGAAAGTACCATGAAAATTTCCCTATGAGTACAATGGAAATAAATGTAGAACAAACCCAGACTCACATTTGAAAAGCAAATATTTCTTGAGTTATTCAAGAAATTCGCGTATTTTATAGGGTCTGAATGCTTATTACCCTACGTAAAAGTTAGTGTCTTGTTTCCCTGTACCGCGCAAAATAAATAGATCTACTATCTCTTATCCTACATATTTAACTTCTATTTCAAAATCATCCTCCAATCTAAATCTGGGTCACATGAACGATGAAATGATGAAATTGAAAATAATTCGATGGAAATTATCGTAATATAGGAAGAGTGTCATCCCCGTTGTGTGTGTGAAATTTGGAAAATTTTTTGTAGTCAAACACAACTGTGTCACATGAGGTGTATTTAATGACTATATAATGGACAACTACATGTTTCCAAGGATCGTAATCTAATCGCGTACCGCGTCGGAATTTGTTGAGGAAGTAATCTAGAAAATCATATAAAAGTGAAAGGAAAGTCGGTGCCCGGTCAAGACACTCATGGTGCAATTTCGCATGTATTACGGCTGGAACAAATTTCTCGGTTACATTCCCTTTTTCAGTACCGTGTTCTTTATTCTAATATTAATGGCCAGACGTGCTCGTATGCTTGAACATCTCTGCGAGAAGAAATGTCTGCTTTATGGATGTCAGTTTCTAAAAGTTCTAATGTTTCACATGAAACAAGGTTGAGTGTTCTACTAACTTAACCTTAGGCATTTGGCAAGAAATGCAGCAATAGTTAATATGTAAGGAATCACAATTAACACCGGGCCTCCAAATAAGTCACCGTATCACAGTACACTACCCTATGTATATTCATTCTTTTCTGTAATATGTACAAAATGATCTGCTACTGAATAGATCGACATATCGACGATCTGGCAAATGAAAATCTCTCTTGTCATTGCCTGTAACTGAGCACTGTCAGGCCTGCTGTTGAACTACATCATATTCTACTTCAACACCGGATTGTTCTGAAGGTGAAATAGAATAATTTTTTCATAACCTAAATGCCAAATGTCAAAATATACTGACCTCAAGTCGTCGACCAAAATCGTAGAAAAGAAAGATGTATAACATTCATCATCATTATTCAAGGTTTAGAGCTATGCACCGTTACGTCTCCTTTGGGTAATCAATTTTAATCCACCGCTATGTGAGTTTGTCTCTCTCTATTTCTCTCTCTCACTCTCACTCTAACACTGTTGTTTTGTACTTCAAAATTTTCTACTGTAGTCTTTCTATGTCGGCATTTACAGCTGTCTTTTGGGAATTGGGAATTTGTGGGCCAATCTCGTGGAAATTCCAACTTCAGATCACTTCTTAGAATTACATTTGTCCATACGTTGATCAAAACAACTGCTCTGTTTAAAACGTGCTGTTTTTCTAAATCCTTGACCTTGCGATTTGTGATTTTGAATCCCACTCGGAAAACGTGCAAGTGTTTGCATGTTTTGTGTTTCATTTTTTCTTATGAAGTTATCATATATCGCGACTGGCTTACCTCTCCTCAAAGAATCCCTAACAGATATATAGAAAGAAATTTAAAAAACACGTAGAAAAAGGTGTCGTAGTCTACTTAGTTCTTCAATACTATCTAGCTCGATAGATATTTATCTATTTACCAAGATACAAGTCTTATCTCCGTATCCATTCCACTAATATTTAGTGTATGTATTGTATGTATAGATCACGATCTAGAAGTCAGTAAAGTGTAAGGGTAACATTTAAGAATCTTGTTCGATAAGTATTCAATTCGAATCCCGTCCGGACTACCAGCTGTTCTGTTGTGAATAGGAATTTCCTCATTGTATCCAGAAGAATAGTGCAAAGTGTCGTGATAGAGTGCTCTCAAGCCCTTATTTAATTCAATTTCTATTTCACTCGAAGCTCTATAATCACAAAATTAACTTTTCTATTTCAAGCAGCACAACCAAATGATCTACAAATCAATATGCAAGTAATGAACTACTATTGTTTTATATAGTGTTTCTGTTTTTATTTCACTGTGTGGTTCAATGAAGTCAGAGAAATGCTAAAAGTGGAATAATTCAGAATCTGTGCCCATTTCATTAAAGATTTTAACCCATTGAATATTTTATACGAGAAACTCTTAGCAATTTATTTATTTATTAATAATTCTGTTAAGGAATGTGTTTTCCCAAAATACTGTAAGTTTGAATCTTCTCTTTTAAAACTTTCCAAATAATTTAATTCTATTGTAAATTACAGCATAAGGTAGAGTTTGTAATTATATTCTGTAGTTTCTCTTTTATATTCACGGTAATGATGCAAAAGTACAGATGCTTATAAAAAACTTTACCTCATACTTGTTTTCACAGCTTCACCTTATATACACAAGGAGAGAAAATACTCTTAACGTACATTTAGATTTCGATTAAATAATCTTTCTTGCAATTTACAACTATCTTCTATAATTCTATCCTTACATCTTTGTCTTTGCAGGTTCTTTGATTAATGAAAGGTGGAAAATTTGCCCGTGCGAAGTACATACTTATGAAGGCCTACAGAAGTAATTATTGTTTAAGTTGTTGATATTTGTCACGTCTTAAATAGATATGAGAAGTTATTTGTATTCTTCCATAGCTTAAACTTTTGACGCCTAATGTCAACTATAGTGGTCGTACCGCACCGCTAACCTCTAAAGTTGCATTTTTATATTTATTTACAAATATAGGTACTGAATATTTTAAACATGGTATATACTCTCCGTTTTTTCTCTTCAAAATGCAGTTTTTTCATAATTCTAACGTATTTGGTTCCTGTATTATTCACATTTTATATACACGGTGTGCTAAAATTAAAAAAATAATTCCGGCGCCAAAATGTTAATGATCTGTGAAGGGAAATAAGTTGCTTATAAAATATATGTGCAATAATTTTTTTAGAAAGATTTTAAATTAATTTTATAAAACAATTCACGTGTGGCGTGGTTTCAGCTCCTATTGTGACAGTGACTTTTTGTGCTTCGTAATGATTACGGGTGATATGAAAACTTACAAACACTTACGACATATTCACAGAAAACTGTGTATCAGAAGTAAAGTTCGTTAATGCAAATCTGAAAAATATAGTATCAGCAGGGTTACATATCAGATTGTCGAGCTCTGAAGTTTTCTGTTTGAAGTTTTCTGATAAGGTAAATACAACGACTCCATTATAATTTCAGACCTTTCATTGGTTGGATGTAGCAACAAATTTCTGCTCCATGCTTTAAAGATTAAAAGAAATGGAATCTCCACATTTTTAACTCGAGCATCTGATACTAGTGTCGAAATGGAGAGAAGAAGTGCGAGAAATATGAAGGAAGAACAGGAGAAAAAAATTATTAGAAGAAAAAGGAGAAGATATCTTTATTTCTAAGATATAGCTTAGTAGTTGTAGTGACTAGGCTAATGGAAGTAAGACTGAGGAATTTTGTTTCGATTCGCGACGAGGGACTAAACATTACCTTTCTGCTGGGTAACTGGACCGGCCCTTGGGGTTACCTAGCTTAGTATCTAATGGATTCTGGGGTCCACTGAGACTCCTATTCAGTGGGTATCTGTGACTACTTTTCCAGGAGTGTGCTTAGGAGAATCGGCTGGAACTCGAAGCTAACCTCTTACGTCTACTTAGTGACCAGGTCAAGAATGTTTTCAGATGTATTTAATCTCCCAAATGTGCCTTAATTTTCCAGTACTGAATTAAGGAAAGGGACAATTTTACGTTTAACTTACCTTCATATAAGCAGGTCCGTAAAATGTAGAAAGAACATTTTCTTGTAACACCAGCAGAGTTCAATAAAACACGACACCAAAAATATAATAATAATAATAGTAGTAGTGATAATAATAATAATAATAATAATAGTGTTTGTTTATATGAAAGCTTAATATAGTTTCAAGGGTAGGAAGAAATTTAAGTTTAGTTTAAATTTTGTGCATAATAATAAGAGCTTCGTCATATGTTATTAATGAGAAAACAATTTGTAGGCAAGAAACTGGAATAGCAGTTGAATAAAATATTGAAAATTTGCAGAGAAATATCTGAACAAGCTGAAACGCAATTGTATGCTGGAAGAAAATGAGCGTCGAGAAACGATTGTGGCTTGAGGGCTGGTTGAAACAAGTTATTGTATAAATAAATAAATAAATTTATATATACGGGAAGTGGGTTAAATTAGGTGCTATACAAAATGTGCGATATATTATGTAAGTAAACAGAAACCTAAGTGATTTTTATCGAAGACTATAAAATTACTAGATCCAGAAAGATCTAGTAGAACCTCCACGGTTCCTCTAGACCTGAAGACATATTGGTACTGTCCAAGATGGTCATATTATTTCAACCTATCCACTTAACACAAAACTACAGGAGAATCCTGCGCCCCTGGTGGACACGATTACAATAAAGTAGGGCTTATCTTAGGCTCCAAACCTTGGTTCAGGCAGGGTGATATTTTGGAGGAGAGAATCTGCGAGAAAGTAAGAGAGCGCTGAAACTTGTGAATAATGTTGAGAGAAACAGAGGAGAGTGAAGGAGAAAGTAACCTCAGATAAGGGCAGAGGACAGAACCCGCCTCTTCAAACCACCTCCCCCAACCATAAGTGGCAGACAACTACTGTGGCCTTGTGACGTTCCATTAATAACAGTCAAATATTTGGCAGTGGTCCAAAGTGCAAGAAGCCAAAATTCATGCTGGAAAGATTCGCTTGCAGACAAGCTTATAGAATTGAGACGTTATGTTTGTCTTTCCTCCATGGGCATTGTTTCTGGCTTTATACTGTGGCAGTAATGTGCCACACATTTGAAAGCATTCTGTCGCCTTTGGTTTTCCTCCCAGACACAGCCATAGACAAGCACGTAATTATGAGAAGCAGGTAAATTCCCTAGTGATAAACGGAGTTACTTCGTCTGGCATTAAAAACAACAGAACAACAAATTCCTTTAGCAATTCAGAATATCGCACATCTTTTAAAAATGTAATGAGAACAGATGTTTAAAATTGCAGGACAGAGTAAAACAGTAAGAGCGTAGACCAGTCATTTTGTGCAGTTAATATTCGCACAAAGCCAATCAACCACCCACTTGCACGTAGCAAATATTCATCACCTCCTTTACAAGAGCCCTGAGCAATATGAATCCAACGCAAATCCTTAAGTTTTATTCATTTAACATTCATTTCTTACTATCTTCGCTTCTATATATAGAACTCCTAAGTAGTTTCTTTCCTTCTGCCTTTGTGATAAAAATTGTTTAAGTATTTATCGCGATTTATTCGTGCTACATGACCGCCGATTTCTTCATCATTCATTTCAGCATCCTAATTGTAGCTCATAGCCGATCCCAGTGGCCATGCGGTTTAAGGCGCGGGTCTGCGGCCGCTCGCTTGCTGGGATTGTGGGTTCAAATCCCGCAGGGGGCATGGACGTCTGTCTGTTGTGAGTGTTGTGTGTAGTCAGGTAGAGGTCCCTACGACGGGGCTGATCACTCGTCCAGAGAAGTCCTACTGAGGGTGGTTTGTCTAGCGGAGTGTGATCGTGAATCCTCGATAATGGAGAGACCTTGGGCCACTGGGGGTTGTTGCGTCATGGTAAAAAAATAATGATTGATGTAGAGAACAAATTACGACACATCTTCATCTAAATTTCTCTACATTTTCTAGCTACGTTCCTTACTTCCACATTGATTTGCTACAGGGCACCCTTAATTTATTTCGATATGCACTTGTTATTTCCCAAGTACTAAAACAGAAATAACATCACACAATGACATATGAAAACATATTTGAAAAGTAAAACACAGGACAGGATTTTGTTTTAGCATAAATTAAGGTTGGTAATTATAAGATTTAACCTAATTGCGTTCAGAGAAGTGGATATTGGGCAGATAAGCATTGAAATGCAGTGTTACTTCGGGTTAAGAAATGTACGTCATTAATGTTTATGGGACAAAGATTGTAACCATTTAAACGCCGAATTAAACTCCATCTGCCAATTGTTGGCTTTATTAGGAGCTCACCATTTTCTCCACGTTAGCCTGATAAGGGTTGATTGCAGAATAGAGCAAATTACTTTCATTGTGAGGTTAGCAGATGTGACGGGGTGGTGGGGGCGGAGCCTACAACATGTCACGTGGTGTGATATGACAGCGAACAATCTCCCTCATGACTTTGAAGCCGCGATATAGTAAGCGGTTCAATTCTCGATGTCATCTGCTTTAATTTCACTTGTTTGTGCAATGCATTGTATTTTAGCGTGTGAAGATTATGTTACCTTGCCTTGTAAAATTGTACAGATATCCCTACTATCATGTGTCCTGTCACTACTCATCTTTCAAGATTTTCCTTTACCGTATTACGACCAGATTTCTTGTTTTATCCTGTCTTATCCGGTCTCTTCTTCCTCAGACCCTTCATTTTCCAGCCTCTCCTTTATTTTCTGTCGTACTATTTTTTATGTTGCCCAGAGCTTGGCAATTTTTTCCACACCTCGCGTATTTTTAACCTAATTGAAGTTCCTTTTCTTCTAAAAAGTTTCGTGACGGCGAATGGAAACGATCGATTTCAGCAAACATGAGACGAACGTAGCGTTCAGACGGTCGTTCCTTTGGAACAAGAGAAGGCAGAGACAGGAGGAGCTACACTTCGACTTATATACAACTCAGGTTTGGGGGATTAGCGAAGGAATGATGAAGGAATGGAACGAAGAGGGTTCATTCTCGTAGGATGAGGCAGAACAGTGGTAGATTGCGAGTTCCCATTTTCTTCGAAAGCGGAAATGAAATCTCGTCTCGCTAACGCCATTTTACTGTAGAGCTTTTACTACGTTTCCAAGCAACACAGTCAGTCCGGTACGAATCGTGCTGTGATCTGATAGCGATATCTGTGTTCCTCCTTCGCTGCTTCATACAAAATCTTATGTTTGATATTATAATTACGCTCATTAGAAGATTGGCTCGTAAGGGTAATGAAGCACAAGACAGCTATTAATAATTTTCCAGAAGATATCTTAGATTTACGCAGCATAAAATGGTATTTTGTCCCAAAACGTCGGTATTGAATTACCAGTCTGTGCAAGGTAATATTCCAAAAGAGCGCAGTTCTCATTTACACCACGGCAGAAGCGTGAAATCACACTATTTTCCATAAGTTAAAATATTTAATCTCAAATTTGAAAACATTTATATTACCAGCTGCCTGTCTCAGTGGCTGCGACCTCTGAGGCGTGGGTCTGAGACCGCTGGCTTGTTGATATTGTGGGTTTGAATACCGTCGGGACGTGGGTAGCTCTCATTGTGACTGTTGTGTATTTTCTGGTAGAGGTCTCTGCGACGAACTGATCATTCGTCCAGAGGAGTCCTACCGATTGTGGTGTGTCGTAGTGTGTGTGATCTAGAAACCTCATGAATGAAGAGGCCATAACCAACGTTAGGCCGCAGCCCACAAGAAAAGAAAATATTACTGTTTAAAAGCTGACACTGGCGTTCTATACTAGACCTTCTTCTCAACTAATAACTCTTTTCAAGTAGGTCAACATCGATAATGTTGAGTTATGTAAGTGGAATGTACAATATAAATAATTTATTGAAATCTATAAAATCACAAGGAACACAGTTATGATCACTAGTAAACTAGTAATATTTTAGATCTGGAAACTCTCCTTAAGTAACCTGTGAGAAAACAACACTCCTCTTTCAACGGTCATGAAAACTGTATATCAGTATTTGTACAGAAGATTTTACATGATGTATTGAAACTGAACAACGAATCGGATTCTTCAAAATTCAAAACCTAGTAGCATTTATTTGTCTCTTTCTCGCACATAACGTCTCTGATGAAAGTGTCTGGCGATCAAAATGACAAAAGAGCGTAATCAGAAGGCAAAATTCCGGCCAGTATGACCGTACTGTAAACTACAGTGTAGTTATGCTGTCCAACATCAGATACTGATTGATTGAGGCAACTTGATGCCATGAACTTTCGTAATGATGTTAATATATGTGCTGTGTGATGCGCATATATTGCTGACGTGACGGATGAGTTAGTCCACAGCGTACTGTGAGGTTTCGTTGTTGAGACACTCACTAGTGACACAGGATGGTGTGGACATTTGACTGAAATACACTATGTGTAATTAAGTTTATTCTCAAATTACCATTCTGCCTGGAGAATTTATAGCTTGACTAATCGCATGAAATCGGGGTGAATAACACAGAAAAGTTACGTAGGGAAGACAAAAATACTTAACGCATTTCAGGTCATAAATTTGAGAGGCGAGAAATATTGAAGGCTGGAGGCGTTGATGGGAGAATGATATTTATAAGAACCTTAAATAATGGCTTGTGAAGACGCAGACATTACTCACTTGAATCTGAAAGGGATTTGGAATTTTTAATAAGAGGGAATCTCTCGTCCAACTGAAGGGTTGGAAAATTGTAAAGACAGGCCTCTCCGTGTGACCTTGATTAGCTGTTTGGTTAGTCGCCATTTTTAACCACAATAGTTTGTTTCATACAAAGTTACGTGGCACTTCGATTCACTAAGGCGTACAAATATTTTGGCCCACTGAGCTACATATGACGATCCAGTTGCTGCCTTTATTGAGAAGATTGGAGAGGAAACAGGCTTGTACTCAGACCCGAAAATGTAACAGTGGAATACCTATCTTAAAGAAACTAATACCACTGTCCTAATTATATAAAAGCAAGAAAGTGTCCTTCCAACACAGCATGTATTAGCTACAGAGAGCCAGCTGTTAAGTGTTTTGGCTTTTAAATGTCATTTAACAAATTCATCATTAGGATCTAGAAGATTTACAAGAAGGTGTATCATGAAACACTGCCAGTAATAGCCTATTATTCAAGATTTATATCTAAAATGTTCACATAAATGTCATGAATAATTCATTGCCATAAAACGTGTTAGTAAAACAATCGTAAAACTATGATGGCATATCCTGAACATTAATTGCGACTATCTGCTATCACCATTCATTTCCGAGATGGATAGAGTTTCCTGCAACCAAAGAGACGGGAATGCTGTAAATCGTCAACTGAACACTCAGCACGGGAAACCAATGTCTGTGATTTCGATGACCGGACATCAGCCCTAACAAACGCAACATTCTTCTCTTCACCACAATGTTCGGGCAACTCTTCAGACCCAAGTATACTCCTATCCAAAAACCGTGAAAATACTTTGTTCGAAGCAAACAGATTTCTACTTGAAGCAGAATACTAACCTACTTAAAATGCGTGGCAAGGAAGAGTGGAACTTTCTTCCACTCTCTCCACGCGACTCGACAAATTTCGGTTGAGTCAAAAGAATAATTTCGCCCTTTAGCTTTATTTCACTTATGTTGTGTAAGTATTAGAAATTAATCAGTAAATTGAATATTATTACCGGCAAATTAACTCATGGAATTTATGGGATATAATTTTCAGTTCTGCGTTAGTTCTTCTGCAGAATGTAAATCTTGATCATCAGTGCGTAACTACAAAATTAATATGCGTTTTTACTAACATTTAATATATTGGTTGTCGCCAAATTCAGGAGAATGTTCCCGTGAAAAAACGAAACTAACAATTTTTTCGCACATGAGGCACAAAAGTCCCTTTTGAATTACACTGCTAGCAACCAACTATCACTGAATGTGAAAGCTTCTGGAAGGTAGGCATTCTGTCACACTGAGCTTCTCTAATTAGCTGACTCGGTGTATTTGGAGAGATGTTAAGATTTTCTCGCCTGTTATGGAAGTCGAAAGCTCATTAAGGTGTCATTAAGGGGCAGACATTAATCTCTATCATGAAACAAACAAATCCATTTTTTAATCTATTAAACTATTCATTAAACATTTATTTGAAAATTATTTTCGGTATAGGCTTAATTCTTCCACACGGCTTTTCCTCTCCTACAAACGTTTTGCTTGTGTGTTTTATTCTCCTATCCTTTCCAAATGTCTCACATATATTATGTCTCTTTAATAATTTTCATTGAGACACTATGTCATAAAAGCTCATCATTATATATCTTTCTGCAGGCGGGTTTCAGTTGTTTCCTTTAAGGTCTAAACATTCCTCTCAGCAGAGAATTCCGCTGGTTACTTCTAAGTCCTTTCCTTTCCAAACGCAAGGAAGAGAATTTTCTGAAGTTTTAACAATACGTAATGTACCCTCTTGTACGATGTTCACTCATTAAGGCTTTGTGGGTGGGATTCTGACGTCACTTCGATATGATATTTAAACAAACATATTACGTGATATGTTGCGACACGATAGAACTAAATACACGTGTACAAGATTCTGTTCTTTTAGAAAACGAGTAAACTAAGCAGAAGTCTACGAAAAAAAGTGAACTTATATCGGTGTGTTAACCCAAAAAATCGGATATTTCAAATAATAGAAACTAGCTTACTGTACTAAAATTGCTGAAATAAAATTTCGTTTTGTAACTTTTCCGATCTTTTTCGACTGTCCTTAATAACAAGGACCATATTCAGTGCATGAAGAGAGGTCTAAACTGCCAAAGAATTTCACGCTTAACTTTTTTCATCTGGTGCAATTTAAACAAAGAATGCAATTACGTACAAACCTCCCAGTGGCGATGTGGGAGTTTGATCATCTTTTATGCTATCTGGATTAAGATGTAGTGTTGTATCCCGAGTGTGATGGTCGAAGTCAGGCACGCCGGTTTTGACCGAGCGGCTGGTTCCCGAGGGATGCTAGTTCAAAAGCTCGTGTTAAAAGCTTAAGAATTGATATTCAAGACTCCAACCACACTTTTGATGAGTAAATAATGTTGGTTTATTGTAGTTAATTAATCGGAGAATAAAATAAAATAACTGATGTAGTGCGTTGGGGTGATAATGATGCAACGCACTGTTAATTAAATTGTAGTATCGCTCGTAGGGAGAACAAAGAAATTTGGCTATGTGGTCAGACAGAGATTCCTGTAGCACGCGACGAACCAAAATGTCCCCCGAGGCGTCCCAAACCCTAGATTAAATAGCATCGGAATTTGGGAGGCATATGACGTCATAGGGTGTGCGTTACTACCAAATATGGTCATGAGTCCCAAAAACAATACAAATAGGACAACGTCTGTCCACATGGAACATCTCAATCAGCAACCCCAAAAGAGGGTTTAAACAAACGGGGTAAGCAAAAAATTCTCCCTAAGAATGGGTGTTTAATGGGCGCATGTGTATCGGTTTCTTGTGGTGAGTGACAAGGTCCATAAACACACGCGCCCTGCTTTTTACAACCATAGCTGGGAATGAGTGGTCGCTTGGCGAGATTAAAGTCGTCAGTAGACCATAATTCCAAATCGTTGATCAGGCGTATTAAAGACCAAGGAAATACTTCTTTTCTACATTTAATTTCGCCTAACGTGTTTCAATTCTCATTAGAGATTGAATCAATATAAAAATGGCTGTAAATATGCTTAGATTTATAGAACCTAAGTTCCAAGAAATTCCACAATTTTATACTGAATATTAAACAATGATACAAAAGGT
>Ga0123353_10004006_pt1 | contig 18866 bp, 22 predicted proteins | sample TergutLab28metaG_3_FD_92763 | JGI IMG/M metagenome (GOLD analysis project Ga0123353, IMG submission 92763) | Labiotermes labralis P3 segment gut microbial communities from Petit-Saut dam, French Guiana - Lab288 P3 | ecosystem: Host-associated > Arthropoda: Insects > Digestive system > Gut ... | reverse complement strand
GGCCAACACGGTCCGCAACTCGCCCCGCCAGGCCGGCCCACCACTGCGCCCGCCAGGCAGGGGGCGTTCGGCCGCCGCCCGCCCAGAGCCGGGCCCGACCGGCCAGCACGGTCCGCAACTCGGCCCGGGGCCAGCCGGCCACAGCGCACGCCGGGCATGGGGCGTTCCGCCACCGCCCCGCACACGGCCGGGCCGCACGGCCGCAGGACGGTCCGCAGGGCCGGCCCACCACAGCGCCCGCCAGGCAGGGGTCCTGCGGCCCACGGCGCGGCCCGCCGCCCAACCGCCGGTCAGGCGCTGGTCAGCCGTCGGCGAGCAGGTCGTCGACCCGGGCCTCGCCCTCGCGGTACCGCCGGGTGATCTCGGCGGAGCAGCCGTCCACGGTCTGCTGGAGGGCGTGGCGGCGCTTGGAGACCTGCTGCTCGTACCGCACCAGCCGGTCCATGGCCACGTCCAGTTCGGGGTCGGTGCGGGCGTCCAGGTCGGACAGCTCGACCTCGGAGAGCATCTCCTCGGCCAGCGCCCTGACGCGCTCCGTCAGCGGGGTCCCGAGCGTCACGTGGCGGGCCGAGGACCGGACCCGCGAGGGGCCGTCGGCGAGGATCTCGGAGAGCCGGTCGACGAGCGGTCCGTCGGCGGCGGGCCGGGCGCCCGGGGACCCGGGGACGGCTGACCTGGGGGCCGGCGAGGGACCGGGCACGACCGCGGCCGGGCCGGGCAGGACCGTCGAAGGGCCGGGCACGGCGGGAACGCCGAGCGTGGCGGTGCCCAGGGCGCCGGAGGTCTCGGCGGAGCCGTCGCGGCGGCGCAGTTCCGCCTGGAGGATGTCGATCCGGCCGTGCAGCATCCGCCGCAGGTAGGACAGGTCGGCCTCCTCCTGCTGGGCGTCGCGGCGCAGGGCGCGCAGCGCGGCCAGGTCCAGCCGGGCGAGGTCGGGGGTCGGGATGTCCACGAGCGGGCTCCGCGGTGCGGGCGGGCGCAGCGGGCCCCGGGCGTCGGCCTTCAGCATGTGATGGCCCTTCCTGGTGGGCGCCGTCGGGACGGCGGCCGTCGGTCCGGCGGCGCCGGACGCCGCCGTGGGTCCTGGTACGGCGGTGCCGGAAGTCTCTCCAGTGCCGGGTGTGGTCATACCTGTCGTCCCCTCCTCGCTGCGGGCGCGCCGCGACCCGGAATCGATGCTGCCACTTGCCGCTGACACCCCGCAGCGACATGGCACCCGAACGGCCGTCGCAACAGTTGTGCGAGCCCGCCGACCGGCCGTACCGCGCCACCCCGTGCGCCCCCCTCACCCGTGTGAGGGACGCGCGGGCGCCCACGCCACAATGGCGGCATGCGAGCAGTGGCCCAGCGGGTGAGTGAGGCGAAGGTCGTCGTCGACGGGAAGACCGTCGGCGCCGTCACAGGACCGGGACTGTGCGTCCTGGTGGGCGTGACGCACGACGACACGGTGGAGAAGGCGGCCGCGCTGGCCCGCAAGCTGTGGACGCTGCGGATCCTGCCCGACGAGCAGTCGTGTTCCGACATCGACGGCCCGCTGCTCGTCATCAGCCAGTTCACGCTTTACGGTGACGCCCGGAAGGGGCGCCGGCCCACCTGGAACGCGGCCGCGCCGGGGCCGGTCGCCGAACCGCTGGTCGACGAGGTCGTCGCCCAGCTGCGGAAGCTGGGCGCGACCGTCGAGACCGGCGTGTTCGGCGCGGAGATGAAGGTGTCGCTCACCAACGACGGCCCGTTCACCGTCGTCGTGGAGATCTGAGTCAAGAGCTGAGCCGAGGGCTGAGCCGAGGACCGAGTGGTGCGCCGGGGGGCGCTCTGACGCGTCAGGGCTGACGCGTCAGAGCCGGGGGCGTCAGGGGGCGACGACCGTCTCCTGCGCCGCCGCCGTGTCCTCGGCCAGCAGCGTCGCCCGCTCCGGGGTGTTCCGCTTGACCAGGGCGAGCGCGATCGGGCCCAGCTCCCAGTGCCGGGCGGACGAGGTGATGAAGCCGATGGCGCGGCCCAGCTCGCCGTCCGGGCCGGTCTCCGCGATCCGCACGGGCGCGCCGTGCGCGGGCAGCCGCACCTCGCTGCCGTCCAGGTGCAGGAAGACCAGCCGGCGCGGCGGCCGGCCGAGGTTGTGCACGCGGGCGACGGTCTCCTGGCCGCGGTAGCAGCCCTTGTCCAGGTGCACGGCCGTGTCCAGCCAGCCGACCTCGTGCGGGATGGTGCGGTGGTCGGTCTCCAGGCCGAGCCGCGGCCGGTGCGCCTCGATCCGCAGCGCCTCGTGGGCCAGCACGCCGATCGCCGGGCCGGCCTGCGCGGTCCACTCCTCCAGGAGGTCGCGGGGCACGAACACGTCCCGGCCGTACGCCGTCTCGCGCACCGTCCACTCCTGCGGGACCACGGTGATCGACCCGGCGGGCAGGTGCACCACCGCGTACCGGTCGGTGACGTCCGCGGCCTCAACCCGGTAGAAGAACTTCATGCTCTCCAGGTAGGCCAGCAGCGCCTCCTGCGTGCCGGGCTCGACGTGCATCCACGTGGTGGCGCCGTCGTCGACCAGGTACAGGGCGTGCTCGATGTGGCCGTGCGCGGACAGGATGAGGGCCTCGGTGGCCTGGTGCGGGGGCAGCTGCTCCACGTGCTGGGTGAGCAGCAGGTGCAGCCAGGACAGCCGGTCCTCCCCGCTGACGGTCACGACACCGCGGTGGGAGAGGTCCACGAACCCGGTGCCGTCGGCGAGCGCGCGCTGCTCGCGGAAGAGGTCGCCGTAGTGGGCGGCGACCCCCTCGTCAGGGCCTTCTGCGGGGACGGCGCCGGGCAGCGACAGCAAAGGGCTCTTCGTCATGCCGTCAAGCGTACGACCGGCCTGCCCCGCGAGGATGAGGCCGGTCCACCCGCGGGCTGACGGGCGGCCGTTGCGGGCGGGCGATCAGCCCTGGCCGTCCGCCGCCTTGCGGGTGCAGTCCCGGCAGCGGCCGAAGATCGCGAAGTGCTTCATGTCCGTCTCGAAGCCGAACTGCTCGCGCAGCCCCTCCTTGAGGGGCGCGGCCAGTTCCACGGACGCCTCCGTCACCGAGTCGCAGTCCCGGCACACCAGGTGCATGTGGTCGTGCCGGTCCGCCAGGTGGTACGTGGGGGCGCCGTGGCCGAGGTGGGCATGGCTGACCAGGCCCAGCTCCTCAAGAAGCTCCAGCGTGCGGTAGACGGTGGAGATGTTCACTCCGGAGGCGGTCTTGCGGACCTCGCACAGGATGCCGTCGGGCGTCGCGTGCTCCAGGTGGCCGACGGCCTCCAGGACAAGCTGGCGCTGCGGGGTCAGCCGGTAGCCGCGCTGCCGCAGATCGCTCTTCCAGTCGGTGCTCGCCACACGGCAAGTGTAGGCACGGGGCAGCGGCGCGGGACCGGCCCGCGGCGCTACCCCCCGCTTCGGGAAGCCGATCTGCTTCTCGGGGACGCCGGTCTACTTGAAGAAGGCGATGCCGTCGTCCGGCAGGTCCTTGAGGTCGGCGGCCCACTCGCGCGGGTCCACGACCTTCTTCAGGTGCGCGGACATGTAGGCGCGCAGCGGCACCGACGGCGTGGCCTTCTCGCCCACCCACATCAGGTCGCCGTTGACGTACCCGTACAGCCGCTTGCCGCCGCTGTACTCCGCGGCCTGCGGCAGCCGCGCCACCGCGTCGGTGACCAGGTCGATCTGCGGCTTGCCCTCGGCCAGCTCGCCGGTCCAGATCTCCACGACGCCCTCGTCGCGCGTGGTGGTGACGTCCACCTTGCGCTCGGCGTCGATCCGCCAGTACCCGCTCTCGGACTCCAGCGGCCGGACCTTGTTGCCCTCGGCGTCCAGCACCCAGGTGTGCGAGGTGTACTCCAGGAACGGCCGTCCGTCGTGCGTGAAGGACAGCTCCTGCCCGAAGTTGCACTTCTCGGCGCCCGGGAAGTCGTGCACGCCCGCGCCCGACCAGTCACCCAGCAGGAACGCCAGCGGGACCAGCTCGGGGTGCAGGTCCGAGGGGATCTCGATCATGTCAGCGCTGGCCCTGGTAGAGCTTCTTCACCGCGTAGAGCGCGAACGCGGCGACGGCCAGGCAGATCAGGATCAGCAGGGCGTCGAAGTAGTACTCGATTGCCACGGGACGTGCTCCTCGGAGGGGCGGGCGGTCAGGACCGCGCACGAGTCTAGTCCGCGCCCCCGGCCCGGGCGCGGCCAGCCCGCGTGACGTGCGGCTCAGGTCGTCGTCCGGGCGGTGGGCCGGGCCCGCGCCCGGCCCGTTCGGGCGGACATGCGCGTTCCGCGGCATCGCGCGGGAGCAGCGGCGTACCGCCCCCTAGGCTGAGCGCATGGCGAAGAAGCTCGTGATCAAGGTGACGGCCGGGGCCGACGGTCCCGAGCGGTGCTCGCAGGCGTTCACCGTGGCGGCCGTGGCGGTGGCCAGCGGGGTGGAGGTGTCGCTGTGGCTGACCGGCGAGTCGGCGTGGTTCGCGCTGCCGGGCAGGGCCGCGGAGTTCGAACTGCCGCACTCCGCGCCGCTGCCGGACCTGCTGGACGCGGTGATCGCCGGCGGGCAGGTCACCCTGTGCACGCAGTGCGCGGCGCGCCGCGACATCAGCGAGAAGGACGTGCTGGAGGGCGTGCGGATCGCCGGGGCGCAGGTGTTCGTCAGCGAGATCATGCCGGACGGCGTGCAGGCCCTCGTCTACTGACGGGCGTCACTGGGGCCCCTGGTCGGGGCGGCGGCGCGGCGGCTGGCCGTGGCCGTCGTGGTCCGGGCCGTCCTGGCCGTCGCTGCGGTCCCGGCCGTGCTTGGCGTCCTTGCCGTCCTTGCCGTCCTTGCTGTCGGCGCCGCCGTCCAGCTCCGCCCACCAGGCGTCGGACTCCGGGTCGCCGCTGTCACCGCGGGGCTCGTCGAACCAGTGGTCCTCGGGACCGCGCCGGTTGGCCACGATCGCGGCGACGGGAGGGATGACCATGGCCGTCAGGCACATGGCGATGGCTGCCGGTACCGACCACAAACGCACGACCGCCCACGCCATGATGAAGAGCACCACGCAAGTGCCCATCATGGCGAAGTACCAGTGACGACGGCGTGCGTACACACTTCAAAGGTACGTCCGGCGGCCGGAGACCGGAACACGCGGGAAGGGCCGCACCCCCTTGCGCGGGGTGCGGCCCTTCGCGTTCACGAGCGGCGCTGCCGCCGGGCGCCGTGACCGGCGCCGGCCGGCGTCAGACCGCGATGGCGACCTCGGCCGCCGCGCCCTGCTGGGCCACGACGGTGCGGTCGACCGTGGCGCCCGGGACGAGCGCGCGCAGCGTCCAGGTGCCGGGCGCCGCGAAGAAGCGGAACTGCCCGGTCGCCGAGGTCGGCACCTCGGCGGTGAACTCGCCGCCGCCGTCCAGCAGCCGCACGTAGCCGCTGACCGGCTCGCCGTCGCGGGTCACCGACCCCTGGATGATCGTCTCGTTCGCCACGTCCACTCCTGCCAGGTCAGGGCCGCCGGCCTTCGCTCCACACATACGGTTCAGTCCTCGCCTCGGTCGATCGGGGTCAGTTGGCGCCGAGCTCGATCGGAACACCGACGAGCGAGCCGTACTCGGTCCACGAGCCGTCGTAGTTCTTCACGTTCGCCTGGTCGAGCAGCTCGTGCAGCACGAACCAGGTGAGCGCGGAGCGCTCGCCGATCCGGCAGTACGCGATGGTGTCCTTCGCCAGGTCGACGTTCTCGTCCTTGTACAGCTGGACGAGCTCCTCGTCGGACTTGAAGGTGCCGTCGTCGTTGGCGTTCTTCGACCACGGGATGTTGCGGGCGCTCGGCACGTGGCCGGGGCGCTGCGACTGCTCCTGCGGCAGGTGCGCCGGGGCGAGCAGCTTGCCGGAGAACTCGTCGGGCGAGCGCACGTCGACCAGGTTCAGCGAGCCGATCGCGGCCACCACGTCGTCGCGGAAGGCGCGGATCGCGGTGTTCTGCGCCTGGGCGGTGTACGAGGTCGCGGCGCGCTCGGGCACGGCGGTGACCAGGTCGCGGGAGTCCAGCTCCCACTTCTTGCGGCCGCCGTCGAGCAGCTTGACGCTGTCGTGGCCGTAGAGCTTGAAGTACCAGTAGGCGTACGAGGCGAACCAGTTGTTGTTGCCGCCGTACAGCACCACCGTGTCGTCGTTGGCGATGCCCTTGGCGGACAGCAGCGCCTCGAAGCCGGCCTGGTCGACGAAGTCGCGGCGGACCGGGTCCTGCAGGTCCTTCTTCCAGTCGATGCGGACGGCGTTCTTGATGTGGTTCTTGTCGTAGGCCGAGGTGTCCTCGTCGACCTCGACGATGACCACCTTGGGGTCGTCGATGTGGGCCTCGACCCAGTCGGCGTCCACCAGGACGTCACTGCGGCTCATGCTGATCTCCTCCGGGGCAGTACGGATGTGCGGTGGCGCGGGCTGCGGGGTGCGCGAGAGCGCGCGGGTGTGTGCCGTGGGCACGGGGAACCGGGGCAAACAGGGAGCGCCGGGGGCCGTCGGGCCCGCTGCGGCACGGGGAAACTGCTGCCCCTAGGGCATGCGACAGAGCATGGCGGCGACGCGGCACAGGTCGACTGCCCGCCGCTTCGTGAGATCCGCCTGTCGCTTCATGACTCCCGATCGTAGGGAAACGGACCGGCGGGTGTCACCGCCGTGTCGTATGGCGAGACAAGATTGTCCGTATGGCGGTACGGCGCATCGCCGGCGGCCGTCGGGCCGCCCGGTCCGGGGGTCGCGCGTGCGTTCGACGGCGCACCGCCGGGGGCAGGTGGTCGCGGTGCGGACGCGGGCGTCTCAGTTGGCGAGAACGACGCTCTTGCCGGTGACCTGGACCGAGATGCCGTCCGGCGTGGTGGTCACCGAGGACAGCTCCAGGTTGCCGGGCAGGTGGGAGACCTGCCGGGTGAAGTCGATCTGGTCGCGCACCTTGCTCTCCAGGCCCAGCGCGGTCAGTTCCTTGGGCAGCCCCTCGGCGTGCAGGCCGATCGAGTTCTTGCTCACCAGCACGTCGCTGAGCACGCTCAGGTGGGCGCCCATGAACGATCCGGTGAGCTTGACCCGCGGCGTGCCGGACGACGACGCCCCGGCGTAGGACACCTTGATCCCGGCGGGCGCGGCCTTCGACAGGTCGTCGTAGGTGATGAACGCGTTGCCGTCCGCGTGGTCGGCGATCGCCCGGCTGAAGCCGTTGGACAGCTTCACGCCGTACAGGTCGGCGTGGAAGCTGTCGATCCGCACGGACTGCGAGCCGTCACCGGCCGCGATGTCCTTCGCGCTGACCTTCACGTCCTCCAGCTTGCCGCCCATCACCTGGGTCAGGAACGGGAAGCCGGTGATCGTCACCTTGGGCTTCTCGGCCAGGTTGTCGGTGGCCTGGGCGCGCTGTGCGGCCTTGTTCTGCACCATCGACACGGCGATCCGGTCCGCCGCGACGAACAGGCCGCCGAGGACGACCACGACGATCAGAACTATTCGCGCCACCCGCATGCGTCCGCCACTCCCCGCTCGTCGTACTCGTTCCGGCCCGGTGCGGCCCGGTGCGGCCCCGTGCCCGCACTTCCGCTTACGCCTGACGGACGGCGGGGGTCCCGTGGTTCCCGATCGTACGGATCCGTTACCTGGGACTTTTCCCGCGCGGCCGGTTCCGCGGTGCCTCAGTGAAGGGCGTTACCCAGGAGGTAGACCACCGGGGCGGCCGCGGTCAGCGGCAGGGCGACGCCCGCCGTGAAGTGGACGAACCGTGACGGGAAGTCGTAGCTCGCGACCCGCAGCCCGATCAGCGCGCCGGCGCCGCAGGCGGCGGCGAGCAGCACGCCGTGGCCGCCGCCCATGCCCGTGGCGGGTCCGGTGGCCAGCCCGGTGACCAGGGCGGCCAGCACCGACAGCACCAGCGAGACGGGCTCGCCGCCCGGCAGCCGCACCGCGCGCACCAGGGTGGCGGCGGCCACCGCGATCGCGCCGACCACCACCGGGTCGCTGCCCGCGCCGGACTCCGCGGTGGCCAGGTAGGCCGCGGCGACGACGGTCAGCAGCGTGGACGCCGAGGTCGCGGTGAGCGACGACAGGCGCTCGTCGGCCGAGCCGTGATGCCGCAGTTGCAGCACCAGCACGAGCAGCAGCCACACTCCGAGGGTGCCCACCAGCACCTCGGCGTTGTGGTGGCCGCCGTCGACGAGCAGGGCGACATCCGCGGTGACGCCGGCCATGAACGCCAGCACGATGCCCTGCCGGGCCGGCCACATGCCGTTCAGCCGGAACCAGCCGGCCGCGGTCACCGCCTCCAGCACCAGCAGGACGACGGCGAGACCCGGCTTGCCGAGCGCGGCCGCGCCGGCCGTGAGCAGGCCGAGCGCGGCGGTGAGCGCCGCGGGCTGGATGCCGGGCGGGATGATCGGTGAGCCGGTGCGCACCGGCGCCGCGGGCGCGCCAGCGGCCGGGCGCCCGTCCGCCTCCCGGGACGGCTCGTCCTCGACGAGCGGCAGCACCGCGGTGTGCTCGGTCCCCGCGAACGGCTGCTGCGGGGCGTAGCCGTGCGGCTGCGACCACTGCGCGGGCCCGGGCGATACGGCTCCGGGCTGGACGACCCCGGGCTGCGCGGGCGCGTACCCCGTGCCGTCCACCGCGGCGGCGTGCCCCCAGGACTGGGCGGCGGGCGGCGCCTGCCCCCAGCCGTCGACGCCGGCAGGTCCCTGGTACCCGTCCTGCGCGGGGGCGTGCCCGCCCCAGGCGTCCCCGGCCGACGGCACGCCGAAGGCCGCGCCCGGGTCCGCCTCCGCCGGAAGCTGCCCGCCGAGCGGCTCCGGCACGTAGGCGCCGCCGTCCGGCAGCCCGGTGTGCGCGCCCTGCCCGGCGCCGTAGCCCGCGGTGGCGTCGAAGCCGGCGTCGTAGCCGGCGCCGGCCGCGTACCCGGGGGCCGCCGGGTAGCCGGGACCGGTCCCGTACCCGGTGCCCGCGTCGTACCCGGAACCCGTCCCGTAGCCGGGGTCCGTCGCGTACCCGGGGGCCGCTCCGTAGCCGGGGTCCGTCCCGAAACCGGGGGGCCGGCCGGTGCCGGGCGCGTAGCCGTAGCCGCCGTCGTGGCCGGCCGTGCCGTCGCCGACGGGGTGGCCGCCCGCGGCCGGCCCGTCGAGCGGGTGGCCGTGGACGGGGTGGCCCGGCGGCGGGGCGTCGGGGGGCGGGGGAAAGCCGCCGTCCGCGGGGAAGCCGGGCGGGACGTCGGGGCGGTAGGGGTCGCCGTCGGGCGTGGTCATCGCGCACCTCCCGCGAAGGGCGGCAGGACTTCCACGGTGGCGCCTTCGTGCAGGGCGACCGAGGCGTGGTCGCGGGTGCCGACGGGCGTGCCGTCGACGAGGAAGGAGCAGCGCTGCAGCACGCGGGCGAACTCCGGTTCGCCGGCGTGGCGTTCGCGGGCGGCGGCCAGCGCGCCGGCCAGGGTCGCCGCCTGGTACGGCTCCTCCGCCGTGCCCGCGGCGGCCTTCGCGGCGGCCCAGTAGCGGATCGTGCCCGCCGCCAGCCGCCCGGGGGCCGTGTCAGGTGCAGCCATCACGCTTTCCGTTCCTCGTCTCCAGGTCGTGCCGGGGTCCATCATGGCCCGTGGGCCTCACGCGGCGGGAACGCGGGAGGTCAGCCACCCGCCGATGCGGGCCAGCAGCGCGTCGTCCGCGGCGTTCTCCGCGTGCCCGAAGCCGGGCTCGATCCACAGCTCGGCGCCGTCCTCGCCGGCCGCCGCGGCGAGCGACAGCGGGTGGTCCAGCGGGAAGTACGCGTCGCGGTCGCCGTGCACGATCAGCAGCGGGGTCGGGGCGATCAGCGGCACCGACTCCACCGGGGAGACGGGCACCGGGTCCCAGTCCCGGGGATGGATCCGGGTCTTCAGGCCGAACCGGGACACCAGCCGGCCCGCGGGCCGGGTCACCACCCAGTGCAGCCGGCGCATCGGCGCGGTCCCGCGGTAGTACCAGCGGGCCGGCGAGCTGACCGAGACGACCGCGGCGAGGCCGGCCGCCGGGGCGTGCCGCAGCACCACCGAGCCGCCCATCGAGAAGCCGACCGTGGCGACCCGCGGGTACCCCAGCCGGTGCGCCCAGGCGACCGCCGCCGCCAGGTCCAGCACCTCCAGGTCGCCGACCGTGGAGCGGCCGCCGGAGCGGCCGTGGCCGCGGAAGGAGAAGGTGACGACCCCGCCGAACCGGCTGAGCCGCTGGGCGGCGCGGCGCACCGCGGGCCGTTCCAGCGCGCCCGTGAAGCCGTGCGCGATCACGATCGCAAGACGGCCGGATCCGTTCGCCGCGGGCAGGTGTTCGGCCTCGATCGGCACGCCGTCGGACGTCAACAACACGGCCCGGCGGCCACTCGATGCGGTCACCCGGCCACGCAGACGCAGGTTGTCGGTCTCGGCAGGGCTGTCCATGTGGGCTATTGTTGCCTGGCAGAGGACCTGGGCAATGTCGCCCCCGGGTCCTTTCGTGCTTTCCGGCACGAAGTACGTCGTCCTCGCACACCGAGGAGGGTTCGGTTTTGAGCCAGCACGACCCGCTCGACCCGGCGGTGCCGCGCGCACCGCACGGGAGCACGCCGTGTCATGTCCGGACGCCCGACGGGAGACCCTGGTGAGTTCACTCCTGCTTCTGACCAACGCCCTGCAACCGTCGACCGAGGTGCTGCCCGCGCTGGGGCTGCTGCTGCACAACGTGCGGGTGGCGCCGGCCGAGGGCCCGGCCCTGGTGGACACCCCCGGCGCGGACGTCATCCTGATCGACGGCCGGCGCGACCTGCCGCAGGTGCGCAGTCTGTGCCAGCTGCTGCGCTCGACCGGCCCCGGCTGCCCGCTGGTGCTGGTGGTCACCGAGGGCGGGCTCGCCGCGGTCACCGCGGACTGGGGGATCGACGACGTCCTGCTGGACACCGCGGGCCCGGCCGAGGTCGAGGCCCGGCTGCGGCTGGCGACGGGCCGGCAGCAGATCACCGCGGACGACAGCCCGATGGAGATCCGCAACGGCGACCTGTCGGTGGACGAGGCGACCTACAGCGCCAAACTCAAGGGCCGGGTGCTGGACCTGACCTTCAAGGAGTTCGAGCTGCTGAAGTACCTCGCGCAGCACCCGGGCCGGGTCTTCACCCGCGCCCAGCTGCTGCAGGAGGTGTGGGGCTACGACTACTTCGGCGGGACCCGCACCGTGGACGTGCACGTGCGGCGGCTGCGCGCCAAGCTCGGCGTGGAGCACGAGTCGCTGATCGGCACCGTGCGGAACGTCGGCTACCGCTTCGTCACTCCGGAGAAGGTCGAGCGGGCCGCGGAGGAGGCGGCGCGCAGCGAGGCGGCCCAGGGCCGCGGCTCCGAGGAGGCGCCCGCGCGGCGCTCCCCGGCGGACCACTCGGTATGACCGGTATGACGAACCATGTGACGACCGGATAGACACGCGTAGACTGCGCGTCGTGCCCAAGGTGACGCGCGACGACGTGGCCAGGCTGGCGGGGACCTCGACCGCGGTCGTCAGCTACGTCATCAACAATGGACCCCGGCCGGTAGCACCGGCCACCCGCGAGCGTGTGCTCGCGGCCATCAAGCAGCTCGGCTACCGGCCGGACCGCGTGGCGCAGGCCATGGCCAGCCGCCGGACCGACCTGATCGGGCTGATCGTGCCCGATGCCCGGCAGCCGTTCTTCGCGGAGATGGCCCACGCCGTGGAACAGGCGGCGTCGGAGCGCGGGAAGATGGTGCTGGTCGGCAACTCCGACTACCTCGACGATCGCGAGGTGCACTACCTGCGGGCGTTCCTCGGCATGCGGGTCTCCGGGCTGATCCTGATCAGCCAGGGCCCGAGCGAGAACGCCGCCATAGAGATCGACGCGTGGGACGCCCGCGTGGTGCTGCTGCACGAGCGGCCGGAGGCGATCGACGACGTCGCCGTCGTCACCGACGACATCGGCGGCGCGCAGCTGGCCACCCGGCACCTGCTGGAGCACGGCCACCCGTACGTGGCGTGCCTGGGCGGCACCGAGATCACCCCGGTCGTCGGCGACCCGGTGACCGACCACATCGTCGGCTGGGAACGGGCGATGCAGGAAGCCGGCCGGCCCACGGAGGGCCGGCTCTTCCAGGCCCCGTACAACCGCTACGACGCCTACAAGGTCGCCCTGCAGCTGCTCTCCGGGCCCGACCGCCCGCCGGCGATCTTCTGCGCGACCGACGACCAGGCCATCGGCGTGCTGCGGGCCGCCCGCGAGCTGCGGATCGACGTGCCGCAGGAGCTGGCGGTGGCCGGCTTCGACGACGTCAAGGAGGCGGGGCTCGCCGACCCGCCGCTGACCACGGTCGCCTCGGACCGGCAGGCCATGGCGCGGGCCGCGGTGGACGCGGTGCTGGACGACTCGCTGCGGGTGCCCGGCTCGCGGCGGGAGCGGGTCCGCCAGTTCCCGTCCCGGCTGGTGGTCCGCGCATCCTGCGGGTGTGCCTGACCCAGCGTGACCGTCCGGGCCGCCACCGGAAGGGGCCGTTCAACTCCCCCGGCAGCGGCGGGTGTTGAGCGCGGATAAAGATCGACGCCGGGGACGCCCCACGGTCTTTATATCGGGCATACCTACTTCTGTCGGGCTTCTCAGCGTGTACTCAGGAACCTCTCATGGTCCGAGCGCACAGTCATAGACATGACCGAGAGCAGCCGCAACGGCGAACCCCACCCGTACGACCAGCAGCCTCCGCTCTACCACGGCTCAGAGCCGGCGTACTCCGCCCCCGAGCCGCAGGTCCACGCGACCACCCCGTACGAGCCCTCGCCCTTCGGGGACGAGCGGGTCGTCCCCTCCGAGGTCGTCGCCTCCCACTCCTCCGAGCCGGGCACGCCCCCCGCGGGTGACGGCGCCGGCGGCTTCCCGCCGCCGCCCCCGTACGGCCCCGGCTACGCCGCGATGCCCGGCGGCCCCGCGCCGCACCGGCGCCGCCGCCTGCGCAAGCCCGCCGTGCTGTTCGCGGCCGTGGCCCTCGCGGCCGGCGTGATCGGCGGCGGCGCCGGCGCCCTCATCGGCAACGCCACCGACCACTCCACCAGCACCACCGCCGCCCCGGCCGTCAACGCCTCGGCGATCGACGGCAGCGTGGCCGGTGTCGCCAAGGCGCTCAGCCCGAGCGTGGTCGAGATCAACGCGACCTCCGCGAGCGGCAAGTCCACCGGCTCCGGCGTGATCATCACCTCCGACGGCCAGGTCGTCACCAACAACCACGTCGTCGCGGGCGCCGACACCGTCACCGTGACGTACAGCAACGGCAAGAGCGCGCGGGCCAGCGTCGTGGGCACCGACTCCGGCAAGGACCTCGCCCTCATCAAGATCACCGGCGCCTCCGGGCTGCCCGCGGCCGTCCTCGGCGACTCCAACGGGATCGCCGTCGGCGACCAGGTGGTCGCCATCGGCTCCCCCGACGGCCTGAGCGGCACCGTCACCAGCGGTATCGTCTCCGCGCTCAACCGCGACGTGACCGTGTCCACCAACGAGGGCCAGGGCCAGCAGTTCGGCGGCAACGGCAACAGCGACGGCCGGTGGCCGTTCTCCTTCGGCGGCAACCAGTACAACGGCGACACCGGCAGCTCCACCACCACCTACAAGGCGATCCAGACCGACGCCTCGCTCAACCCCGGCAACTCCGGCGGCGCGCTGATCAACATGAGCGGCCAGATCATCGGGATCAACTCCGCGATGTACTCCGACTCCTCCAGCAGCGGCTCGTCGAGCGCCGGCAGCGTGGGCCTCGGCTTCGCCATCCCGGTCAACACGGTCAAGGCCGACCTCGCCACCCTGCGGGCCGGCGGCACCTCCGGCAGCTGACCCTGCCCGTTCCCCGCACCACCTGGGAGATCCCATGAGCAGCACGATCACAGCCGGCGTCAACCACCTGAGGCGCGCCCTGGGCGCAGCGGTGTCCTGGGGCACCCACGCCGCGGCCGCCGGGACCGGCCCGGCCGACGTCGACCTCCCCCTCGCCCTGGCCGCCGGCCTGCCCCCGCTGCGCCGGGCGCCCGAGGTCCGGCCCGAGGCCCGCACCCCGCGGCCCGCGCGCGGCCGCGACCGGGCAGTACGCCGCAGGCCCGCAACCGTGCGACGCTGAGACTGTCCCCGCACACCACCGCCATGTCCGTCAGTGAGGTACCGCAGACCATGAGCCCCGGCGAGAGCGGCGAGGCCCCCGCCCGCATCCTGATCGTCGACGACGAGCCCGCCGTGCGGGAGGCGCTGCAGCGCAGCCTCGCCTTCGAGGGATACGACACCGCCCTGGCCGCGGACGGCATGGCCGCGCTCGAGCAGGCCGGCACCTACCTGCCGGACGCCATCGTGCTGGACGTCCTGATGCCGCGGATGGACGGCCTGACCACCGCCCGCCGGCTGCGCTCGTCCGGCGTGACCACGCCGATCCTCATGCTCACCGCACGCGACACCGTCGGCGACCGCGTCACGGGTCTGGACGCGGGCGCCGACGACTACCTCGTCAAGCCGTTCGAACTCGACGAGCTGCTGGCCCGGCTCCGGGCCCTGCTGCGGCGCAGCTCCTACGCCGCCGCCGCGGGCCCGGTCGGCGAGGAGCACGTCATGACCTTCGGCGACCTGCGGATGGACACCACCACCCGCGAGGTCACCCGCGACGGGCACCCGGTGGAGCTGACCCGCACCGAGTACACCCTGCTGGAACTCTTCCTGGCCCACCCGCGCCAGGTCCTCACCCGCGAGCAGATCCTCAAGGCGGTGTGGGGCTTCGACTTCGAGCCTTCGTCCAACTCCCTCGACGTCTACGTGATGTACCTGCGGCGCAAGACGGAGGCCGGCGGGATGCCGCGCCTCGTGCACACCGTGCGGGGAGTGGGCTACGTCCTGCGCGCCCCGGACGGCGGTCATTCGTGAACCGGCTCCCCCTGCGGTCCCGCCTGGCGATCCTCACCGCTCTCGCGGTGGCGGTCGCGGTGGCGGCGGCCGCCCTGGCGTGCTGGTTCATCACGCGGGACCAGCTGAACTCGCAGCTGGACAATTCGCTGCGGCAGCCGGACGCCGTGCCCGTGTCGGTGATCGTCAGCACCCTGCGGGACGAAGGCTGCCAGAAGACCGCCCCGACCAGCGACGGACCGGGCCGTTTCATCTCCACGAACACGTCGGCGCAAGTGGTGCTCGCGGACGGAACCACCTGCTGGGTCCAGGGGCACGCCACCATCCCGAGCAGCCCGACGGACACAGACGTGGCCACCGGCCAGAGCCCACCGGTGCTCCGCACGGTGTCCTCGTCACAGGGCAAGCTTCGGGTCTTCACCCAGCAGGCCCGGCTGAACGGCCGCCCGCTCGCCCTGAACGGCCAGCCGATGGCCGTGCAGATCGCCCGCCCGCTCAGCGACGTCACCGCTCCCCTCACCAGACTCGCCTGGCTGCTGCTGGCCGTCGCCGGTTTCGGCGTGCTGGGCGCGGCGAGCGCGGGTGCGGCGATCGCGCGGGCCGGACTGCGGCCGGTGGACCGGCTGACGGACACCGTCGAGCACATCGCCCGCACCGAGGACCTCAGCGTGCGGATCCCGGTCGAGGGACAGGACGAGATCGCGCGGCTGAGCGCGTCGTTCAACGCGATGACCGCTGCCCTGGCGTCGTCGCGCGAGCGGCAGTCGCAGCTCATCGCCGACGCGGGCCACGAGCTGCGCACCCCGCTGACGTCGCTGCGCACCAACATCGAGCTGCTGGAGCGCAGCGAGGCCACCGGCAGGGCGCTGCCGCCCGAGGACCGCCGTGCGCTGCTGGCGTCGGTGAAGGCGCAGATGACGGAGCTGGCCGTGCTGATCGGGGACCTGCAGGAGCTGTCCCGGCCGGACGCGGAGCACGTGCTTCAGGTGGTGCCGCTGCACGAGGTGACGGAGACGGCGCTGCGCCGGGCCCGGCTGCGCGGCCCGGACCTGAAGATCGTCGCCGAGGTGGCGCCCTGGTACGTGCGCGGCGAGGCGGCCGCGCTGGAGCGGGCGATCGTCAACCTGATGGACAACGCGGTGAAGTTCAGCCCGGCCGGCGGGGAGATCGACGTGCGGCTGCACGGCGGGCAGCTGACCGTGCGCGACCACGGGCCCGGCATCCCGGCGGAGGAACTGCCGCACGTCTTCGAGCGGTTCTGGCGCTCGCCGTCCGCGCGCAGCCTGCCCGGCAGCGGGCTCGGCCTGTCGATCGTGGCGCGCACCGTGCAGCAGTCGGGCGGCGAGGTCACCCTCACACCCGCCGAGGGCGGCGGCACGCTCGCCGTCCTCATACTGCCCGGAGCCCCCACGCCGCCGCCGGACGATCCCGCTCCCCCGGCGCTCTGACGGGGACGTGCATCTCACGATACGGAACCCTCTGTCTCAATCCGCGACATAGGAACATAGTTGGCGGCACCACCTACCAAGGAGGTGCCGCCCCCCGTGCGCCGATGGATCATGCTGGCCCTGGGCACCGCCGCGCAGACCGCGGCCTGTGCCTTCGTCTACGGAATCCCGTACCTGGCCGACACCCTGCGCCGCCAGGAACACCTCGACCTGACCCAGGTCGGCCTGCTCGTCGCCTGCCCCACCGCCGGGCTGGTGCTCGCGCTCTACCTGTGGGGCGCGGCCGCCGACCGCTGGGGCGAGCGCGTCGTGATCGCGCTCGGCCTGGGCGCGGCGTCCGCGGCGCTGGCGGGAGCGGCCTGGGGCGTGCACGGCATGGTCGCGCTGGGTCTGCTGCTGGTGCTGGCCGGGGCGGCCGGGGCGTCGGTGTACTCCGCGAGCGGGCGCCTGGTCATGGGCTGGTTCACCGCCCGCGAGCGGGGCCTGGCCATGGGCATCCGGCAGACGTCCACGCCGCTGGGCATGGGCGTGGCGGCCCTGGCCATGCCGCCGCTGTCCGGCGCGCACGGGCTCGGCGGCGCGATCGGCTTCCTGGCCGTGGTCTGCGGCGTGATCGCGATCCTCATCGCGCTGTTCGCCGCCGACCCGGCCCGGCCCGCGAAGGCCGCGGCGGAACCCGCGCCGAACCCCTACCGCGGGTCGAACCTCCTGTGGCGGATCCACGGATCGGCCGCGCTGCTGGTCATCCCGCAGTTCACCGCGGGCGCGTTCGCGCTGGTCCTGCTGGTGGACGTGCGCGGCTGGTCGCCGGTGCACGCCGGGCAGCTGATCGCCGCGGCCCAGGGCCTGGGCGCGGTGTCGCGGATCGTCGTCGGCCGCTGGTCGGACCGGGTCGGGGAACGACTGCGGCCCATGCGGCAACTGGCGGTGGCGACCGCGGCCCTGGTCGGCGCGACCGCGCTCGCCACGGCGTTCCCCTCACCGCTGACCCCGGTGCTGCTGGTGGCCGCCATCGCGCTGACGTCCAGCACCAACGGCCTGTCCTTCACCTCCACCGCCGAGCACGCCGGGCCCGCCTGGTCCGGACGGGCCCTGGGCGTCCACAACACCGGCCAGAACCTCACCGCCGCCGTCGTCCCACCGCTGATGGGCGCGGTCATCTCGGCCACCGCGTACTGGCCGGGCTTCGTGCTCGCCGCCGCCACCGCCTGCGTGTCCGCCGCGATCATCCCGGTGCCGGCGCAGGCGCCCGCCTCCGCGGCGGGTGCGCGCCGTACGATCTCCGCATGAGCGACCGGCGCATCGAGGTACTGACCGACCTGCCCCCCGCGACCGCCGACCAGGTGCTCGCCCTGATCGCCGCCGGCACCGCGGAGGACGGCCAGCCCGCGGTGTCCGAGCAGGGCAGGCTCCGGGTACGGCACGGCGAGCGCGCCGGGGTGCGGCACCTGCTCCTGTGGACGAGCCTCGGCGACGCTTCCGGTCAGGCCGGCGGCCCGGGTGCCGAGGAGCTGACCGGCTACGGGCAGATCGACGGCACCGACCCCGTCGAGGCACCGGCCGGCGAGCTGCTGGTCCACCCGCGGCGGCGGTCCCGCGGGCACGGCCGGGCGCTGGGGCAGGCCATGCTGGAGGCCACCGGCAAGCGGCTGCGGGTGTGGGCGCACGGCGGCCACCCGGCGGCCCGGCACCTGGCCGTCCAGCTCGGGCTCAAGCTGTTCCGCGAGCTGCGGCAGATGCGCAGGCCGCTGGATCCGGCGGCGGCCGGGATCCCGGAGCCGCGGCTGCCCGACGGCGTCACCGTCCGCACGTTCGTGCCCGGGCAGGACGAGGAGGCGTGGCTCGCGGTGAACGCGGCGGCCTTCGCCCACCACCCCGAGCAGGGCAGCATGGGCCTGCGGGACCTCGCGGACCGCGAGGCCGAGTCCTGGTTCGACCCCGAGGGCTTCTTCCTCGCGTACCGCGGGCCCGAACTGGCCGGCTTCCACTGGACCAAGGTCCACGCCGAGGAGGGCCTCGGCGAGGTGTACGTCGTGGGGGTCGCGCCCGCCGAGCAGGGCAGCGGGCTGGGCCGCGCGCTCACCGCGATCGGCCTGCGCCACCTGGCTGTCGCCCGCGGCCTCCCCACCGCCATGCTCTATGTCGACGCCGACAACGGGCCGGCCGTCTCCGTCTACGAGCGCCTCGGCTTCACGGTCTACGAGACCGACCTCATGTACCGCACGGAGTCCTGACCTCCCGCCCTCCGGCGCGGCCACCCCCACCACCACCTCCACCCACTCCCCTGTGAGGCCGGGGGTACGCCCCCCGTCTGCGGCGCCGTCGTGGCTGCCCGCGCACTTCCCCGCGCCCCTGCGGGGTCCGGGATGCCCCCGGAGGTTCACCCCCGTCCAACGGTCCGCCGTGGTTCCTCGCGCAGTTCCCCGCGCCCCTGGCGGGGCACGTCCGGCCCCAAAAGGTTCGTTCCCGGCCGACGGTCCGCCGTGGCTCGTCGCGCAGTTCCCCGCGCCCCTTTCGGCATCCGGGGTGCCCCCGGAGCTGCATTGCCGGGGGCGGCGCCGTT
>Ga0123353_10004001_pt1 | contig 18870 bp, 17 predicted proteins | sample TergutLab28metaG_3_FD_92763 | JGI IMG/M metagenome (GOLD analysis project Ga0123353, IMG submission 92763) | Labiotermes labralis P3 segment gut microbial communities from Petit-Saut dam, French Guiana - Lab288 P3 | ecosystem: Host-associated > Arthropoda: Insects > Digestive system > Gut ... | reverse complement strand
TAATATAGAGCGATCCATAAATGCTCCGGGGTCGCCTTCGTCGGCATTACAAACCACATACTTTTGGTCTGCGTGGTTTTTGCTTGCAATTTCCCATTTTAGTCCGGTAGGGAATCCACCGCCACCGCGACCGCGAAGTCCCGATTTTTTAATAGCTTCGATAGTAGCCTGAGGGTTGTTGGCTTCCAAAACGGAAGCCAAAGCAGCATATCCGCTACGTGCAATATATTCTTCTATATTTTCGGGGTTAATGAACCCGCAGTTACGCAATGCAATACGTAATTGTTTCTTATTATTTTCCATAGAACGTGTCTTGATTTAGAGTTCAACTTTTTCGTAATTAACAGGGATAACGCCGTCTAACATTTCGTTTCCGGCGAAATATTTCGCCACCAATTCTTCGGCTTTAAGCGGAGTGATGTAGCCAAACACAACCGGTTCCTGTCCGGGTTTTGTAACCTCCACCGTTGGTTCAGCGTAGCAGTAGCCCATACAGCCGGTTTGAGTAACTTCAGCTGTGATGTTGCGTTTGTTACATTCGTTAAGAATTACTTCCATTACATTTTTCGCTCCGGAAGCAATACCACAAGTAGCCATCGCTACTTTCACATAAATTACCGCTTCACTTTGTTTGCGAAGGGTACTAGCAGACAGAAGTTCATCTTTTTTTTTCTTCAAATCTGCTACTGATTTAATTTTTTCCATTTGAATTTACTATAGTGGTTATTAATAATTTATCATACTTTTATGGCAGTAAAAAAAGGAATTTTAAGTGGCGCGAATGTATAAAAAAGTTTGAGATATTACTTTCACTATGGATGCTACAAAAAACAATTTAACATACAAGGTACAGCAAATACAATATACTTTCTCTCGAAACTTGGCATATTTATTATCAGTTTATGGTTCTAAACGGAACGGGAAAGCGAAAGTTTTTGGTAGCAGTGGAGTCTAAAATCAATACCGCCTCTTTTACCGCTGCTCCGCACCACACACCTAGGCATTTCTCCCCCGTACTGCATTTGATATTGGAAATAATTGGATTGGGCGACATAAACGGATTTTGTCCGAAAGTAATCTCTCCGCTGGCGCTTTGCCAAAAACGAAAACCCGATTCATCCAATCGTGCGTATTTCAAATACACCGTATCTCCTGTTCTGTAATTCATTCGCATATAACGACGACGTTCCCTCTCTGTCATTTCCGGCATAAAAATGGTGGAAGGTGTGCCACGAACAATCTCATAGTTGAATGATACCCCTCTAAACGGAGAATTGTCGAAGGCCGCAGGAATTGTTGAAACCCAAAGCATATCCTTAAAATCTTCACAATGTATTTTTACCTTGAATTGATAATAATTGTTGGATGCCCCATCATCGGTCATGGCTATACGCAAATTGGCAACCGAGTCTATCTTTACTTGTCCGAATGTAGGTGTAAAGTAAACACTATCTAAATCGAATGTTGATAATATAGAGGTCTCTGAAGTGTAAATTTTATCATCCCATTCAATTCGCAATGTATAGGAAGTATTTAATTCACCCTTGAATCTAAATCCCGTATAAGCAAAAAATAACGGTGCTTGTGGAGAGGGCATTAAAAAAAGTTCCTGGCTATCGCCTTTGCTTGAACTAACAAAAACTTTGGCATCTCTAATTATAATTGAATCCATCAAATATTCTAACGACATGGTTGAAAAATAGGGCGCACTTCTGTACAAAGAAACCATAGGGTAAGCCCCGTTTTCAATATACCCTTCCACCACTATTTTATTGTAATACTCAGGAACCGTTACCTCAATCTCGGTTTGGCAAGCATTGAAAAGACAGAAAGCAGAAAGCAGAACTTCGGCTACACTCAATTTCCAAAAGCAGAAAGAAAATTTTAATTTAAGCATATTTTTTAAATATAAGATTTAAAGATAATATTATATTGAAGATTTACAATTTACAAATATAGTTGGATATTTTACTATTTTTGGGGCATTCCAGTATAGGGAAAGTATATAAAAAACCATTCATAATAATACATTTTGAAGACCGGGCATTCCACAAAATTGCCTGCAATTTCTATATACCTGAAACCTCAGCCCAAACTCATTCTTTTCATCTTTTTCATAGAACTCATCTTCTATCAGGGTCCATTGGTTAGAGTCTATTTCAGGGAAAAAAACATCGGCATCAAATTCAGCATCAATTCGGGTTAGGTAAAGGGTTTCTATTCTATCCATAAACAACTTGTATATGGTGGCACCTCCAATGATGAACGCTTTTTCTTCCTCTTTCACAAGTTCAATAGCGTCATTTATGGTATGTACTATTTCGCAGGGACTGTAATCCGCATCTTGGTTTAGTGTAATCACGATATTTCTTCGGTTCGGCAGCGGCTTTATGGGTAACGATTCCCATGTTTTGTCGCCCATGATGACAGGATAACCCAATGTAATCGCTTTAAACCGTTTTAAATCTGCGGGTAAGTAGCAGAGAAGTTGATTGTTTTTCCCGAGTTCAAGGTTTTTGCCTACAGCGGCAATCATGCAGAGGTTTAGCATTTTGTTATTTTTTCTTCTTTCCAATGGTTTGAATACATTCTCTCATAGGAACAATTACCGATAACCCGTTATAAGCCAACTCTTCTTTCATAATTTGCACATTTTTTTCGTGCTGGTTTGGCAACGGTTTGATGATGCGGATATGCTCTTTCTCTACTCCCAAGCCCTGGCAAATCTGTTCAATTCTTCCGTAAGCATGCGACTCTTGTCCGCCGGTCATACCGGTAGTAAAGTTATCTAATATCAAAACGGTGATGGGTGATTTTTCAACCACGCAATCTAAAAGGGAGGTGATGCCGCTGTGGGTGAAGGTAGAGTCGCCGATTACGGCTACTGCGGGGTGCAATCCTGCATCGGAAGCACCTTTTGCCATGGTGATGCTGGCACCCATATCCACCGTAGAGTAGATGGCGTTATAGGGGGGAAGTGCTCCCAGTGTATAGCAACCGATGTCGGCAAATACTTTTCCGGGGACATGAGGTTCCATTGCTTCGTTCAAGGCTTTGTAAGTATCAATGTGCGGACATCCTTTGCAGAGTGCAGGCGGGCGTGGTGTCACAATGGGCGGTACCGGCAATCCAAAGGTGTCTTCCAAGCCGAGTGCTACTGCCAAAAGATTTGGGTTTAACTCACCATCGCGAGGTAAGTTACCTGTTAATCGTCCCTTAATATTGCCGGATTTGTTCAGCAACCCGCGCAGTTGCTCTTCAATGAGTGGGTACCCCTCTTCTGCAACTAAAATTTCTGAGCATTCACCTGTAAGTTTGTTCACCAATTCTACAGGAATGGGATATTGGGAAATTTTCAATATTGGGTAAGGGCATTTTTTCCCAACAAAATTTTCCATTACATAATTATAGGCAATCCCTGATACTATGATTCCTAATGATTTATCTTCTCCGTCAATATATTTATTGTATTTTGAAGCAATGGCTTCTGCTTCCAATGCAGGTTGTTTTGCCAGCAGTTCGCGGTAGAAAACACGGGCGTTTCCGGGCAATAAAATAAACTGCTTTTTATTTTCGCAGAGTTTGATTTCATTTTGTTTGCGAATAGGTTTCCGGTCAACGCCTGCCCTTGAATGCGCCAGACGGGTGGTTATGCGAACCATCACAGGAATACGGTGTTTTTCCGAAAAGTCGAAAGCATCGTAAGTCATATCGTAAGCCTCTTGCTGGTTTGAGGGTTCAAAAACGGGCACGAAAGCAAATTTAGCAAAGAAGCGCGAATCTTGTTCATCTTGTGAGGAGTGCATGGAGGGGTCATCGGCAATAAGATACACCAAGCCTCCGTTTGCACCGGTAATAGCGGAGTTCATAAACGGGTCTGCGGCAACGTTCAAGCCCACATGTTTCATGCAGGATAATGCACGCTTTCCGGCATAGGACATACCGATAGCGGCTTCCATTGCTGTTTTTTCGTTTGCTGACCAGCAGCGGTGCACATTGCCTTCTTCTGCTTGTTTCGAGTGTTGAATATATTCGGTGATTTCGGTAGATGGAGTACCCGGATATGCGTAAACTCCTGAAATTCCTGCGTCTAATGCAGCTTGCGCGATCGCTTCATCGCCTAATAATAATTGCTTTGCCATACGTGAAACTGTTTTAAATTTTAACGGCAAAAATAGAAGATTTTGCTAATATCCTAAAGATTTTCTGTTTTTAGGTGCATAATGAAAATAAATCATCAAATCAGCGGTTACTAACAACATATTAAATATCCATAAAAAAGTAACCATATCAAAATCGCTTATAAATTTATGAATAATACCAAAAAAATATCCAAGAATAATAATAGCCTTAAACGCTGGGCTTTTCCCTAGTACAAACTTGGTTTTTAAAGATTTATAAATTGATATAGGCCAACTGCATGCAAAACAGAGCAACATTAAGGCTTCGAAAATGCTAAAGGAGGGCATAAGTGATTAATTACACATAAAAAAACATTTAGTCCCCATTTACCTTCCCTTTCAACTGTAACCTAATTCTATCAGTTAGTGCGTTTGATTGAACTGTAATTTGTTTAGCAATCACACCAGCAGTTTTGGCGGTATAAACGGCTTTAATAGTGCCTGTCTTACCCGGCATAACCGGCTCTTTTTGCCATTCAACTTCCGTGCAGTCGCACGAAACAATAACATCGAATAGTACTAATGGTTTGTTTCCTGTATTTTTGTAAGTGAAGACACCGGTTTTTACTTCTCCCATTTCTAAAGTTCCATAATCAAAAGTAACCATATCAAATTCTATCTCTGCACTTGTAGTAACCTTATGAGTGAAAGGCGGTTCAATATCTCTCTTTCCTTTGTTTTGCGCAAAAGAAAAAGAAACTATTACCATAAAAATACTAAAAAAAAACATTATTTTCTTCATAAAGTGGTACGATTTACGATTTTAGATTTACGATTTTAGATTTTATATTTAAATTCTCTTAATTCTCAATTAATAGTGGCGAGGTTTTCTGCTCCGGCATAATCTCTTTTGGAGTTTCCGTAACATTGCCTTTAATGCTTAGTGTTATTCTATCTCCAACGTTCGAGTCAACATAAACACTTTTATTAATTGTGCCAACTCTGCCTGTGTTGTAAGATACCTTAATTTGTGCTGATTGACCGGGTGGTATAGGCTCTTTGGGCCACTGTGGTACTGTACATCCGCACGATGAAGATACATTAGTAAGTTGTAAATCGGCTCTCCCTGTATTTTTAAATTCAAAAAAACAAACACCATCACCATTTTTCAAGATATTACCGTAATCATAAATTAAATAGGTAAACTTGATTTGGGGAACTTTGGGAGTAGTGTCTTCCACCATAATTTCTTTCTTTTTTCCTTTAGTTATTTTAGTTGGTTTTTCTTCTACTTGCGCAAAAACAGCAACTGTTAATAAGATAAAAAGAGATAAAAACAGTAATTTTTTCATTGTTAAATATTTTTTTGATGTGTAAAGACAATATGATTTTAATGAAGTTTAACGTAATAAAAAATATAATGCCATTTCGTATCCGGGAAGACCAAAACCTGAAATTGACCCACAACATTTTGATGCAATCAGTGAATTTTTTCTGAAGTTTTCTCGTCCAAACAGGTTAGAAATATGAACTTCAACCACTTTAGTCTGTATAGCAGCAATAGTATCTGCCAAAATAACCGATGTGTGTGTAAAGGCACCAGGGTTTAATATCATGCCGTCGCAATTTTTGTGTTGTAACATAAAATCTACAAGTTCATCTATTTTGTTCGATTGGAAATAGAGCAAGTCAATATTAGGGTTGCGTTTCTTTAATATATCCAAGTAAGTGTGAAAGTCGGTATGTCCATAAATATTTACTTCCCTTGTGCCTAACTCTCCCAAATTGATTCCGTTAACTATGACAATTTTTTTCATTTTAATTTTTTCCCTAATAAACGAAACATATTACTTTTATAGGCTTCCACACCGGGCTGGTCAAAAGGATTGACATTTAGCAAATACCCACCCAGTGCGCAACTAAATTCAAAGAAATAGATCAGTTCGCCCAGCGTGTCTTCCGATATTTCGGGAATGACAATGCTAATATTGGGCACATTGCCGGAGAGATGTGCCAAGCGGGTTCCCTCTTCCGCCACCAAATTTATTTCGTGAATGGTTTTTTGTTGTAGATAGTTTAATCCATCTAAATCGTTGGAATCGAACGGAATTGGCAAATGAGAAGATACTTTTTCAACCGACAGCACAGTTTCAAACAGATGTCTCTCACCCTCCTGAATATATTGCCCTAAAGAATGTAAATCAGTGGAGAAAATAGCACCGGCAGGAAATACTCCTTTGTTTTCCTTGCCGTCGCTTTCTCCGAAAAGTTGTTTAAACCATTCTATAAAGAAAAACAGTTGTGGCTCATACGCCACTACCAATTCTATTTTTTTCCCTTCTTTATACATCAAATATCTACTAAGTGCATATTGCATGGCTATATTCTCTTTGAATCTATTATTTTTCAAGAGAATACTCCTCATTTTTTGGGCACCGGAGAGTAATTTTTCGATATTAATTCCCGCGCAGGCGATGGGCAACAAACCAACTGGAGTAAGCACTGAATAGCGCCCCCCCACATCATCTGGAATTACGAATGTTTTGTAATTTTCTTCAGTGGATAGTTTTTTGAGTGCGCCTTTTTTTTCATCTGTAATAGCGACTATACGTTTTCGGGCTCCACTTTTGCCATATTTTTTTTCGCAGTGTTCTTTTAAAATTCTAAAAGCGATAGCCGGTTCTGTAGTAGTTCCCGATTTCGAGATTACGATTACTGCATAATCTTTACTATCAAGTACATTTATCAAGGCTTGGTGATAATCTTCGCCCATACTATTCCCTGCAAAGAGCAGCAATGGTGTTTTATTGTTAGGCAACAGTGCCTTAAAAGGGTGTTGCAGTGCTTCAACCACGGCACGTGCGCCTAAGTAAGAGCCACCGATCCCTACTACTACAATAACTTCGGCAAGCGCAACTACTTGTCCGGCGGTGCAGATAATTTCGGCAAGCTGTACAGGAGTAGTTGTCTCTGGGAGATCAAGCCACCCGATAAAATCATTACCTTTTCCGGTTTTACTAATCAGTTCATGGTAGACTTTTTCTGTGTCTGATATGGCGATTTTCGATAGAAATGGTTGTTCGCAATGGATATTTAATATTGTGGAAATCATGATTTTAATTAATAATGACTTTTGAAGTAGCTATACCGGTTTTCGTAACAAGTTGTAAAAAATAGAATCCTTGTGCAATCTGTGTCACAGGGATTTGCATAGAAAAAATATCACTGCTGTAATCAATAAGGGTTGAATATACTTCTTTTCCTGCAATATCTAACAGGCGACAAGTAATCGTTTGGTTTGTAAATTCGGAAGAAAAAGCGAGATTAATAAAATCAGAAACGGGATTTGGATAAATAGACAGATTATCCAATAAAGAGTTATCATTTATGCCAAGAAAAGAATAATATTGAAACTTGAATCCATTACCTTCATCAAAATTGTCTGTAATAAATTTTATTTGAATTTTTGGGAAAGGAATGCTAATCACTTCTCCAACTATTGGTGGAGTGTGTCTATCGAAACGTTTCCAAAAATATGGTGGAGATTTTGTAGCATCATAAATATCAACAAAATCTCCTAATCTGAGGTCAAACTCGTGAAAAAGTCCAAAGAATCCTGTGCCGATATTTGGATTAATATTCCATGTGCAAGAAACCCATGGAGTGTAATTTTCTCCGGGCATTGTTCCATTAGTAATATATCCGGATGAAGCCGATAAATTTGTTGTACTGGCACATTTCTGTTGAGGTTTATCAGCCACATAATTCATTAAAAAACCTCTGTACACATTATTTATAGAAGTTGGGTCTAAAGAAGTGAAAGTAATAAGAACACTATCTGCGACAACCATTGTAGATTGATTAGGTATTGAGTTTCCGGAGAATGTGGCTGCAATTCCGGAAGATTTAGTAGTGCCATTATAAATGGTAATTACATCAACATCTTTTTTTGTATCTAATCTTGAGAAAGAGAAAGAATAACGTGAGGCTTCGGGAGCGGCAATTATCCATGAGCAATCTGGATTACTTAGATAGGGTTTATTAGTTGAGCCATTTGTAATATATCCTTCATAGGCTGTTTGTCTTTTATACTGTTGGCATTGTGCAGGGTAGTTATGGGCAGGCGTAAGATTTAAAAACACATCAGCATTATACCAAAAAAGATGGTTTATCAGTGTAAAATATCCATCTGTAGAACCACCCCAACCCCAGTTAAAGTGAAACATTGTAACAGGTTCTCCCTCATCAAGGGTTTCAAAATATCCATCTACTAAAAAAGCATGTCCACTATTTCCATTACTACCGCTCATCAAAATCGGTTGCAGCAAGTCAAGTTCATTTTGTAGCCTATAAACATCATATCCGTGCCAAAAAACGGGTGGTGTATAATAGAAATTTTCTTCCATCGCTTTAGCTACATTTGCTGTATGTGCTCCTGATCCTCCTGGTGCATATCCCATTTTGCAAGAAACACCAACATGATATGCTAATTTTGCAATTTCATTAGTATAGTTTGTAGCTTTATCACACATAGCGTCCCAGTGATATTTATGCTGCGAAAAAGAAACAGTTTGGAGAGGATAATTTCCCGGCTTATATGAGACACCCATTCTACCGGTTTCAGGATGTCGGTAATAATTCATTAATTGCGCAGCAGCAAGAGCAACACAACCATTAGGAACTCTATAATCGTACCCTGCTCCTGCATTTCTATCCCAAGGACAATAAGTATTATAAAACTTATTTTGATTCCAATGAGAAGTAATTAGTGGAAGAACTTCATTCAAGATTACAACATTTGGAATAAAATATTCTTGCAAATATTTACTCCATTGTTTAGAAATATGATTATCCGGCTTATTTTTTGCCCTTTCTTCGAGTAAAATAGTTTCTGAAAAGAAATCTAAATAATATTCAATGGCAGGCTGCCATTGGAATTCATTATTAAACGAATAGCCAATTATAGGAGAGACATATTCTGAACCAGATACAATTACAAAACCTTCTTTATTCCCAAGTTCTATGATATATAACACAGAAATACTGTCTTTTTCAACAATTTCTTGTATTGAAATATGAGAAAGAGAATTATTACTATCAATATTTCTTTCAGTTAAAAAATTTTGAGCAACTAAAAGGGCTTGTTCCTCATTAATGGCAAAAGTTTCAAAAAAAATGGTAAAAGAAAATAAGATTAGAGCTATTTTTTTCATTGTGTTTATTGTTTAATAATTTTTTTGTTAATTACTCCCTCCTCTGTATAAATACGCACAAAATAAATACCTGAGCTAAGGTGTGAAATATCAATTGAATGGAGAATTGAGAATGGAGAATTAATAGTTATTTTTTGTTTTCTGCCGTATATGTCATATAATTCCACATTCTCAACTCTCAATTCTCCATTGTCAATTATCAATTCTCCTGCAGTAGGGTTAGGAAATAATTTTACTTTACTATTGCCAAGATAATCTGAAATAGCATCTTGTTTAAAGTAAATTCCTGAATAATGAGCAAGTAAAACGAAATTCATTTTGGCAATCTCTTTACAAAAATCAAAATTTAGATGTATAGCTAAGTCATTAACAGAGTGATAATATGGAGAAAAGTAATATTCAATAGCAAATGTAGTTTTAAAATTATTTTGGTAATATGCCCAGCTATCGCTATTCTTTTTTAGTCCATTTTGTTCTGCCGGTGGTATAAAAGGAGTGACTTTGGTATAGTTAATTAATGCTTGGCGTGCTTTTTCAGTAACATCCAATGAATTATCATACCAATGTAGTGTTACCTTATAGCTTTCATTTTCGGGTTGATTTCCAACCATATCGTTATTTAGCATCACGATAATATTTTCGTTTTGTGTTTTTCGTTTTTCGGCATCATAGTAAGCACCTACTAGTCCTATTTCCTCAGCATCATATGCCATAAAATCAATATTGTGCCTTGGTTTTAAATTATTCTTGTAAATAATTCTTGCCATTTCAATCATAATAGCGCAGCCGGTTGCATTATCATCCGCCCCGGGGACAGTATTAGTTAACAGATAATCTTTATCATAAGAAATAGCATCCAAGTGAGCGCCAATAATTAGGGTAGAATCAGTTTCATCAGTACCTTTTAGAGTTCCCAAAACATTATACACATATTGTGCATAATCTCCAACCGACCCATGATATCCGGTAATATAAAAAGAATCAATCCTAGCATCTTCAATATTATATGCTTTCAAACGATCAACCAAATATTGGGCTGCTTTTTTATTTTGTCCAACAGTATTAACACAAAACCTGGATTCAAAATCTTGTAAATCTTGAACAGTACTTTTTAGGCTGTCTTTATTAATCGAATGTAGCACTTCGCGTAAAGTATAGTCTGAAGGCTGTGCAAAAGCTATACTTGAAATAAACAAAAAACTGATAATTAACGGAATAACATTATTTTTCATTAGAAATGAATAAGTCTGCAAACTTATTTATTTTTTTTAAATAATCAACAAAGTTTTTGATACGGAAAAAAAATTATTTTTGCCGCCATTTTATGGCGATCTTAGCTCAGCAGGTTAGAGTGCCGGATTGTGGTTCCGAAGGTCGTGGGTTCGAATCCCATAGGTCGCCCAAAATTTCTATTCATTCAAATCCACTGCATAGTACACTACTTGTCCATTTGGATATGCTCCTGTAAGGAGAAGTACACGCTCTTCATCCTTATCGTATTTTACCTGTTGATAGGCTTCCGCTAAGTCTTCTTCAGAATTGATGCTCAACTTATTTGCCTTTATGATTATGTATCCTTTTTGAACGCCTGCTTTGGCAAAACGCCCATTTTTTTCAACAGAAACTACTTCCAGCCCGCCATTAATGCCGAATTTATATTTAGTACTATTACTAATAGGTTGGAATTTAGCACCTAGGAGATTCAAATTAATGGCTTTTACGATTCCCGTGTTTCCTAAGCGATTGCGCAATTCTACTTGAAACTCAACTTCTTTTCCATTTCTTAACACAGTAACTTTGATGTGGTCTCCCGGACGAAAACGCCCCACTTGCTCCTGCATCTCTGCCATAGATTTCACTTTAACATCTTCAATCGCTGTAACAATATCTCCCTCCTTAATGCCAGCAATTTTAGCTGCACCATTATCTATAACATCTGACACATATATTCCTTCCAAAGTTGAGAGTTTGTTTTCTTTGGCAAACACAGCATCAATATCTCTCATTTGTACGCCAAGTACAGCACGTTGCACCACGCCAAACTCTTTCAAATCTGTAACCACTTTACTGACAATGCTTACCGGAATAGCAAAAGAATAGCCTGTAAAAGAGCCTGTTTGCGAAGCAATGGCAGTGTTAATGCCTACCAATTCGCCTTTGATATTTACTAGGGCTCCTCCGCTATTTCCGGGGTTTACAGCAGCATCTGTTTGAATAAACGACTCTATCTTCAAATCGGCACTTAAAATATTGATATTTCTTGCTTTGGCACTTACAATTCCGGCAGTAACCGTAGAAGTTAAGTTAAAAGGGTTTCCTACTGCCAATACCCACTCGCCGATTTTTAAGTTATCTGAGTCTCCAAATGGTAGTGGGTTCAAATTTTCCGCTTCAATTTTAAGTAAAGCAATGTCGGTTGAAGGATCTGTACCCACCACTTCCGCTATAAAAGTTCGCTTGTCATTCAAGGTTACTTCAATCGAAGAGGCTTTGTCAATTACGTGATTATTAGTAACGATGTAGCCGTCGTGCGACAATACAACACCGCTACCACTGCTTCCGGGCTGCTCCAGCTCTTCATATTGGCGCGGATTTTGAGGTACTCCGAAGAAGAACTCAAAGAGTTGGTCGGTAAAACCACCATAACCTTGAGAATAGGTTACTTTATACTTGGTTTTCACGTGCACCACAGAGTTTACCGACATCTCTGCAGCGTAGGTAAAATCAACAGGATTCTCTTGAAAAGAAGGCATAGGAAGATAAGCATCTTTCGCAGAAACAATTTCGGGGTGTAACAAAACTGTTGCAGAGGCTGCGGATAATGTTACGAGTAATATTCCTGCTAAAAAAAAGATACTTAGTGATAATTTTGTTTTTTTCATAACGTAAAAATATTTGCTGATTTTGGATTTTTGCAATAATTATACCAAAACGTAAAGCATTTCATATTATTGAATCTTCCATTTTCTAATAATATTTTTTTTTTCACGTTAATATTTGTATAGTAAATTCACACTTTTAATGAAACATTTTTCTAAATCTCTGTTATTTTTCATTTTCTGTCTATTTTATTTCATCAAAAGTACTGAATGCCGGCAAACCTCTTTCCATGAAGAGCCGAGTTGGGCAGTACAACAGTTTCAAAAAATGACATTAGAAGAAAAGATTGCACAACTCATTTTTATTCGCATACATTCAAATAAAGATGCGCAATATAATGCACAAAAAATTAAAGAGATAGAAAAATACCAGCCCGGGGGGGTCTGTTTTTTTCAAGGCGGACCTGTGCGGGAGATTAATCTTACCAACAAAATTCAAGCAGTGAGTAAGGTTCCGCTGTTAGTTTCTATGGATGCAGAATGGGGAGTTGCCATGCGCTTGGACAGTACTCCCACTTTTCCACGACAAATGACACTGGGAGCCCTCTCTTCCGAATATAATGCGCTGATTTACGAAATGGGTGCCGAAGTGGCAAATCAATGCAAATTATTAGGTGTTCATCTCAACTATGCGCCCTGTGTAGATGTGAATAATAATGCTAAAAATCCGGTCATTAACAGTCGTTCGTTTGGAGAAAATAGAGAAAGTGTTGTTGAAAAGTCATTACAATATATGCGCGGTATGCAAGATAACGGGCTTATTGCCTGTGCCAAACATTTTCCCGGACACGGCGATACCGAAACAGATTCTCACTACGGCTTGCCGGTAATTAAGAAAACAAAAGAACAACTTTGGAAAACAGAACTTTACCCCTTTCAAAAAATGATTGAGAATGGCTGTGAAATGATAATGGTTTCTCATTTGAATATTCCTGCATTAGATGATACCCCCGGACACATAGCTACTACATCCTATAGAATTGTAACAGAATTACTTTGCAATGAAATGGGGTTCAATGGTATCATTATTACCGACGGAATGGAAATGGACGGACTGCGAAAAACCTATCCTAAAGGTGCCGATGCTGAAATAAAATGCCTCCAAGCCGGTATTGATGTGTTGCTCCTTCCCAACGAATTAAGTATCATCATTCCTTTGCTGAAAAAAGCGATAGAAGACGGTGAACTCTCAGAACAGGAAATTGATGAAAAATGTTTGAAAGTATTGCAAATGAAAGAGAAATGGGACATACCCTCTTTTCAACCCTTAAAAACTTCAAATGTTGAAGCAAAATTGAATGATGAAAAGGCATTTGAGTTAATTAAAAAATTAGAAACAAAAGCATTAACATTAGTAAAAAATGATAAAAATATTTTGCCTTTGCAAGGAAATGAGAAAACCTGCTTGTTATTTATAGGAGATAATGAAAATGAGGCGTTTACAAGAAAAATAGCTACTGAGTTTGGGCTGCAGTTTCTTAAAATTGATAAAACAATAAAAAAGGAAGATATTCCTGCAGTGTTATCAAAATTTTCAAAATATGAGCACATTATTGTAGTTTACATCAGTACGAACCAGTCACCGGCACGAAATTACGGCATTACGCAAGAATCGGTAACATTTTTAGAAGCATTAGGAAAATCCAATAGATTGATTTTATCATTGTTTGGAAACCCTTACGCTTTGGCACAGTTCAAGTTGTTAAACAGTTTTCCTGCTGTGCTTGTAGGCTATCAGCGTACTGAAAGTAGCGTACGTGGTGCTCTGCAAGCCATTTTTGGTAAAATTCCCTTTGAAGGGTTGTTGCCGGTCTCTGTTTTAGACTATTCATCGCAAAGCAATGCCAATACGGCGAGAAAAGTTGGAAGTCAGAAGTTAGAAGTTGGAAGTTGGGGATTAGAAGAGGCGAAGGGAACAGGAAACGAAAAGCAGGAGGCAATAGTTTTAATTCCGGAAAAAAATCGAAAAGAGATTGATGAAATAATTGAAAAAGGGATTCGTGATAAGGTATTTCCGGGGTGTCAGGTTTGGGTATTTAAAAATGGGAATCCTTTGTTTGTAAAAAACTATGGAACAACGAACTATAAAAAAGACAACCCGGTAACTCCGCATACCCTGTACGACGTGGCTTCTATTACCAAACCCCTTACTACTGCGCTGGTGCTTATGAAACTGTATGATGAAGGAAAATTTTCACTCAAAGATACTATTGGAAAATATGTTACATGGTTGATTGGCAGTGATAAAGGCAAGTTACGCATCGAAGAACTGCTCACACACACCTCAGGGTTACAGGCTTTTATCCCTTTTTACAACGAATTACTATCTGATTCAACACGCGGAATCTATTTGAATGATTTTGAAACGGAAACTTTTAATATTCCTGTTGCCCAAAATCTGTTTCTAAACCATAAGTTTCAGGATAGCATAAAAAAAATAATCCGCGAAAGCGAATTAAAACCTAAAAAGTACTTATACAGTGATTTAGGATTTCTACTGTTAAAAGAAATGATTGAAAACATAACTCAAAAATCGTGTGAAGATTATGTGATATCAGAATTTTACAAACCCTTAGGGTTACAAGATACTTATTTTAATCCTGCATCCAAAGGGATTGACCTAACGAACATTGCTCCAACAGAAAACGACACACTTTTTAGAAAACAGGTGGTGCATGGCTATATTCACGACCAAACTTCAGCCCTGTTTGGTGGATTTGCGGGCAATGCGGGTTTGTTTTCCACAACACACGACCTTGCTGTAATTTTAGAGATGTTGATGAACAAAGGGACATGGAACGGGAAACGCTATATCAGTGAAAAAACGGTGCAACTGTTCACTTCTCCTTATTTCTGCAACGGAAGCAAACGCCGTGCGTTAGGATTTGACACTCCGTCAGCGGAAAAACCATCGGAAATATTACCTCTAAAAGCAAGTGCGAACACGTTTGGGCATCAAGGTTTTACCGGCACTGTATTTTGGTGCGATCCCAAAGCAAATTTAATTTATATCTTTATATCCAACCGTGTTTATCCTAACGTAGAACCGAACCTGCTCTCAAAAAGCAAAATTCGATTGATAGTGTACGAAAAGGTTTATTAAAGTTTTGATTAAATGATAATTAAAGTTTAACTACAGAATCCTTACATTTTATGCTCATGCCCACACTCACCACAATCTCTCCTTTCACTTCTTTCGCCGAGAAATGTGTCAGCGCCTCCTGAATCGTTCCTCTAAAGTGTTCTTCAAAAATTTTACTTATTTCTCGCGATACGCAAATTTTTGCTTCGGAATCAAAAATGTTTTGCATCATGGATAGTGTTTTAACGAGCCGGTGCGGAGATTCGTAAAAGACCACCGTTTCTTTTCTTTCGCTGAGCATCTTCAATACGGTTTCTTTGCCTTTTTTGTGTGGTAAAAAACCGTGAAAGTAGAACTTATCGCACGGAAAGCCTGAAGCAACGAGCGCAGGAATCAGTGCGGTAGCTCCGGGTAAACATTCTATTTCAATATCCGCGAACAAACATGCCTGAATGAAAAGATAACCTGGGTCAGAAATTCCAGGAGTACCTGCATCCGAAACTAATGCAGCAGTTTGCCCGTTTTCTATCCACCGTACGTACTGTTCTACTTGGTTATGTTCATTATTAATATGATAAGCATAACATCTCTTGTCAATTTCATAGTGTTTCAACAATTTTTTTGTTGTACGCGTATCTTCACAAAAAATAATATCCACTTCTTTTAAAATACGCAACGCTCGAAGCGTAATATCTTCAAGATTGCCAATAGGGGTAGGGATGATGTATAGTTTCATTTCTTAAAATTTTCAGATACATTTATTTTTCTAAATATTAGCGTGTTAATTTTTAGGAGTGCAGTAATATCTATTCTTCCACCTCTTGTGGCTCCAAAGCCAAAACTGAGGAGTTTTTTTTATTGTTTTTTCCAATAATTGCACATACTTTTCAATGATTTCTCCCTTGGCTGTTTCTTGAGGTTTTTCTGTAATCAATTCTAAATGAATCTTATAAAATCCTCGCTTTGTTTTTATTACTTCATAATAGATAACAGGCAAATCGTATTTTTTAGCAAAATATTCAGGACCGTAAATCATACACGATTCCTGATTAAGGAAAGTAGTTATATAGCTATTTTTGAGGTTATTGGGAGATTGGTCTCCGAGCATCATATAAGCGCAAAACATATTTTGCTTGATGTTGTTTTCAAAAGTGTCTCTAACCGTATCTGCGAAAACCACTTCTGTGCCGAAACGAGTTCTCCTTTTATTGATCCATTTCTCAAAAGTTTTGTTAGTATTGGATTTTCCCACACCAATGCCGTGATGCAGAAACATCTCGTCTAAATGCAGTACCATCCATTCCCAATTGTTATAATGACTTGATATAAGAATTACACTTTTCCCCTGTTGGTAAAATTGATTCACAACTTCAGGATTTACACATTTGTATCTCTTTTCAACACTTTTTTTTGAAATAGACAACATTTTTACCATTTCAGCGCCAATATCTGCTAAGTGCTTATGAAACAGTTTGTAAAGCAAATAGATTTCAGAAAGAGATTTTTCAGGAAATGAGAGGGTTAGGTTTTCTATCGTAACTACTTTTCTATATCTTATGATATAATGAATAAAAAAATAAAACGGATAAAATATTATATATAAAGCTCTTATGGGCAGATAAGAAATAAATACGAGCAATGAAAGCGCGATGCGTAGTCCCATTATTGTTACTTAGTTAAAGAATCTCTTAGTATGGCAACACGTTGTTCAACAATCTCATCTACTCTATCCATTATTTTATCTGCATATTTTTCGTTAGTAAAATAATATTTCACATTTTCAACAAATATTTCTTTTGTAATTCCACGTTTTTCAAAAAATGAGTCATATTTTACTATTGCGTAATCTTTCATATCATAAGTTTTTTGTTTCACATAAATCTCACCTTCTAAAAAATAGCAGTCGGCAATAATAACGGCTACGGTATCTATATGAAGTTTATGAGAAGGCTTGGGGGCAGAGAGATGATGACAAGCACTCAATACTGTTAATAACAAGAATATCAATTTGAAAGAATATGTTCTGTTCATACGGTGTATATTTTTTGAGGGTGCAAAGATACATATTGAACGATATTAAAAAAAATGTTTTTTTGCACCTGAAACTATAAAGTTAATCTATCAAAATGAGTTACAAATTTTACATATTTTTTCTATTGTTTTTTTTTACTTTCATTGCATCCTATTCACAATGCAGAATTATAGAAGATGGAATTTTGGCATTGACACGAATTGAAACCAATTCTAGTGCAGTTTCTTTTGAATATAACCAATGGGGATGGGTAACCTCAGAGACAAGATCTGGAGTTGGTAGTGGATATTTAAATTATAAATTTGAATATGAATATGATGGAAATGGAAATAGGGTACAACTTATTCTAAATGATCCTTATTTTGTTCGGAAAGAGTGTAATGAATATAGTTTAGATAACCAAATTATGGAGAAGAATATTTACGAAGATTACGGCAAAGATTTCCAATACATAGGTCAATACTCTTATACTTATCAAGATGGGCTATTGCAAACTATTCTCATGCAAATCAACTCTTCTACAGGGTTGCGCAATAACATTAAGAAAGAGTTTTCATACAATAAGGAAAGGCAACTTGTACAAATTACTAAACACGATTGGATATTTACCTATTGGCTACATACGGAGACCTATAATTTTGAGTATAATGATTTTGGCGATATATTGTATTATTCTCTAGAGATGATAGAATCGGAAGCCCCTGTGAAATTTTGGCGCTACTGTTTTAGTTATAACGAAGAAAGAGAATTAACCGAACGATCTCTTTATTACGCCGTAGGTTCGGGATGGAGTACAAGACCCAATAATAGATACATATATCATTATGATACTTTATTAGAAGACGAAACTATTTTATTTCCGGATATTTATAATTTTGACGAACTGAATTTCAACTGCTTTCCTTCCACTAAAAAAATAAAAAAACATGATTTTTGGTTACTCGACTGCGGCGGCTCTCTTAATTTTATTGAATCGGCTGAATATTCTTATAGACCTATCAATATCAACTCGGAAGTTGCTCACTATGAGCAAGAAAATATTTTGGTTTATCCGAATCCTACCACGGGAGAATTGTTTCTTCGACTACGCTCAGCACCCGATGGAGAATGGAGAATTAAGAATATTGAAATATTCGATGTGATGGGAAAATCTGTCCATTCTTCCTTACCCGCCAATTTATCCACCACAATAATTGACATTTCAAATCTAAACTCAGGCATCTACTATGTAAAAGTTTTCACTGAACAAGGAGATGTAGTTAAGAAAATTGTTAAACAATAAAAAAATATAAATCATTTAAGGGCACTCCTAAAACTAACACGCTAATATTCAATATATTCAATCAACACACCTGGGGTGTGTAATATGAATAACCCCGTGCAAGCGTTAGCGCAGCTCGGGGTAAAATGATGCGCCTGACCCACTCTGAACTCCGTTAGGAGTTCAACATCAGTTTCTTACAATGGTTGAGCACCTACGGCGCTCCGATTTGTATAGGAGACGCTCTTGCCCCGAGCTGCGGCTATCGCCTTGCACGGGGTT
>Ga0123353_10004000_pt1 | contig 18871 bp, 14 predicted proteins | sample TergutLab28metaG_3_FD_92763 | JGI IMG/M metagenome (GOLD analysis project Ga0123353, IMG submission 92763) | Labiotermes labralis P3 segment gut microbial communities from Petit-Saut dam, French Guiana - Lab288 P3 | ecosystem: Host-associated > Arthropoda: Insects > Digestive system > Gut ... | reverse complement strand
GCAAACTGCAGGGTTGGTAGCGGTAAACCTGTCGGTACATACTGTTACCACTTGTGTGGGCAAACTGCATGGTTGGTAGCGGTAAACCTGTCGGTACATACTGTTACCACTTGTCTTCAGATGGTTAGGTAACAGGTCGGATATACGCGCTGGAGTCTACCATTCACAGATAGTTATATTCTTGCATCCCAGTTGTGGTCCAGACGTGCTGGCAGGATGCAGTCGTACTACATTTGTATATTACAGCCTGCTTCTTTTAAAGCCTCTAACCGCACGAAAATGGCTGTGCCATAGCACAGACGGCAATCCTGCGGTACCTCCCAGACAGAAGTCTCTCCTGCGGTACCGCCACGCTAGTCCGCTGCTGTGCCCACATTACTGTCTGTGACCCTTCGAGCGGTGGACTCAGCAGGACTGTGGAAACCACCTGGGCACTCAAGTTGACCCCGCAGTGGAGAGTGAGAAAATCCCGTTCGGTGTTTCGGAATGCCGTGGGAGAGAGGAGGGAGGGTCCGATAGCTGGAGGCTGTGGCGAAGATCTCGACCAATCAGAAGACAGTACAGTCAGATGCTGCAGAGAGCTCCATCAGTCATGCAGTTGACTGCGTTCTGTGCCGGTGAGACGTCCTGCTGGCGCCGATGACGAGGATTGGTGCTGGCACCGCGACGTCAGGACCAGCAGGCGACGCACCCAGTGATAAGGCGTGACAGTGTCTCTGAGCCTGTTCACCCACGATGTGACAAAAGCTGCGCTGAGCCATAAGCAAGAGGACTGTCTGAAGAATACCTTGGCAGTTGGATTAGCGCAGGTAAGTCTGTCTGGTGACGCTGGTAACTTAGCGGACAGTTGTTTATGTGAGGTCCAGTCACCTGGAGCACACTGCACGCTGATGGTAGTGTCAGTCAGGTCTTTCAAAAGCACATTCGTTTGCCTGACCTTTCCGTTGTGTACCTTTACATTTACCGTTGTCTTCTTTGCACAAATACGAATGCAGTAAGTGACCGATCGTGTCCGTTGGCTGCCATTTCAAATTCTTGGTTCTCCATGTCGACGGTTGGATCTCCGTCAAATGACCACGCTGCTTGCACTTCGGTGCATGGTAAGTCCACACACCGTCACGCCAAGCGGTGCGCTAAGGTACACACACGCACGCACGCACGCACAGAGCGTACTAAGCAATGTGACTTCTTTTCTGGAAGACAAAATTCCCTCTACAGTCTGTCTGCTGACTTGTCGACAGCTGTTCGACCTTCCTGTCCATTTAAATGACACATTACTAAGGTGTTCTGCGACGTGACGCCGCGCAGACTGGTATGTTGATAGTAACGACACTGCTACCCTGTTTATGCAGACAGTACGTTCCTGGCAAACAGTTGTACGTTTCCACCAGACAACACGGCGTCACATGGCGGAATACCGCAGTCTTAAGTATGGTATTTCGGTTGGTCACGTGGCTCGGCGTCTCGCCCAGTTGATATACATATATATAACAAACTGATGTACAAATACTGAATTACTACCTTGAAATAGGCCGCGGCTGCTTGTTCACAGTGTTTCAGTTCCATGCGAGCAGACTGTACCGTGCTGGTGGCGGTACCGAAGTACAGTCAGTCGTACCTGCAGCGGTGCAAATGTGTTTCTTTAAATTGGTTTCCTCCAAATGTTCCGGTTTGCTCGATCTCTAGCCTCTGAAGCTGTATTACCGTAAGGGGCGAGCGGTCCGCCATCTTGCGGCAGACCGCCTGAGAGGAGCCCAAGACAGTGAAGTGACATTTACCCCTATATCCATGACCCCGGTGGGTTTCGAATCCATGGTCGCGGCTTACTTGCGGCTTCAGACCGATGTGACACTGTCAAGGGCAATTGTTATTAGTTGGAAACCGGAAGTGACAGTGGAATGTACAGTCGTGCCAGGAAATTAGTACTTCGAAATAGTTAAACAGGTGTGTTATATTCAGAATGTCCGCTTTATCCAGGTATGTACAGGTGTCCCCTTTATCCAGGTATGTACAGGTGTCCGCTTTATCGCGTCTCTGAGCATGGCATATGTCACGAAGTGTCTTGGCGGATGCAGGCTTTCTGTGCGGTAAAGCTGCCGTGCTGAGACACGGTCAGCGGTAGAGTGTGTGGTGGAAAGTGGCGTCACATGTGTGGGGTGGGGTGGGGGCGTGCTGGAGAAAGAGCACAGTTATGCCTTTTGGAATGAGGAGCCCCAAAAATCCGCCTGAGGGAAAGAGCCCACTTGTACGACCTAGGCACAGAAGGGAGGAGTATATTAAAATGGATCTTCAAGAAGTGGGATGGGGAGGCATGAACTGGATTGGTCTGGCTCAGGATAGGGACAGGTGGAGGGCACTTGTAAATGTGGCAATGGGCCTTCCGGTTCCATAAAATGTGGGGAATTTCTTGATTAGCTGAGGAACTGTCAGCTGTTCAGGAAAGGTTGTGCTTCACGCTGACGTGTGTTGCACGTCACAATCCAGCGACAGTAAAGCCTTTAAGTGCTCAGGCCTTTGACAAAAACATTTTAAAACCAAAGTTTCTTGTACTTTGAACCTAGCCATTTCTGTGACTAGAAGCAGAACAGTGAGAGTCCGGGTGTTGGCACCCCTGCCTTGGAGTGTCTAAACAGGTTTACCGACTGCACTCAGCCTTCTTGAAGAACCAACAAACTGTACTGTAAGACGCAACACTGTAGGGCCAGACAGCAGCACGTTGCGGTGCAGCAGAACCGTCATCGGGCACCTTCATTGCACAAATTTAAATACAGGTTGCTGTAGCCACTGCAGCATCGCTACATGACCCGTGAGGTTGCTGTAGCAACTGCAACATAGCTACTTAAAAATCGCCACCTGTCTCGTAAGATTGCTGTAGCTACTGCAACATAGCTACTACAAAATCGCTACCTGTCTCGTAAGATTGCTGTGGCTACTGCAACATAGCTACTACAAAATCGCTACCTGTCTCGTTAGGTTGCTGTAGCTACTGCAACATAGCTACTACAACATCGCTACCTGTCTCGTTAGGTTGCTGTAGCTACTGCAACATAGCTACTTAAAAATCGCTACCTATCTCGTAAGATTACTGTAGCTATTGAAACATACTACTACAAAATCGCTACCTGTCTAAGGTTGCTGTGGCTACTGCAACATAGCTACTACAAAATCGTTACCTGTCTCGTTAGGTTGCTGTAGCTGCTGCAACATACCTACTTAAAAATTGCTACCTGTCTCGTAATGTTGCTGTAGCTACTGCAACATAGCTACTTAAAAATCGCTGCCTATCTCGTAAGATTACTGTAGCTACTGCAACATAGCTCCTACAAAATCGCTACCTGTCTCGTAAAGTTGCTGTAGCTACTGCAACATAGCTACTTCAAAATCGCTACCTATCTCGTAAGATTGCTGTAGCTACTGCAACATAGCTACTACAAAATCGCTACCTGTCTCGTTAGATTGCTGTAGCTACTGCAACATAGCTACTTCAAAATCGCTACCTATCTCGTAAGATTGCTGTAGCTACTGCAACATAACTACCACAAAATCGCTACCTGTCTCGTAAGGTTGCTGTAGCTACTGCAAAATAGCTACTACAGAATCGCTACCTATCTCGTAAGATTGCTGTAGCTACTGCAACATAGCTACTACAACATCGCTACCTGTCTGTTAGGGCAGAATGGAAGCAGCAGGCATCCTGGGAGCACTGCAGACGCGATTGGCCACCCTGCCAGGAGGGCGTGACATAGAGGGTCGTCCTTTGGTTCTGGTGTCAGTGCCTGCTGAGACGCAGCCTTGGAACAAGGATCATTTGGATACCGTGCTCCGATACTTCCTGTTCGTATTCAGGTAAGGCTGGGTCGTTGCTGGCCTGCAGTTACAGCTGCGCAATTCGTCACTGCGCAGGCGCGGCTGTACCGAAACACGTCGCGAGGTAAGCATGCCTGGGACACTTGCGGGCGACAGACATGGTCTTGAAGTATTGCCTGTTAGCTAATCAGTGGGCCGGTACTGCGGTCGGAATTAGTTCCCTTTCTGTTCCTTTGTGCTTCCTTCCATTAACAATCCTGTCTGTGCCACCGCCCCCCCCCCCCCCGTACCGTGTGTGGTGACGCAGGTCTGTCGAACTCACTAAGATTGCAAAAGTCAGCATTACGAAAGCACGCCTATAATTGTCGGTTAATAGCCGACATTTTGCTCACTTGCTGTTCATGTCACAGTGGGAAAAAGGAAACAATACTTGCGAATGGTTTAGAGCGCCAGAAAGTGTCACTTGCTGTTAGCACCTGCACGTTCATGAACCTCGACATTCGGGATTCCGAACTATCGTGATCATTCCCTTTAACGCAACAGCTGCCATATATGGTGAATGGTTCCGACAAATCGGGATGAGACCACGCGCTGTTCCCAACGTCCTCCTACTACGCAGACTACTCTCCGCTCAGTCCAGCTGCCGTGATCTGCACATTCACAGTCTCCCTCCATCACCACGGCCCCCCCAGACTGCCTTTTGTTAACAATAAACTGTCACGCTCTTTATGCTTTCAAGGTCACTTGAGATTCGTGTCACTGACATTTCACAAGTTCTTGTAAACAAACAGTCGTTTTGCATTGACAGTAGTTTCAGATATTTGTGATTCCGATAATTCGTGACGACATGTCTGTCCCAGTTAATCACGAACATCGAGACCGCGCGGTATTAACTGCCAAACTTCCTCGTTCCGGTTCCCTACAGCAGAGCCCACTCAGTTTTGAAAATCTGACTATCGCTAAGCTAGTCAGAATTCTTGCGCCGTTTGTGTCAGCCGGATATTCCTTATTGTGTGCATTAAATATACAGTTTGACTTCGTTCTGCCCCACAAACTTGCTGCAGCACAAATCAAAATTTCCGCATTTCAGGACTTGCGTGTATTCAAATAAATTCTCAAGTTCATTTTAGGGGCTATTTGGGGGGAAGGGGGATATGCACCTACAAATTTATGACTTCAGTCCAGAAATTACAGCGGTATGATGCAGCCAGTGATTGCTCCATGGGACGGAGTCCTTGAGTAGTTGCCAGTTCCTCATCTGGTCAACAAATTACCTCATTTCATGTAAACCAAAAGTTCATTGCCTTTCTCATAACAGGTCGCCACTTGTCCCCATAATGCGCCAGATGAGTCCACTCCACAACCTCCCATATTATTTATTTAAAATGCATTCTGTGTTATCTTACCATCTACGCTTAGGCCTACCAAAGAACCTCTCTTCTTCATTTCTCTCCACCTTTGCCTGTATACAAGTATCTCTTCTCTATATATGTGCTACATGCCCCGCCCATCTCATTCTTCCTACCTGCCAATATCCACTTATTACCACTAACATCACCAATCAACAACTCACCTCTACCTCAGAGCTGCACATCTGTATGTCACCTGATGATTTAGTCACACTGCTACATGTTTCGGCCGCAATTCAAAATCAGGCCGATCCTCCAGCAGGTTCCACAGCAGTTTCCCTCTAGATAAGTTCCAAACTACGAATCGGACGATCTGGGTTCGATTCCTGGCAGAGGCTACAGAATTGTCTGTCCGCCAAACTTTCCAGACAGGCCCTGGGGCCGCCTAACCCCCTGTTCAGTGGGCACCGTTGTTTTTGTACTGGATATACAGCAGCCGGGGTGTGAATTTGACCATCTGCGTCTAGTGCGATGTTACGATTGAGCGGAGCTGTACCTCTGTTCCTCCCACTCGCCTGCGTGTGTTGGACAGCAGCGACGTGACGTTGTGACGTGCTTCACACCGGAAACAGTTTGGTTCTGGTGCAGTACATATGTTTTGTAACAGGGTGTATCGTTAGGTTCAGTATGTATATTTTGTAACAGGTTGTATCGTTAGGTTCAGTCACTGACGTGATAAAGGTGATTAAACTAAATTAAAAATAGTTGTTACAAAATTGTCTGCTGGTACAGTACGAGAAATTGGGAAGTTAAAAATTACATTTGAAACAAAGTCCTTATAATAGTGAATAAATGCTATTTCGTGCAAGAGATTGGTAGGTTTCAGCCATCTTGTTGGTACGTTGTAAGTTCTGAGCTTCACAGCTCTCGGGTTTCTTCAGGTCGCTGAGCTGGTGTTTCCCGACGTTTCAAAGATTCCTTCGAAACGTCGGAACCCACCCAACGACTCAGCCTGTGAATGCAGCATCACGCTCCTTCCGTCTGCTTGCAGTCCTCCAACCAGACGCAACGGACTCGCCGTCGTTGTGGACGCGACGCGCAGCGCCTGGCGGATGACGCGTGCGTGTATAAGGCAGGTGAGCGTCGTGCTGGGCGCAGACGCCGCCGCCATCATTGTACTACGGCCAGAAGTCTTCTGGGATAAACAACGCGTGGACAACTGTGCGCGCACACAGAAGGAGGGAGAGGTAAGGTGCAGCGGTGGGGTGCCCACGTGGTTGTCAAACTGAGGGTGATTAGGCGTATGGGGGAGTGGTGGTACAGCCCCACTCATTCTTACCCTGTGCATGCGATGGAGGCGAGCGGTACCAGGGAACACTCCTCAGCCCTAGGGATAGGAGGCCTGGTGGGCCCCAGGGCCGGTCTGGACGGTTCATAGAGCAGATACAATGTGCTGTTCCTGACAGGAATCGAACTACGATTCCTCGGCCGTCCAGGCCACTGTCTGGTCACTACACAGACTGAGCCATACCGGCCCACAATAATACCTGCTTCAGTAACTAGCAAACTAACTGACTGGACACGCAGATACCCCGCAGCACATCCTGGCGCTTCTGCACTGCTCATGTCTCGCTCGGTGCAGAATCTCATGTGTTGCTGTTGCCTGTGGAGGAGAGAAATGTTCTGATATCAGCCAGTTAATGCTGTGTAGGATTGTTATCGCTGTTTGTTCTTAGATCCACACAAAACACACAAATACACTGTGTGGGCAGAGCGTAGAAATGCTGAATGTTAAACTGGTGGTACGTATAGTAACCACTGGGCTATGAAGTGTTAAATATATCCGTCTGTAACTGACGATCCTCAAACATTGCACTCACAGCGGCGTCTATCTATGCCGCTGGCACTCAAGCCGTCGTGCGACCATTCGCAGCCACTCGAACTGTGTGCGAATTTTATCGGCGGATGACGTCACAGTTGCTAATGCTTGGCAGTTCTTGTCACTCCACTTATCAGACCAGACCTACCGTAAATAAGCGTTTGAAGAAGCGTTTTCTTCCCGCGCAGATTCGTCTACCGAACGACTAACCGCTAACATAAAGATCTTCAAGAAAATATTTCCAGAACACTTGTTAGGAAATCCAAACAAATTTGTGGCATCTGAAAACCAAAGACCTCTACAGGGCGACATTCACTGTCAATCTGTGGACGGTGTGTTGCCATGCGCAATGTGTCTTCATTAGGCACGAACACGAATGTGTGTGCTATGTGATGTGCTCACGGCAGTACTGATGCACATTCGAGTCTTTTGGGGAATGACGCCGTGATCGCTTTCGAAAGAGCTTCCTGAAGATGGACTCACCAAGGTTCGGTAGCTCTTTACGGACGGTCACGACGTCACTCCCCACACAAAATTCTGCCTGCTCTCCAATTGTTAACTGGGCCTGCCTGTTTGTTTTCCAGCCGGTCTACGTTCCACTCTGCAGACTGCACAAGTACGTCGAAGTGTCTGAGCTGCCGGAGGAACTGGGCGGTACTTGGTCGTACTGCCACAACCAGTGGATACAGAACCGCATTGTACGTGGGCTGCTGGTGTCTGACCTTCAGCATACGGTGACTGACAGACGGAAGGAATTCAGCTTCATTATACCGTGGAGATAGCGTGACATGCGGGATTTTGGGCTTCCATGTTCTGGGAGGGGTCACTGTGTTGCGTAATTTGTGGTCCTTGGCGTTTCCCATGATCCTAGTGCCTGCATCTTACTGAGTCGGGATTTGCGACAGAAGTGACTCTTCTTGCACCTCTCGACCCTTGTATGCTTTTGCGTCCAAACCACTGAAGATGAAGGCAATACGCCCGGTCGAAACGTCGGAAAGCGCAAACCTCGCAACACAGGAGGCCTCACTCCTCACTGTTTGACGTAACACGTTCTGCTTATCTTGTTATTAGCCCTTCACTGTCGGCCAAATTTGAGTTGTTATTGTGCTTTTGAAGTTTCGTTTGCTGGATTAAGGTGGCTCGGGATGGGGTCCAGTGGAGGGCAGTAGTGAAGTTGATGGTTAAATTTTGATTTCATAAAATTTTGGTGTTTCTTCAGCAACTTTCATCTCATTATTTTCTTAGGAAGAATCTGAAGGCTTGTAAACTTTATAGCGACTTTCGTAAAAGTAGGCAGTACAGAATTTTAGGTCACCACATTCTCTATAGCAGTGGTTGCTAGCCTGTAGGCTCACCACATTCTCTGTAGCAGTGGTTGCTAGCCTGTAGACTCACCACATTCTCTGTAGCAGTGGCTGTTCCACATTCTCTGTAGCAGTGGTTGCTAGCCTGTAGACTCACCACATTCTTTGTAGCAGTGGCTGTTCCACATTCTCTGTAGCAGTGGTTGCTAGCCTGTAGACTCATCACATTCTCTGTAGCAGTGGTTGCTAGCCTGTAGATTCACCACATTCTCTGTAGCAGTGGTTGCTGGCCTGTGGACTCACCACATTCTCTGTAGCAATGGTTGCTGGCCTGCAGACTCACCACATTCTCTGTAACAGTGGATGTTAGCCTGTAGACTCACCACATTCTCTGTAGCAGTGGTTTCTGGACTGTAGACTCACCACATTCTCCGTAGCAATGGTTGGTGGCCTGTAGACTCGCCACATTCTCTGTAGCAGTGGTTGCCGGCCTGTAGACTCACCACATTCTCTGTAGCAGTGGTTGACAGTCTGCAGACTCACCACATTCTCTGTAGCAGTGGTTGCTAGCCTGCATACTCACCACATTCTCTGTAGCAGTAGTTGCTAGCCTATAGATTCACCACATTCTCTGTAGCAGTTGTTGCTGGCCTGTAGACTCACCACATTCTCTGTAGCAGTGGTTGCTGGCCTGTAGACTAACCACATTCTCTGTAGCAGTGGTTGCTAGCCTGTAGATTCACCACATTCTCTGTAGTAGTGGTTGCTGGCCTGTAGACTCATCACATTCTCTGTAGCAGTGGTTGCCAGCCTGTAGACTCACCACATTCTCTGTAGCAGTGATTGGTAGCCTGTAGACACACCACATTCTCCGTAGCAGTAGTTGGTGGCCTATAAACTCACCACATTCTCTGTAGCAGTGGTTGGTGGCCTGTAGACTCACCACATTCTCTGTAGCAGTGGTTGCCGGCCTATAGACTCGCCACATTCTCCGTAGCAGTGGTTGCCAGCCTGTAGACTCACGGCATTCTCTATAGCGGTGGTTGCTAGCCTGCAGACTCACCACATTCTCTGTAGCAGTGGTTGCTAGCCTGCAGACTCACCACATTCTCAGTAGCGGTGGTTGCTAGCCTGTAGACGACGGACCCCCGCCAGTTCGCTGGGTCGTTCGAAGGGCCCTGCCTATTTCCCTAACTTTGCAACAGGGGCTGCTCTTGTATCCAGCGTTGGTTACGCTGTTCCAGTATGTGGAGGCTTTCACCAAGGAGGCAGAGGGCGCTGTCTCAGAAATGGAGAAGCTGCGTCAGCGCCTCACGAGGTTCACTGCAGGCATGAGGGTGAGCAGCGCGGAAGAGGCGCTCAGCGTCAACAGGGAGGCGTTCGACATAACATTGGACCTGGCGCAGAAGGTCCTGCAAGCAGGTAGGACGTGGCAATTGGAGGCTTTTGTAAATAAGCTTATATAGACTGAATATCTGATTAGCCTGTCACCACCAGCAGTTGTTATGCAGTTCTAACGATGGCATACAGGAAGAGTGTGTCTCCACCTAGGACAATTAACCGTCATCATTCTGCCCGGTATTATCTTGTTGCTGTGTTGCTGAATGTTAAACTGGTGGTTCATATAGTTACCGCTGGGCTTTGAATGGTTAAATAATAATAATAACAAATATGCCGTCCACAGTTCATCTGACTGTCTGTCTGTCGGTTTAGATTTAAGTGCTTCTGAAACAGGAATATCTTGTAACATAAAATGTGTTTGGTGTGGGCCGTTCTGTCGCAAGGCCTCTCTCTCGCAGGAAAACGCAGGTGAGAATCGAACCCACTACCCACGTTTTCGATCTGCCAAATTTTATTAAAAACTCTCTAAATAGAACAGCCATAATTGTCTTAGTGGTGCGGCGGTGCGCGTGTTTATAGCACGAAGTGTGAACAGCAAACGGGTACATAAATGAATGCATGGCATATTTCCAAATCGGCTTGTCTCACTCGTCAATACGTGGTGTCCCTTTTATAGTGTCCCTGAGAATGGTAACTTTATCGCATAGAAGGCCTGCATCTGTCGGGACATCAGCGCTTTCTTGGCACAAATATATTATACACATGTTGCAGGACAACCGTATGACCGAGCAAGATTTTGGTGCGGTAAGGATTTGCAATTGTGTACGGAAGGTACCCTGTTCGAATATCGCTTAGCCTACTTGCTAGGCACACTGAGAAACGTCACACTTGTTGCTCGTTATCTGACCTCCAGATAAGGTAGTCGTTTATTGTGTCGTTTCCCAGATTCCGACAGATGTCACGGGGCATCTGTCTGTGCGATGTACCTGGCTGGTGTGCTGGAGCATTGATAAATGGCGCTGAGGGGCTTCATGTTGCAGGCAAGGAACTGTTGCAGCGGCACGTGGCCGACAGAGACACAGCAACACCCCAGGACGTGCTGGACACGAGGGTGAAGGTGCAACGATTGCTGGAGATCATACAGGGCAAGGAGGCGCTGGCTGATGAGGCGTGGCTGGCCATGCAGAAGCGTTTGGTGGATGCCAAGGAGATCAGCATTCTGGAGAGGGGCGTCACTCGGGTAACGAACTGGATCCTGGGTCCAGCAGAGATGATGCTGAATGGTCAGCAGGAAGTTGGCTTTGATGTAATTTCCGCTGAAGAACTGCGGCAGGAGCACGAGACGCTGGAGCTACAGTGCAGGGTGGGTTCGGCGACGTCGCGAAATGGCGATTGCCACAGCCAACCGAATGGCGTTTCTCGGGCGTATATTTAGCCACTCCTGTGCACGAACGACATCTTGTGGCTGTGATACGGAAGCCTTACAATTATGACGGGTGTTGTGCTTGTGTTAACGGATGTCCCGCCTTCATACTAAGCGCATGGAATCTAGAGAGGTTTGGTCGTGTAGGATGGTGGCCTTTGCAACCTGGGGGGGGGGGAAGTGGTGGCTTTGGCTGAAGGCCTCCGGGAGGGGTGGTGGGGGTCGGGAATGCGCGCCCTGCCATCTTCTCTTTGCATCCAAGCAATGGCATTATACCTGAGGAAAACCACAGGAAAGCTAAGTAACAGCAGCCGAAAAATTTTGGACTTCTTCTTCTGCATGATATACAGAACCAGTTCGCACCTCACAGAGAACGTATTCCTTCATCGTTTTATTGACCAATACGTTAGTAATATAAAGATCAAGAATTGCTGTGCAGTGGTGCAGGTCATACAGAACAGATAAACTCTGTGTGGCCACGGCCGACTTTCTTATGGTGTAGCGGGTGGTAAGTATAGTTACCTCTGAGCAACTGAGCTTAAGTGGTAACGCTTCTGACTTATAATTGGGGGTCTTAACGATTTTAATCTCTGAATTACACTGAATGATATTTCAGGATGCACTTGAACTGAATTTAGTAACCCTAAAGATGGCAGCGGTATGTTCCGCCGAAGCATCAGAACATTAAGCCACTGCGCTGCGCAGAAACCCAAGAGAAGGCCGTCGCCTGAGCTACAACGGCCACTGCAGTCCAGCACACTTCTATACATTTTGTTTTTAAGCGCATTCGCGAAACAGTTGCTAACAGCGACTGTCAGCTTTACGTCCGTCCGTCCGTCCGCATGGTACAACCCGGATCTCTCTGGATGCATTTGTGTGAAGTTTTTGTATAGGGCGGTTCTACTGAATTCCGTAAATCAGATTCAAATTTGATTGATATCAGGCAGAAATGACTGGCGTTTGATGTGAGGACCTGCTTTCTTGTATGGTCTGTTCTTGTAATGGAGACAGCCATTGCTGTCTGTGAGGTATGATTTGAGACCGAAGAAACAGTTGACGATCTCAACAGAATGGTCGGACTTGATCAACTGTGAATGTATTAAGCCAAGAACAGTAGACTGTTGTCAAAATACGCAGAAAATCTATGGGGAAAACAACACAGTGACAGCAAAAGAAATGTTTCAGACTGCCTGTGTTTCCTAACTTGTTTGCCCTCTATCTGCGGCTAGTGTCCCAAGATGTGTACACATATTCTCTTAATATTTCTCACTGTTATTTTCTAAGCATTTCTAGTTTGGTCGTTGCGTATAGCAGTCTTCCCATCTGTACTCGTTTGAGTTGCTGTTATTGCCAGGAGTGCACTGCAGTTTGCATGGTCACCCACGTACCTGCAGAACACTAACAGTGTCGTCGCCACCCGCTCTGTCGCAGGACACCTATGGCCACTATGCCGAGCTGCTGCACAAGATCGACACACTGCCGCGCTGCGAGGTCGCGCTGCCGGAAGACCTGAAGTCGCAGAGAGATTTCATGGACTTTGTGTGTCGCAGTTTCGCGACGCGACTCGAGAGGCGTCGCAATGTGCTGATTACGTCACTGAGATTTTTTCGGCTGGTTTCAGAGGTTAGTTGTCATTAGCTCATTGGCAGAAGGACACGAGGGCTGTGCTGTTGGTGCCTTCTGTGGTACAGAAGTGACAATGTGCAAGTGAATCGTTTCCAAATAGCAGGAGGTTGTTGATCTACTCTCTGTTGAACACCCGGTTGTAACGGCAGATTTTGTGTAGCTCTGTTTATACATTTATTTTACTTTAATTTGTCTAAATATTTCCCTAAATTTTTTTCGTGTGTTTTGTTTGTATGAATAGGATCGACAGCTTCATTTGCTAAGCACAGAGAGCAGCAGCTACCTTTAGCCGGATTTTGTAAGGAACTCATATTTGGAATTAGATGAAAGTCTGAGATATGGCTTAGTGCATGTTGATGATAGGAAGAGTCACAGACGGACAGACGGACGTGATATACACATCAGGTCTTATTTTGTCTTCTTTCATAAAGAACGGCCAATAATTGGATTTGTCTCTTTTCAGTATTTCGACCGAACAAACGAAGTGTTTGAATTCTTACTGGAACGTGATAATGTGGAAGGTTTGGAGTCGGCTGACAGCATGTTGGTAGAACTGCAAGAGAGTCACATAAGTATAGGTACATTCATGCTTACACAATGTTGGTAGAACTGCAAGACAGATAAATATGGGTACATTTCTATTTACATGGTGTTGGTAGAACTGCAAGAGAGATAAATATGGGTATATTTCTACTTACACAATGTTGGTAGAACTTCAAGAGAGATAAATATGGGTACATTTCTACTTACATGGTGTTGGTAGAACTGCAAGAGAGATAAATATGGGTATATTTCTACTTACACAATGTTGGTAGAACTTCAAGAGAGATAAATATGGGTACATTTCTACTTACACAATGTTGGTAGAACTGCAAGAGAAGTAAATATGGGTACATTTCTACTTACATGGTGTTGGTAGAACTGCAAGAGAGATAAATATGGGTACATTTCTACTTACACAATGTTGGTAGAACTTCAAGAGAGATAAATATGGGTACATTTCTACTTACACGGTGTTGGTAGAACTGCAAGAGAGATAAATATGGGTACATTTCTACTTACACGGTGTTGGTAGAACTGCAAGAGAGATAAATATGGGTACATTTCTACTTACATTGTGTTGGTAGAACTGCAAGAGAGATAAATATGTGTACATTTCTACTTACACGGTGTTGGTAGAACTGCAAGAGAGTTAGATAAATATAGTCACATTTGTCCTTAAACATCCATATGTAATACTGTAAAGATCATAATTTTTGCTTGTTATTTGCACGGAATGTGTGTTTGGAAGTTCTGAGCAGCACAGTCAGGCGCTTTTACCTCGTTATGGTCTCTGTGTTTTGAAGTCCTGACCGGTGATGGTGCTCGTGACAGACCATCAGTCGCGAGAAGTCCACCAGTTCTTCCCGTTCTAAGATAATCCTGTAAAGACTCAGATTACACTGAATTGTATATAAAGATCCAGTCCGTACCGCGCAGTAAACACTCTCCGTCTCGGTTACAAAAACCTGCTGCATAGTGAAATAATCGCTGTTTGTTCTGACCAGTGAGCACCATGCAGATCACATAATATTAAACCTGCTGGTACATGTACGTAGTGTCCGTGACCAGCGAGCTTAAGGGCTTAATTTGCGCCCTTATTGCAAATAATTTGTAAAAACGCGAACACTTTACAAGTCTCGCTGCAGTTCGAGTTGTGTTCCCTGCACTAACGCAGCATTGCAATTTACCAGAACTCCTGGGGCGAGAGGTGATGAAGGAAGGAGAGAAGCTGGCGGACATCTTGTCGATGCCCGTAAAGGACGCGTTGGGTCGCGACGTGGAGGTCAATTACGAGAGCGATATCGCCAATGTGTTGGAGCTCCTGGACGCCACGATGGCCAGGAAGAACATCTTCAGCGACAGTGTGGAGCTGCACAAGCTGACGCTGGCGCAAGTGGCGCATGTTCGAGCCTACGAGAGGGACTCGGCGCAGGCCGTTCAGTGGCTGGACGATCTGTTCCAGGTCAGCAGGTATCCGTCACTGTGCTGCCTGCAGGGCTAAGAACAGACGTTGGTTGCATGGGATCGGGCGTGGCAACGGTCCGTCTTGAGAAACACAGCTCCTCGGCCGGTCAAGAAATTCCCCTTCACCTTCATTCACAACAGCCTGCTACTTGCCCCAGTCGTAAACCAAGTTGCCTTAGGCAACTCCTTAATATCTTGTTTTTAAGTTCCATTTTAAAATTATCTTTGCATTTACGCCTAGGTCATCCAAATTGCTGCTATCCTTCATCTTTCGCCCCCAAACCCTGTATGTATGCCCCTTCTCCCCTCCATGTCCCACATGCTCCTGCCATCTCACTTTTGATTTGATCGCAGAAATATTATTGGCCGAGGAGCAGAACCCACGAAGCTCCTCATCATGCAGTCTACTCCAGTCCCCTCTCAATTCCTTCCTCTTACGACCGGACATATTTCTTAGCGCCCCATTCTCTGTGGTCTTTCCTCAATGTAAGGCCAAGTTCACACCCCTGTAAGACAAGAGGCGTAATTATTCTATATTTATTTATTTACTGCAATTGGGTTGTTACCCGGTGGCAGTGGTTATTTTACATGTAAACAAAACATGAAATTGGTTGCTACTAGATTTAAGTCGGGAGGGCTGCATGAGAAGCGTGTAGTGGCAACTTGGAATCTTGGGAACCATCTCAGCATTTTGACAAGGGTAAAGGAAGTGGGAGCTGTTTGACATCGGTACAGTGACTGTTCTACGGGGTGGGCGATCTGGGGTTCAGTTCCTGGCAGGGGCAAGAGATTCTTCTGTTCTGCAAAACGTTCAGATGGCGCTTGGCGCCAATAGGACGGTGCGTGACAGTGATCAGCGGCGAGCGGTGCGCCGCCAGGCGTCACGCGAAAAGGATGTGATGTAGTGATGCGAAGAGTTGTCAGATAAAATAATGTTTATGGATATTTACATGCTTATGGCTAAATAAACGTACTGTATTACATTTCATTACAGTGGAACTCTGCTGCAGGCTTTTGGAATTAAACAACAAATTTTGTCGTTTGATGGATTTAGAACATTAATGTTTTACTTTCATTGAACCCTGAGTGTAAGTGGATGGAGGACATGTTGTAATTTGGTCTTATATTTTGTAGTTGAGGATTGTACACCGTTGTACAAGTGATAAACAAGATCTTTTGTGTGCCGTCAGCGAATGTTGTGTGGCGGATTGGTGTTAATCGTGTTGTAATGTGAGGGAAAGTGGGCTAACTCTGTTGTGCAGGGTTACATTTACTGTAAGATTTGGTCGGTTAAAGATGCGAAGGAATTCGTACACCGCAGTACAGGGTGCAGGACGGCGATGAGGAAAATAAACAGTAATTTGGGCACAAGATGAGCGGGCTGTGAATGGAGCGGTGGGAGGAACTTATCAAAGGATGTATTAATTAACCTTTTGGCGCCGGAATTATTTTTTTATTTTAGGACACCCTGTATATAAAATGTGAATAATACAGGAACCAAATATGTTAGAATTATGAAACAAACTGCATTTTGAAGAGAAAAAAAGGACAGTATATACCATGTTTAAAATATTCAGCACCTATATTTGTTGAATAAATATATAAAATACAACTTTAGAGATTAGCGGTGCGGTACGACCACTATAGTTGACATTAGGCATCAAAAGGTTAATGTCTCGCAAAGCTTTTCAGTTCAGGGGTCCTGCACTTTAAACAACACAGTATCAATGTGGGACAACTCTACATATTGCACTGAATACACAATTAAATGATGTCATGTCACATTGCTGTTTTTATTGTAGGTGATGCTGAAGGCACACATGCATGTAGGCTGTAATGTGTATGAGATCCAGTGTCAAAAACAGGAACAGCAGTCCTTCCAGGAGACGGCTAAGGTAAGGGAATTCGTCATGCTTCGTTCAGACTGCATGGACCGCTGGTAGGAGTCAGCTACAGACTGTCCTTTATTTGTTTGCACAGGGAACGTACGAGTACGGGTGTCAGTTGCTGACTGCTGCACTGGCACTAAGGCAGTCCTGTAAGCTCCCCACTGACAGCAACAGTCAGCTTTCTCAGAACCTCTGGAATTCCTGGAAGAGGCTGCAGACGGTGGGCCAGGAACAGATGACGCGCTTGCGTGTTTCAGCTGTCTTCCATCGCAGTGTTGACGAGGTACTCCGTAGCATAGCGCTGCAGTCGTTTTTGGGAATTAGTGACGCTGAGGGTTACATCCACAGCAAAGCCATCTTGAGTGGCTGGTGGAGTCTGAACTCTGTCTTGTGTGTGTCTACGCGCGAAACGTGTTCTCAAATGGTATACGATAGAGAGAGAGCAATATACGACAACGTCTCTTTGTATAACCATGTAGCTTAGCGCTGCACACAAAGGGGTGCCTGTTGCAGACAGCAAGTATCAGTCGCCAGTTTAACAAGTCAGGGTGCCGGACAGAAATGGAATACTTTGGTATGTGGCAAGTCGTTGTGTTTCCAGAACTGAATGAAGAGTATCTTTTACTTCGTTGGCACAGCTTTGTTGGTAAACAGGAGATTGTTTACCGATGAAGTTCTTTGTAGAAATTGAACATTCTGAGTTGACGATACGGTGGCAGGATTTGGAGGCAAGAAGGTCGTGTCTTAATTCACAGTACTGTCCGGACCGAGGTAGCTCAGTCAGTATAGTGAGATTTGAATTTCGGAATGCTCTAAATCTATAAAATGGGCAACTGTTAGTGTCATTTGCGACACACTAAACACTGTTAAGTGCTGTATGTGCAGTAAACAGGAGACAATGCAGACTGGCAAGTGCATTAAGTGAAGCCTGGACAGTACTGAATTGCACGAATATACAAAATAAAAAATATTCCATCAGGCACCATTTAGTAAAATGGGGGGGGGGGTTCGGTTAATCACTGCACCTGTTTCCTTCCCAAAATGCGGATAATTTTTTGACTGGCTGATGAACTGTCAGATTCTCAAGACGGACTCTGCTTCGTGGAATTAGACAGTCATTCTGTTAGTTAGTTAGTTAGATGCTGGATCTGTGTGATTGACAAAATTCAGTGTTTTGATGTTGAATTGAATGTTGTGGCAGCACTGCAACCAGCTGCGGGAGCTGACGGAGACGGTGAAGGTCGTGTTCCAGGGCGCCGGGCTGCACAAGTTTCTGACCGCCAGAGAGCGTCTGCTGCTGGAGGTTGGTCGAATGGTGCGGCTGGGGAGACTGCTGCGTACCCGGCTGAGGGAGCCGCTGTGTGCTGAGCAAGGGTAAGTGAAGTGGCGCTGGCTGAGGGGAACACAGCAGCAGGATTCATTGAATTAAATAACTACATTCCGGGATGTGCGGTAAAATATTTTGTCTGCCAGTTATGCAATACAAATCAACGAAATGCATATTTCCTAATTAGCATTTTAATTTTTTGAAGTCGTCTACCGTCTTGCTGCAGACGAACCCTCGGGTTCGAAACATGTATAAGATATAAAAAATTAAAAATTTAAATATTAATTTAGACAACGCGCATTTTGTTGGTTTATATTGTATCATTGTATTACAATGCACGGTGCAAAACACAAAATTTATCTGACAACTCGCATCATAGGTGTAACTTGTCTAGTAACAATGGGGGGCAGTAAAATCGACCACAGTTTAGTTTACAAAGGAGTCAAGTTAAAAAGAGGGGGATCCGTTTGACCCAGTCCTCAATGTACACAAACACCCCTCAATGTACACAAACACCCCTCAATGTACACAAACACCCCTCAATGTACACAAACACCCCTCAGTGTACACAAACACCCCTCAATGTACACTACACCCCTGTCTCCCCGCTGTCACCCCAGATGCACATGTTTTTGATTGACTATCCATAAAGGTAAAGGTAAAGTTTACCCTAGAACACGCCACGAAGGCCCAGAGGGGGAGTAGAGGTATAGCTCTACTCTTTCTTTAACCGCGGCGTTCGATGGGAGTGGGTGGTCAACGCCACCCCCGGCCGCTTTACCCCTGGGAAAGACCCGGTACCCATTGTATAGGAGGCTGGGTGGGCTTCAGGTCCGGTCTGGACGGGTGCGGAAAATCATCCCCCTACCAGTATTCGATCCCCGGACCGTTCAGCCCGTAGCGAGTCGCTATACAGACT
>Ga0123353_10003999_pt1 | contig 18871 bp, 10 predicted proteins | sample TergutLab28metaG_3_FD_92763 | JGI IMG/M metagenome (GOLD analysis project Ga0123353, IMG submission 92763) | Labiotermes labralis P3 segment gut microbial communities from Petit-Saut dam, French Guiana - Lab288 P3 | ecosystem: Host-associated > Arthropoda: Insects > Digestive system > Gut ... | reverse complement strand
TATAGAATCTTGCAGAAAAAAAGAGAAAAACTGCAACTATTGAGGAAGAAACCCGCTGTCAGTATAGGATCTCGCGGCTAAAAAAGAGAAAAACTGCAACTTTTTAAGAAGAAAACTGCCGTCGGCATAGGATTTTGCAGTAAAAAAGAGAAAAACTGCAACTTTTGAGGAAGAAACCCGCCGTCGGTATAGGATCTCGCGGCAAAAAAAGAGAAAAACTGCAACTTTTTAAGAAGAAACCCGCCGTCGGCATAGGATTTTGCAGTAAAAAAGAGAAAAACTGCAACTTTTGGAGAGGAAGCCCGCTGCCGGAGCAGGATCATTAAGAACGGGAAAACGTCTACGAAACACAAGAGCTTCAGGTGCGACCTGATGAAATGCGCCGACGCTCGAGCGTGCCCACCGAAGGAGCAATGGCGCAAGGGGCGGGAATTATACGCGAGGAAAGCCGTAATCCAAAGGATTTTCTATTCAGATTCGGCTTGTACTGTTCCCAGTTCGTTTTGCTCTAGAACATACTCTACTTGCTTGATTAGCTGTTCTTTATCGGGAATAACCATAGTATATTTAGAGGCAAAGATTTGGTTATCAAGGCCACCCAGCGCGTATTCAGCAACGACTTCATCTTTGTTGGCGCAAAGGATAATGCCAATAGGTGGGTTATCGTCCGGAGCGTTTACTTCCGTTTTGTAATAGTTGATATATCCATTCATCTGCCCTGCATTGCCTAACTTAAGGCTTCCAATTTTTAGGTCAATCAATACGTAGGCTTTCAATATCTTGTTATAGAAGACCATATCAACAAAGTGGTGGATGTTACCGACAGTCACGCGTTGCTGCGTGCCAACAAACATAAAGCCGCGCCCAAGCTCCAACAGAAAATCCTCGATTCGTTCAACCAGCTTTCTCTCAAACTCGCTTTCCTTCAGCGGCTTATTATCAGGCAATCCGAGAAATTCAAGAACGTAGGGGTTTTTTATAACATCCTCCGGCTTTTCAATGATCTGGCCCTTCCGGGCAAGTTCTATTACTTTTTGCTTGTTCGGCGCCCCATCCGACAGCAGCAAACGCTGGAACAACGCACTCTCGATCTGACGGCGAAGCTCACGAACCGACCAGCGAGAGTTCAAGCATTCTTTCTCGTAAAACCCTCTTGCCTCTTTATCCTCAACAGATAAAAGCTCACAATAATGAGACCAGCTTAGGTGGTCAGACAGCGTCTGACCAGCCGGGTAATTCTCGTAGAATTTTTTCATATTGATCAGGTTCGAACGTGAAAAACCTTTTCCCAATTCTCTTGTCAGAACATTTGATAGCGAAATCATAAAGGTACGTTCGGATGTGCCATAACTATTCGACTGGCCGCTATCAGATATAAGCTTACCAATCTGCCAGTATGAACGAAGCAGCTCGTGATTTATTGACACGGTCACAGCCTGCCGTGCCTTTTCTATGATAACCTTGATTTGGCCGATAATGTCCTGAGTAATGTTAATAAGCTCCATACCAGTCTCCGCCTCAGCTTAAATTAGTTCTTATAGTAGCACGTCCCCACACAGCTATGTATCATTATTCGTCCCAGGGGCTCTGCTTGGAGGTAATGGTATATGCTCATCATTACCATCCCTATAGAGCCGGTAGATACGGCGTTTATATGCCCCTGTAGGAAAAGTCGTCTCTAAACAATCAATGCATTTTTTGTTTGACCACGAGAACACAGACATCACATATACTCTTGCCTTAATGAACTCAGGCGCGTATTCATATCGTTCATAAACAATATCACCCGTTCTGGGCAATTCCCTTGTCCAGGTCTTCTTTTGAGTTAGTTTTCTTGACTGAATGAACTTTTGAGTAACAATTTGTTGCATAGCGTCAGAGAACTTCATGCTAAATTCATTTACACATAGTTGGGGTAACCCTATTTGAGCCGTCCAGTCAAAACTATTACTTAAAGTAAAGCTCTTAGAAAACTCTTTACTAACAGAGTATTCTTCTTCAATAGATATCTCTTTTTTTTCTCCCTCATGTAGTTCATCCGACATATCCCAATTATCATTACTATCATCCTCAAAAAACTGGGGTGGAATCGATTGGATGTAATAATGTATGTAGTTTTTTGAAAACCATCCTCCTATGCGTGCTGAATAAAATGGTTCCGATGAATATTTCTCAGCATCATATTGGTTTATTAGAGACAAAACCCGGTATTGTAATAAATAGTCTTCATTTCCCTTTATCATCAAATGATTGAACCCAAGGGTATGCGCATCAGTAAGTATCCGGCCATCCCCAGATTCAATCGTCAATAAAACCGACTTAAAATCTGGATCGATTCTTTTTAAGCGTTTGTATAATTCTATACCGGTCATCTCGGGCATATTATAGTCAAAGACGATCACCTTAAAACTATTCTTTTTGACCAGTTCCTCGGCAACTGAAGGTTTTGTTGCAATGGCAACATTGACATTACACGCTATCCTGATTAACCCGGCGCACGTTTTAGCAAAATCTTCAAGGTCATCAATGACAAGAACTTCAAAACGAGATTCAATCATCATTATTCCTCCTTTTTGGAAATTTTAACTTTGCACTAAAGGTATTATCTTTATAATCAAGCTCAAATCCGATTTGCATGTTACTTGTTATCTTTCTAACAGTAGTTAACCCGATACCTTCATGCGAATCATTATCGCCATTTTTGGTAGAGAAGTAGTCATTCTGCAGATCAGAAATACACACAGTATCCGTAGTACGATTGATAATTATTATTTCTAAAAAATTAATATCATCCACCGTGCAGACCTCTACTATCCCTCCGCCGGGTGAAGCTTCAACCGCATTTTGGATTAATGGCAGTAGTAGTGCGATAACCAGATTTTTACTATATCCATCAATGGAGTAGTTAGATTCATCAACCCTTACCCCTATATCTTTACATAATTGAACATTAAGAGAACGAACCGTTTCCTCGATAAATGACTTAATGGAAATAGATATATCGCTGTCAGAATAATCCATCGAAAAAGCAATCCCTCTGTATGCGTAAAGTAACGATGTTATTATCATGCTATTATTTGTTAGGATACGCAGGTTTTCAGATAATACATCCTCGTAATTAGCATTAAGCCGAGATTTGTCTATTATGGAAACAGCGTTTGTAATTGTTCTAGCGGGCGTAAGTAAAGAATGGAAGACTTCGCGTATTTGCATTTGAAAAGTTTTTTTATCATCAAAAGAGTGCATATGCAGATTAGAACCTCGGTCAATGATTATTGATCTTGATCCGACAGTTTTATGAGCACCATGAGCATCCGGTTTAGAGCCTCCCCATGGCTCGTCCTCAATAAATCTTTCTTGAGCACGGCTGGACATGCTCTCATGATATTCCGGTTTAGTTACTAATTTCGAGGAAGGACGATAAAGGACGTACATAAACAAGCAAAGCGCACCAAAGGGGAAAAACCTACTAAAAACGTTTAGCATTATATTTATTTCAGAGAGGTTCTTATCTACATTTGCGTAGTAATATGCGCAGTAAAAACAAAAAACCATTAATGCAATAGGCGGAGCGTTGAAAAGCATAAAAATTATATTTCTACCATGACTATGGCGGTAAGAAGAAACGCGACCAGGTTCCCCATAATATATAAACTTATCTACACGCACTCCCCGATTACGTATTATGCGGTAAAAGGAAAAAAAAGCATAAGAAAAGAAAAATAATACTGTAGAGTATAAAAGTATCATTTGAAATACGAACGCTTCAAAAACGGACTCCCCATATTTGAAAAAAAGAAGTGTCAGAAAAGCCATAATCCACATCGGAATTAGTGTGAACTCCAAGTCTTTGTAGAGATACTTCAGAATTAAAAGAGCTGCTATGTCGCATGCGATATAACCCATCACGCCTAAAACAAATAGTGCTATAACCATAGTTGTCATCCCTCGTATAATTACTTCCTGAAGTGCTGCTTTATAAGCCGGTTATTGTCCGCCCATCAGCGGATTAAGTTACAATTCAATATATGATTCATACGAGCCCCTGCGTCAATAAACTGCGAAACATTTTATGCAGGGAAAGAGCCGCGCCTGTCTTTCGGTTGCTCCTCTCGCTCATTGCAGTACATTCTGATAAGCTTTATCCATTATCATTATACAAAATTATAGCAGAAAGAACAAGGTAATAGGGGAGAACAAACGCTTAAACAAACGCTTAGCATATTTAAATTAATTATAGGTAATTACTTATCCGACATAGGATTCCTACATTATGAGGGCAGCTTAAGCCAAAAAGCGGGGCGAACAGCAGCACGGGCACTGACAGGAGAAAGATCAGAGATGAAACCGTCATGGAAAACATAAGCAGCGCAGTAACTGCTGAGGCCAGGAGACCGTAGCCACCATGACATGATATCTCCGTTCAGGCGGGCAACACGTGCGGCGGCGTTATCGTCCGGAAAGTATTGTTCTGCTTCATCGATGCTAAGTAGAAACAGCGTATCATTTGTGTCGTCGCCGCCCGGCGTCCCATGTATTTTATTATAAGGGTTATTGTTCTTCACACGCATAACCATGTTTCTTTCCTTATCGTTGAATATCTGCCCCAAAAGCTCGGCTTGAAGCATTTTCCTGAGGGTACAATCAGCCCATGTAACATCTTTCTGTTCCTCATTGTAACGATCGGCTATCAGGCAATCCTTCGCGATCAACAGCGCCTTGCTTTCGTTTTCCCGTACGTCAAGAACCAGCCAATCCAGGGGAACTTCATTCCACCTGCCTATGGTGTAAACATCATATCTGATACGCGGTTTAGCGGGGGGGTGGGGCTGTGAGGTGCGTTTTACGAATTCGACAAGAGTTTGTATACCGAGTATTGCGCGGAATTCAACAAAACCACTAACATACGCCTGATCGAAGGACATTCCACGAGCATTTTTTAGGTAGTCGAGAAATGGCCCTAAGTCTTGATCTATAATCCTTTCGATTTCGCGCAACTCCTGTGATTGCTCTACTTTTGCACCCCGAGCTTCAATCTTGTCATGACGCTCACAACACAGCTTGTAGCGCTCTTGCCAGAAAAAGAAATATTCAGTCCTCTCAATAAAATCATATACTCTTGCGCCGATTGGTGTATCAGGAGGGGAACTCATATGCATTTTATCATTATCATCTATAACAATAAATAATAGTTTCTTCTTAAAATCATTATCGGACAGCAATTCTCCAACCTCGTACATACAGGCTTGTGACTTAAGAAAGTTGTCGCTAATCAACATAATAACAAAATCATGTTCTTTTACCCTTTTCATAAAAGCTTTAAAGTCTTCTCTATAATCGACATCGCGAGTCCATCTTCTTACAGTTAGATTACTAACACCACGAAACGCCAGATCAACGATATCTGCTAACCCTTCCTCTTTATTACAATAGGAGAGAAAGACCGTTGTTTCTTTTTCAACAATGAACGCATTCATATCCGTTTCATCGTCAAGTTGCGCAGTCTCTCCGACAGTGTATACCTGTTGCTTCGCTCTTAACATCTCGAGTTCACGCTGAAATGCATCTATTGCTTTTTGTTTTTCTTCATTGAGCCTCTTCGCTTGGTTCAATTGCTCTATAAGCTGTGATGAGTCCCGCGAGGGGTCGTCCCGCACCCAACCTACTCTTGGCTTAGACTCAAAAGCCAAAAACAAAGCAGTCTGAACTTTCACTCCCAAGTCGTAAGCGTTATTCCAATACTTGACCAACCGTTTGGAGGATTCAATCTTTTTTCTAAACTCATCCAGCTTCACGGCGTTATTAGGATCAGTAAGTTCTAATGGAATCATACCGGGGCGTTCATGTAAAAACGCCAGCACGGGAATTCTTTTTCCGATAGCGTAATCGTACTCTTTTTCTGTATAGCTGAGTCCGTCGTCTGCCAGGCTGCCGTAACGGCCGGCAACAATCAGCACGTAATAGTCCGATTCTTCAATCAGTTTTTTAATTAATGCGAACTGTTCTTCATCAGCTGCCGGAAAAAGCTCCATTCCCACCGGTATGACGTTGATGGACAACAACTGGTTAAGTACGGCAAGCCGTTCTTCCTTCAAATCATTAAAGGTCGAGCTGATGAACACCTGATATCTTCTTTGTTTCATAATCTTCGCCTCTCAAATCAGAAACTGCCTGAGTATACCACGGTCAGACGGAGAAAGCAAATGTCAGTTGCACGCAGGAGCAAAGGTACAGAATGAGCGTATTGATTAACAACAAACGTGACAGCAGAGGGAATAATACAGAGCTGAGCAAATGAACCAGAGGTCCAAAGAGAAACAATAGTTTGCATTCATGATGATTTGTACCTTTTCAGATTTACTGCAGCGGTTGCCGCAGGATTTACCATATTGTGTTGGACTGGAGACTAGCTGTAAGTTTATTCGGATACACGGTGCAAGAAGCATTATATGGAAACAGTTTTGCAGGCGGTGGTTAGAGAAGGCAAAAAAATTGGCGCATTCTTAAAATGGTGTGTGCCAGTTCGTTTAGGTATTGGCGGGGGAAGGCGACGGCTTATTGGGCTATCAAAAATACTGTAAGCATTTTGAAATGATGTTGAAAAACAGGAGAGTATTAGCTATATGTCGAAGCCGTCCTTCAAAACAGATGCCCGCAATAGCTTGTCGACTTCTATATGAGTTTCAAATTCTGTAATCGAACCGCCTCTGATGCCACTGTAATACTCTCTCGCTTTTGAAATATCAACAGAATCTATTAATTGCTTAAAACGCCCGAACCCATCGAGATTTGCCTCGTTCAAGCCTAGCTGCGAAAGCTCATACAGCAGCTTAGTGTGTACAGAGTTCAGCCCGAGAATATCCGCAACTTTCGCTATGCGGGAGTTTTTCGCCCATACCTGATACTCAACGATATAATCATACAAAGGCTTCCCGTCTTCTAACAATACATCGCCGCGTTGAATATCGTGCAGGAATATATTTGCGTATTTCTGTTCCTCTTGCGTCAGCGCAGCAAATGTCATGTGCAGGTCGTTCAGGGCTTCCGCAACTGCCTCCGGGGCTGACAAGTTAAGCGCCTTGATGTATTTATCAAATCGCGAGTTCACATAATCTTTGTTGATCTCACCTGTTTTAACCTCTGTGAGATAACCGTATAGGTCATAAGGAGCATCGTCTGAACCGGCGCCACCATCTCCGTCATTAAACAACTCGCTATATCGAAGCAATATGATTTGGTATGTCTGCTCATCGAATTTCAGTTCATACTCATTCTGTGTCCACACAAAACCTTGGATCTTAGCTGCTTCCGAGCAATCGCTCAGTTTTTTAAACAGTTCCGCAAACTTCCCGCGAGACGGTTTGTCGTCAGGCAACCTTATAAAATCAGGAACGCCTGCACACCTGAACACCGCGCTTATTTCCTCAAAAAGAGAGTTCATCTTGTTTATGTTTTTTGGGAGCTTTTCCGCGAACAACACAAGCGGCTTGTCGCCTGAATATGCCTTCACAGCAGCATAAATGTTTTGCTCCATAGTGTGAGGTCTGCGATAATACCGTATCGTTCCGAATGGCTTCTCGTGACCAAAAAGCCTGTTTGTCCTTGAAAACGCTTGGATAATGTTCGCGTACACCATGTACTTATCCATGTATAAAGTGTTTACCCACTTTGAGTCAAATCCTGTCAGCATTTGCTTGACGACTATGAGCAGATCTATCTGTTTTTCAGGTGTTTGCTCGACTGCTCTATACGCGTCCTTATGCGCCAATCGAGAGGAGATGTCTTTCTTGAACTTAGCGTGACTCGCCACATCAAAAGTCTGACCGTAACGATTGTTGTAGTCACTTATTATCTCGACAAGCCCTTCTTCAATAATCTTAGCACTTACAGGGTTATTGTCATCTTCGTTTGGATCAAACAAAGCGGTTACCTTCAAGTCCGGCATAGCATGTTTAATCATTCTGTAATATGTAATCGCTTCAATCCTGCTTTCTGTAGCAAATAAAGCATGAAACTTGCCGTTCTTACTGAGTTGCAACCAGCACCTGTCAATGTCTTTCACGACCATTTCCATGTGCGTCTCATCGTACTGGTTGTTCGTAAGATAATCCTCAATCCCTTTGACATATTCGCCTTTGCTATTAAAAGAGCCTGCCATGCCTTTTTGCATGTAAGCCTCGTAGATCTTCTGTTTCTTCGGGTTTCTAAACACATCTTTTAACTGTTCCTGTTGTGTAGCCCCGACCGCTTTTGCCGCGTGCAGAGCCACGGCGGTACGCACGTCCCTGTCATCGAATGTCGTAACCATATACGGGTCAAAACCAAGCACATTCTTATCCCGAATACCGTCAGCTATGCTATAACGGTGAAGCTCGTCACCAAACACATCAGCAGTTGTGGCTGTCTTTTTGGTTTCTTCGTGTATTGGCGTCCCCGTAAAACCAAAAAATATAGCGTTAGGAAAAGTAGTCTTGATAGTCCAAAGCATATCCCCGAATACAGAACGGTGCGCCTCGTCCACAATAATAACAATTCGCTTTTTATTGATAAGCTCAATATCTCTGGCCGTCATGCCGCCATCTTCGTCCTTAATTCTGCTCATCTTCTGTATCGACGTGACAATTAGGGTATCGGTATGGTTTGAGCTTTTTAGTTTTGTCTTCAAAATATTTGAACTTTCAGTTGCCTGCACTTCCTCTGCTTCTTCCGCAAATGACCGATATTCTTCCAATGACTGTGTGCCAAGCTCTATCCTGTCGATAAGGAATACAACTTTATCAGCTTCTTTAGAGTTGGCGATAAGCTGCGCTGACTTGAAACTGGTCATGGTCTTTCCTGACCCTGTCGTATGCCAAACATAACCTCCGCGCTGATTTTTCTCTCTCCATCGTGCATTAGTCACGCAGTCAGATAAAGCGTGTGCAGCGTAGTATTGATAGCTCCGCATGACTTTTAACACACCGTCAGCTGTGTCTGCCACGGTATAAAACCCTATAAGCTGATGCGCCATTGGAATTGAGATAAGGTGCGAAGCAATGCTTTTCCAGTCGGTTATCGGAATGTTATTGAAGTCAGCCCACCTAAAATAGAAATCAGGGTTAAATTTACCTTCTGGACCGGGGTTCGCAAAGTACACGCAATCCTCCGGGGACATGGCAACGAATATCTGTACCAAAGAAAACAGTCCAGCGAAAATGCCGTTTCGTGCGTATTTTTCGATTTGCCCGGTTGCTTGGCTTACAGGTATGCCGCTCTTTTTCAACTCGATGTGAAAAACCGGCATACCGTTTATCAGCAGCATCATATCCCCACGGCGGTCACTCGCTATTGACTGCGTAGGAAACTTTGGCTGTCGGGCTATCTGGTATTTGCTCTCCCCTTTCGCAATGTGCATGCGGTCGTATATTTTAAGACTCACCTCCCTGCCAAAGTGTAAGGTATCGTCAGGATTGTCTCGGGTTATTGCCACAGACTTGCCATTGATAAAACCATTCAGTAACAGAGGTGTTCTTTTAGCTTTGACTTGCTCCAGAATTTGAGCCATCTCTCCGTCAGTAAGGCGCTGGTTGTTGAGCCTGTCAATATCCCTGTTGTTCGCAAAAAGAATCTCAGCCCAGTTTTTGATTAACTCGTTCTCTGTAGGGTTATAGAAAACGTCCTGCCAGCCTTTCTCCGAAAGTAGCAGATATGCAAGGGCGTCTTCAAAGTCGGCTTCTTTGGTGAACATTGGTCACTCTCCTATACAAACATTTTACTGAGGCAAGCGCTCTTGATGTTTTGAAGCTTTTCGAGTTCTTGACGCAAGGACTCGATGAGGATATCGAGGTTGTAGAAGAAGTCGGCTATGGCGGTTTGTTCCTCCATCTTTGGGAAGGGTAGAGGCATTTCTACAAACAATGTGTCTTTAATGTTGAAACGGTCAAAACGTGCGCCGCTGTCCCCATTTCGTATCATAAAATCATGCCAGTAGTGACTCTCAAAATACTTTTCAAAAAACCCATAGTCACCCTCAGAAAATGTAAAAACAAAATATAGCGGGGACATAACGCCCGTTCGTTCAAGTTTATTCCGTTTTATCGGACCGACTGGAGCAGTTCTTGATACCCTCGGATTGTACACAAAATCATTTGGCCTAACGACGAAATAGCCACCAAGATTTTGTTTGTTGGAAATATCCTTGTCAAAGAAATCCCTTTGACTAATAATTCCTTGCTCTGCCGAATTGGTGAATGTTACAGCGTATATCATACCTGTATTTTTTTCTATAACCTTACTTGAAATTTTACCAAGTTTGCGCTGTTCCCATGCTCCCGTAAACCCCTCAAACCGAATCTCCGGTACATTTGCGCCCTTTTTTGGGAACATTTTTTCAAGCATGGCTTTTTTGATGGTGAGCGTTTTTTCGTACTCTTGCTTTTTAAGGGCTATGGTATCGTCAAGGTTGCGGAAGAAGTCGCCTATGGCGATTTGTTCGTCCTCATCATCAGCAATTGGCACCGAAATCTTCACTGCTGCTGTCTTTGATATGTTAAAGCGGGTACTACCTTGCGCTAACAATATGAACTCGTCACGCACAAAGGATGAACGCAACAAATATGCAAAATAAAACGGGTTTATTTTTATCAAAGGTCTGTAACCAAAGCAAAAACTATTCAGATATACATTTTCCTTGCTATCCAGCCATACTGATGACATTCCCACTTCTTCAGGAGTTTCGGACGATGTTGTGAAAAAAACATCACCATATCGCACGCTATTTTGCTTATTATCAATTTCAATTAGCCCTAAGTCATTTGCGCATGAAATCGGATTGCTAAACACATTCATGTACGTTACAAATCTCGCTTGCCCATGACCAAAATCACACTTACTTTTGCCAGACAATCCTGTAAATGTTGTTCCGATGTCACCCAAATTCTGCATTTCCCACGGCTCTGTAAACCCCTCAAACCGAATCGCAGGGACTCTTTTATCCTCACCCATCCTGCTCACCCCTCAGAAGTTTTTGGAACTCTCCGAGCCCTTTCATGTCAAACTTGTTGCCTCGCAGCTTATCAATGAGTCCAACAACCTCGTTTATCGCCTTGCTTGTTTTCTCAGTCACCTCAACATAGGTAACAGCATACTTATCTGCCAGCGCAGTTACTTTTTTCACTAGCTCTCTTATGACTTCGTGCGGCAACTCATTCATTGCCGCAACAAGGGGCGCTACCCATTTCAAGTCAAGCAGCGTCAGCGCCTGCTCATCAGTCAATCCCTCGATGACTTCCTTAGTTCGCAAATGCATAGCCGCAGCGTCCTTCCTTATGGTTGATTTCAACGCTTTTTCTTTCGCAATCAATCTGCTCGCTGCAACCAGCTTCGCCTCTGTGGAGTCCTCCGGGAACACATAGGACTCTTGTAACTGAGTGATGTATGCCGTAATCGCCGATTTAGCGTATGTTCCGCCTTTATTGGCTTCCATATTTGCCCAAACCAATTCCGTATGTTCCGCTATATAAGCCTCCTGTTCAGGTATTTTTGCTTTCGAGTCCAGCAAACCAAGCAAGCCATTCAACGCTTGAATTTCCGCAGAGTCAATATCCGCATATACACTGGTTTTTAGTACATTGTTTAACCCTGCCGTATCGAACGCATTAGCATCGTCATTAAAAGCGCCCTTATACTCATTTTTTTCCTCATCAGTCATAGAATCCACGGTTTCCTCGATAGACGCTGTAATCTCCGCAAGCTGCGCTTCCTTTTGTCGCAAGGCGTCCGCCTCAGCTTTGAGCGAAGTCGTTTGCACCAAGTCAAACGGGATTACTCGCCCGACCCAGCCTTCCTGCACTTCATATTCTTTATCATCTTTTTTCTTTGTAACCACATTAGGGTCAACAACCTTGACCGCTGCAAATCCCTCTGTCTGGATTATTTCAAGGTCAACAGCGGTCTTAACCCACACATCGTCAAGTGCCTGATATGCCTTATATTTGTCTATAAGCGATATGCTCTCCAACCGTGTAAATATAGCCCCGCTTAGAACAGCCTCCTGTTTTGCTATATTTAACGTCTCCATGCCGCTGATAAGATTACCGTTCAGATATGAACCGAAATCGGAAAACGCCTGAGCAAACGTCGTAAGATATGCCTGTATATTCGGGTTGTTCGACACAGACTGCTTTATATCGCCCGTTGCTAACGATACAAAAGGCATCTCATTCTCCGTGAATAAATGGCCCCATAAAGAAGGAAATGCATCCCAGTATTCCTTCAAATCCGCAAGCTCCGTCTTCGGGATACCCCCGAACATCGTGGCGAAAATATCCCATGTTTCGGGAGCATCAGAGGAGTCAACATAGCGCGGAATGTTCAAATTATATCCGTTGCGCCTGATTTCATCACGCGAAACTTTGCGGGAAAACTTTTCTATGTCCTCACGCCCTGCCACCGCATCAGCTATCTTTTTTATGTCGGAAGCCCTGAGATGGTTGTTTTTACCTGCTTTTATAAAGCCTTTTGAAGCATCTATAAACAGTACGTCATCGCTATCTGCTCTGCCGAGCGGTGGCTTTAATACCATTATGATAGTTGCGATGCCTGTGCCGAAAAATATGTTCGGCGGCAAGCCGATTATCGCGTCTATGTTGTTTTTCTCGATAAGGTTCTTGCGGATTTTCCCCTCGCCGTCAGCGCCGTCTACGTCCCCACGGAACAACACTCCATGAGGCAGAACAATGGCCATAATGCCACCCGGCTTGAGGTGGTGCAGATTGTGTAGGAGGAACGCGTAGTCCGCCTTTGACTTCGGTGCAAGTCCATACTCTGAAAAACGTGCGTCACCGTCTTTGCTGGAGGGCGTCCATGATTGAGAGTATGGAGGATTCGACACAACTGCATCAACCCACAACGTTTTGTATGTCCCGCTTGGGTCGTCATCTTCAAAGTAAGGCCAGTCATCTTCCAGAGTATCACCGTTGCGGATAACAATGTTGGCAGGTAAAATGCCACGCATTACAAGGTTCATGCGAGTAAGGTTGAATGTATTTTGCTTCCACTCCTGAGCATAATACTTGATTTTATTTTTGTCCTCCATGTATTTTGCTATCGTGCCGCCTATGTTGATAAGCAGTGAACCTGAACCGCTTGTCGGGTCATATATCTCGATTTCCGCCTTGTATTTCAAGTGTTCCGACACTATCTCCGACATCAGCAAGGATACCTCGTGAGGCGTATAAAACTCGCCTGCTTTCTTTCCCGCGTTGGCTGCGAAGTTGCTAATGAGATATTCGTACACAAATCCTAAAACGTCATAGTCCTGCTTGCCGTCCGTGGGTATGTCCTTAATCAGCACAAGCAGGTCGCTTATCGCTTTGGTCTGACTGCCCGTTGAATCACCGAGTTTACTCAGTCCAGTATCAAGCGTCACAAAAATCTTCGTGAAAACTTTACTATGAGCAGCGCTTATATGTCGGCTAAACGCAGAAAGAGCGGTACGCACATCGTCAACACTAAAATCAGACCCCTTATCAAGCCAAGTGGAAAAGAGATCTTTGTACGCCATGAAGTAGCCTATCCTGTTCTTGATGAACTCCACTGCTTCAGTATTATCTTCCGTAAGCGCCTCGATTTCTTCTTTTGACATTCCTGTTTTTTTCAACAGTTCCAACTCTTTATCCGACAGGAACTTGTAGAATATAAAACCGAGTATATAGTCTTTGTATTCATTTGCCTCGATTTTTGAGCGCATCTTATTGGCTGACTGCCAGATTTTTGACGCTAATTGCTGCTTATTCATTCGATAACCTCCAATGGTGCGAATACACGCATTATAGAGTTAGTCCTGTTTCCTGTTTTGCATTACACCCTTCGTCCTACCGTCAACCGGTCTCGGTGCGTCTTTCGGGATCATCCATGAGCGCCCCCACTTGACCGCGCCTTCTATTTTTCCGCGCTTACATAGCGATTGCACTTGGCGCTCGGTAATACCCCATTTATCCGATACTTGTAACGGTGAAATCCAATCCAGTTCCATGCAGTTCCTCCGTTGTTCTTTCCGAGAATACTTGTGCTACACCGATTGTAAATCGTTCGAGCGAAGAATACAAGAAAAATCGAAATTTAACAGGGTTTATACGAAGCCGAAAACAAATTTGTGCAAATACTATCAGCGAGAGGAGTTAACATAGAACGATGGCAAAGTCACAATATATAACCAACATAGCCGCTTATCTGCATATTATTTGTCAGTAATCAGCAAAATCTCTATGGTACTCAACATGGGTTTATGATACAATCCCAATGTTTATTAAACACGGATTCCATAAAAAACTGATTGCGAAAGGATGAGCCTTGGTATGAACGATTATAAAAATCGGTATGATTTTAATAAGGAAAATAAAGACACTTTCTATGACGATGTGTACAAACCGCTTAGGGGCTTTTCACACATACAAAATATGTATCTTACTTGGCTTTGCACCGTGAGAATGATACCCTTTTTGAGCATCAAGCGAGGCTTTGGTTATTGGAGCGAAACTGAGAGACAAAAACATTTACTCTCCATATTTACTGCTATTGATGCCTTCTATATTCGTGCAAATGACATTGACTCAAGTGAAGGCGACAACTTTTACACTGCCTCCAAAGCTGCGTATGCCTTCGCTGACGCTTACGCTTCCGCAAATAGTAATGTATACAGCAGCGTTGCCAACGTTGCCAAAGCCGCGCGGACTTGCGCCATAGCACATTCCTACGCTTATGCTGATGAACGTAAAGAGACGCTTAATAATGCCGCATATACTTCTGCTTATTATGCCATTTTTTCTTGTGTGTCTTCATTTGCGGACAAAGTGTCAGCTGATAATAATTCAAAAGAGATAATTCAGAAAATAATTCTTGACGATATGAAGATTATTAAAACAGGAGAGCAGCCCCTATTTAATAATGATGTTAATGTATATGGTGAGATTTGGCAGAATTTTCTGACCGATTTATGTGAGCACGATTGCGAATATTGGGCAGATATATATTGTGATTACTTCAAGAATGGCTTTGTCATGGACGAAGAAGAACTGCAGCGCCGCCTTGGCGTACCAGATAAAATAAGAGAAAGGGGCGCAGCGGCAGTTGCAGATTATGTAGTTAACCTTAAAAAACAAGGTGCGGAATCTGTCGCAAAGGAAACGCGATTAATCCTTATAGGTTCGGCAGGTGCAGGCAAAACCACACTTGCTCGCCGACTCAATGACGATCCATCCTACCCAAGCCCTGGTGATACTACACATGGTGTAGATATGAATGTCACCTTTAACTTTAATGGCGTGAAAACTCATCTGTGGGATTTTGGAGGACAGGTAATATACCATTCGTCGCACAGATGCTTTATATCAGAAAACTGCACATATATCCTTGTGGTAAACGGGCGCGACGAGTCAGCCCGTGATATAATGAAGATTGAATACTGGCTGGACACAATACGAGTATATTCAAATAACAATGCAAAAGTTTTCATTCTTATCAACGAATCGGATAACCGCAAGCAGGATGTCAGCGAAGATGAACTCATGCATGGACAATACGGGAACTTAATACAAGATGTGGATGGTTTTAACATTGGTTCAGATTTTATTATGGTTGAACAATACAAAAACAAGATTGCCTCATTTATAGAAAAGCGCGGACATCAATTAATTGGAGTTAAGGATAAAAAGGCAATGGATGACCTAAAAGCGCTGTTTGATGGGGATAAGAAAGTGGTTGAAAGAAGCGAACTATGGGATATTTTAGAAAGGCATGGTATTACTGAAAATAATGATAAAGAGCGGGCCGCTGACCTCTTTAACGTATTAGGTATCGCATTAAGCTACGACTGTATTGCTGATTATATACTTGACCCAAGCTGGATCAGCTATGGCGTGTATAAAGTCATTGACTATATGAAGAATAACAATCTCAATCGAATCTACGAAAGTGAGTTTCATAAGATTTTCGACAATGAACCCCTATACTCTAAAAGCAAATCAGAGCACATCTATGAACTAATGATCCAACATAAAATAGGTTTTAGAGATAGGAGCAACAAAAACGGGCTTCTTGTACCCTGTGTAGCCCCACAAAGTAGGCCATCGCATGTTGGAACTAAACCAGATTTAGAGAACTTCGTGACGGAAATGATTCGCCATGACCATAGCGAATTCCCGGCAGATTTCTTTGAGCGCTATATATACGCCAATCAAGAAGAAATAGTAAGAAAAGATAGTTTATACTCATTCTGGCTGACTGGTATGGTATTGATTGAGCCAAGCGAAAGCGCAAATGCACTGGTAGAGATCAGGCAAAACAGGGTAATTGTAATAACCGTCTGGGGAAAGGAAAAAGAGAAATACCAAGACTGGTTATATTTGCGTATGGACAGCTTGCTTAAGGATTACGGTTTTGTTGCTATCGCAAAAGATGAAGAGGACATCTTCGGTGATAAGACAAGAAAGATGACAGTGTTTCATGAAGACAACAATAGGATTAAACCTTTGTTAAAAAAGATAGCCTCTGCTATGGGAACTGTAGTAATAGCTGAAACTGCAAAAAAAATCGTACCTTTGTTAATTGATGGCGGAATTCGGCTTTTTAACATTTTGTTTGAGAATCTGAAGTGAGTTATTATCAGCCCTTCAGCATAGAGGAACATGGGTAGCACATCCAATCACGTTGCTGCCGGACATAGGTATAAAAGTCGGCCAAGATTTGTGAGGATTCATGAAAATACTACATTTTACGCAGACATTTACATAATTAACTCTAAGGGTTCATTATTAGTTTACTGCATTGCTTCGAATTATAACCCCATCCTACAGGCCACCACAATCAGAGGATAGATTAAGGAGGCGCTGCCATGGCTAGCGGCAAAGAAATAAAAATAATCTGTGGCAACTCGATTGTTTCTTTTGCAGAAGGCATATGCCGTTGTCTTGGGTTGCGCTTGAGCCTGACAGATGTTACAACGTTTTCAGATGGGGAAATATCGGTAACTCTACATGAATCCGTGCGTGGTTCACATGTGTTTATTGTCCAATCGATGTCTAGTCCGGTCAATGATTACCTAATGGAAATGCTTATAATGATTGACGCATGCAAACGCGCTTCGGCATCCCAAATTACGGCTGTTATCCCGTACTTCGGGTATGCAAGGCAAGATAGAAAAGCGAAAGCCAGAGATCCGATATCTGCTAAGCTGATAGCAAATTTGATTACATCTGCTGGGGCAGATAGGGTGCTGACGATGGATCTGCACGAACCGCAAACACAAGGGTTCTTTGATATCCCTGTAGACAATCTTCTTGGCATTCCATTATTTGTGGAGTACTATAGAAAGAAGTTTAATGGGAGCATGGACGATGTAGTAGTAGTATCGCCTGTTATTAGTGCTACCAGTCGCGCCCGTGCATTCGCGATGCAAATGGGGCTTGGGCTTGCTGTATTCGATAGACGCCGTGCAAAGGAATCCCAAACAGAAATTGTAAACATCATGGGATCAGTCGAGGGCAAACGAGTAATTCTCTTCGACGATATGGTCGATACCGCCGATAGTATGCATGTGGTAGCAAAAGTTCTGACTGAGATGTGCAAAACTAAGGAGGTATTAGCTTGCGCTAGCCATGGCGTCCTTTCAGGCAGAGCAATAGAGCGTGTAAATGAGAGTTATTTGACGGAACTTGTCTTCACGGATACTATTCCATATGGTGGTATAAGGTACTGCTCTAAAATAAAATACCTTAAAGCCGCTCCACTATTTGCGAAAGCAATTAAGAACATATTTGAGGAGGTATCTATTTCACACCTTTTCCACTACGAATATTATAACCCTTAGGCATTAAACCGGCAGCACAACTGCCGCCTTGAATAAATCGCCGTCGATGGAGATTTCAAACCCGCCGCCTTGTGCGCTCATGAAACTCTGTACTATCGACAGCCCAAGACCGCTGCCGCCGTCTGCGCGGGAATCGTCGCCGCGTTTGAAACGTTCGGTCAGCTCCGCCGGATTGACATTCAATTCATTTGCGGAAATATTCTTCAGTTCAATCCGCGCGTAACTGCCCGGCGACCACACCCCCTGCGAAACAACTCCGTCCTCCTGCTTCACAACGTCCAGATAGACCCTGGAACCTTTCAGCGAATACTTGAAAACGTTCGACAACAAGTTCTCCATGACGCGCCACATCATTTTCCCGTCCGCATTTACTAGCAAACGCTCCGGCAGGTTAACGCGCATGTCGAGTCCCGACGATTTTATCGCGCCGTCGAGCTCGCCCAGGACCTGGTTTATCAGCGAGACAATATCAAGTTGCGTGATATTTACCTCAATGTTCCCGGTCGCCGCCTTAGCCGCCTCAAATAGTTCCTCGGTCAAAGTTTTCAAACGCTGGGACTTTGAAATCAGGATATCCAGATATTCCGGCGCCTTCTCGCAATCTAAGCCCTCGTGTTTCAGTAGATCGGTATATGTGATGATCGACGTCAGCGGGGTCCTTATATCGTGCGAAACATTTGTGATAAGCTCTGTCTTCAAGCGCTCGCTTTTCATGCGCTGCTCGACAGCCGTGTTGATTCCCGCCAGAATGCTTTTTATCGAACTCGCTACGCTCCCAAGCTCGCCCCCTCCGACTTCGATATTTGTATAGTATGCGCTCTCCGCAGCTGACCGCGCGCCCTCCTCAAGTTTGTAGATTCGTCGCGCGTAACGCAACAGGAGAAACGCGATGAGCAGTGCGAATCCGGGTACCATCAATACCAGCATGATTCCGCTGGAGTAAGACGCCGCATATCCCAAAATGGCGACAATAAGCATGATAAGAGACGACGCCACTACTATCAGAGCGACTTTGCCGACCAGCCG
>Ga0123353_10003998_pt1 | contig 18872 bp, 20 predicted proteins | sample TergutLab28metaG_3_FD_92763 | JGI IMG/M metagenome (GOLD analysis project Ga0123353, IMG submission 92763) | Labiotermes labralis P3 segment gut microbial communities from Petit-Saut dam, French Guiana - Lab288 P3 | ecosystem: Host-associated > Arthropoda: Insects > Digestive system > Gut ... | reverse complement strand
GTGTAGAATCCCAAGACGAAATGCGTCATCGCAAGCCCGATTGAAGCCATTTGATTCAGCCAGATTTCTTCTTTTTCGTAGTCGATGAAATATTTAAATATCGTTCTCGTCATACTGTTCTCTCCCCGTTCCGCAGCAATTCTTTGAGCCTCTCGATTTCCTCGCGGAAAACGCGCCGCCCCATTTCCGTGATGATATACTCCTTCTTGATGTTGAACGTAGCGACGGCGGCGATCCATTGCTTGCTTAACAGCGCGTTGATTGCGCCGTAAAGTGTTCCCGCACCTAATATGACGCGCCCTGCTGTCAACTTTTCGATGTTTTGCATTATCGCGTAACCGTGCATCGGCTGTTGCAGCGATAGCAGGATGTAATAAACCGCTTCGGTCAATGCTCCCCTGTCAAAACTTTCAGGCATGAATATCAACTCCTTTACGTTTGCCGTTATATCGGCTGCCGTAATAATATTATATCGTCAAACGTAATACTTGTCAAGAGGTTTTTAAAATTTTTCCAAATAACCGAACAAATTTTATAAAAATTAAATCTTTTTAATTGATTTTTCCACTTTTTTGTTGTATAATACATATACAAAAAAGTAATAAATTGAAATTGAAGAGGAATGAAAATGAACATTAAAGAAGTTTTAGCATATGGATTGGTATTTTTACTCGTCGTTTCCCTGCTGACGGCTTGCGGCGGGAATGTCAGCAATACGCCGTCCAACGAACAGACAGCCACTCCGCCGACAGATGACACTGGAGACGGATGTAAAATTCTTGACTACTATAACGCGGACGGAGGATTTTCAGCTCTCGGGCTTGCGCTTGACGAGGAAAATTCTGAAAAGGTATTAACAGTAACTGCCGGCGAAACGCTCATCGCAGGAACAAGTAAATACATAGTGACGGCTGAATCCATTGTACTCTGTTTTTATACACAGCCTTCGCTTGCCGAAGTCATTGAGTGGTGGACGGATTATTGTGAAGGGCTAAAAAACATCGGAGAATTAGCAGCGGACAATTGAAGTGTTCAAAAATTCAAAAACAAAGGGCGGTTTCAAACGCATACATGCGTCGATCCGCCCTACATTTTAATGTTTTTGTTAAAAACCTTTAGTTTTTTCTCTTTTTAAGAACAACTGCGCCTACAAGTGAAATAATAGTTATTAAAACGAAAATCAAAATACCGTCTGACGTTTGAGCGGCAATTGGCCGGATTGTTGGAGCTTGTTCCTGAACTTCAGCCGCGGGTTCTTCAATAATAACAGGATTTGCCGCGATCCAAGCTGATTTTGGGTCGCCGTTTGCGTCGTTGGGGTTATATTTCAGGTCATTTGTCACTACGAACATATCAAAGCGCGCGTCCGGTTCCAATATACGGGTGTAGATGGTGAGCGTGTGATCGCCTGCACCGAGTGTGAATAAATCCGTCGTATATTTATAGAAACTGATTTCGTCACTGACTCCGCGGTAACATATCGGCATCCAGTACCATACGCCATACCAGTCTTCGCCGTTGTGTATATCTGGGTTATAGAAATTGTCCCACGCTGGGCGGTTGGGATTAATCACGTCCTGCTCTCCCCAAAGAGCGTCGTACATGTCAAAGGTATTGATATTGTCGGCAAAAGTCACAGAATTAGCCGAAGCCTTGCCGTTCATGTGATATAGCAGTGAGTTTGAGTTATCGAATGCCGCCCACACTCTGACCCAGATTATATAATCTCCGGGTTCCGTTATGGTGAACGTATAATCTATGTAGGTCCCGTCTTCAAAGCCGGAAACATATTTTCCGGTGTAGGATTCCGCGTCGCCGGTCAGGACCATACCATTGTTTTTGCCTTCCGAAGCGTATATGAAGATCGGGTCGGCCGCGATGACAGGTAATGATAATGTGAAAATCAACGCTAAAATCATGCCTGCAAAAATAATACGTTTTTTCATAAAAAATCTCCTCTTTTTAAATTTTGTCAATACTTTCGTTTAAATCTTTTAACAAATAATAAATCAAATCGTTAATTGAATAATAATCTTCAATACTTATCACATTTGACGCTGAATGAAGATACCTGCAAGGAGCGGAAACAGCAATAATTTTCGTTCCCAATCCTGCTCTTTGGATATGCGCCGCATCGTTACTGCCTGAAACGTACTGTTTCATCTGGCACTTAATATTATACTTCCTGCCTGTAGCAAACGCGAAATCAATAAATTCCCGATCATATATCGTACCCAAATCCGCAAAAGATATAACTCCGCCTTCACCGGTTTTCGCGACCTGCATACTCGGAGTAACATCGAAAATATCGGCAACAGCGGTCGCTTCCAACACTATCGCGCGGTCAGGATCTATTCCGAACACCGACGCGCCGACCCCCGGAAATCCAATTTCTTCATGCACTGAAAACACAAAATATATATCATAATCATACCTGACTCCCTCGCTGCGCAATCTTTTAATCGTATCGCACATTACGGCGCAACCGAGACGGTCGTCGATTGCTTTGGCTTTCAGCATTTTGTTGTCTTTGCCAAATAAAACAAATTCCGAATCAAACGTGCCGAACGTACCTTTAGGAGCGTACTTTTCGGCTTCTTCTTTGTTCTTCGCGCCAATGTCAATAACCATATTTTTTACAGGCGTAACTTCTTTCCGTTCACTTTCGCTCTGCAAATGCACCGCCTTTGACATGATAATGCCTTTTATACCGCCATGCATGGCGGATTCGCCGATAATAACTCTTCTCCCGCTCAACACACGGCTGTCTATGCCGCCGATCAATCCGAAATGAAGATAACCGTCGTCGTCTACGTGCGTAACCATGAAACCGACTTCATCCATATGCGCGGAAACAAGGACGGAACGATTACCCGTACCTCTGAGAACCGCAATCAAACTTCCGAGTTTAGTATAGTATAAATCGTCGCAATAGCTTTCGATTTCCCGTTTTATTATATCAGAAACATTCTTCTCGCATCCGGAAGGCGCGAACGCCGCCGTCAATTCTTTTAGTAAATTTAATTCCATTGTGACAATCCCCCTTTAATAAACTCACTCAACAATTTTGATAACGCTTCCGCATCGGTTATATTAAAAATTTCGCTTGCCGTGTGCATATTTTTAAGAGGCAGGCTTACGACGACCGAAGGTATTCCCTGCCGACCGTAAGTTATAGCGGTGTTATTCGTTCCCGTATCTGTGATTTCTACAACTGTTTGAAGCGGAATCTCTTTATCTTTCGCGAAATTTATAATAAAATCTGTCATCGAACGGTTAGTAGTGATTGATATTGAAATGCACGGTCCTTCTCCCATTTTGCAAGTTTCATGTTTGGGAGTATCTGGCGTATAAGCGTGATTCACGTCAACGACGATTGCCGCGTCAGGGTCGATTAAATATACTCCTGTTTTTGCGCCGAGTCTTGATGTTTCTTCCTTTGACGAAAGCAGGACATAAGTGTCCCAATCGAAATCTTCAAGTCCAGATACTGCTTGCAACACTATAGCCGCGCAGGCTTTGTTGTCGAAACCCTTCCCTATTATCTGCCCGTTCATCAGCTCGCCGTACATCGGTTTGAATCCGATCGGCGTACCGATTTCAACGATTTCGCTCAATTCTTCTTTGGTATAGCCTGTATCGATGAGCATATCTTTAATATCGTGCCATTTCCGCTCATCAGGTATACCCTGCAAATGCGGAGGCGTGGAAACGACGATTCCGGTAATAATTTCTTTCCCGTATATCACAACTTCGCTCGCCCACATGATACGCATATCAATGCCGCCTATACCCGAAACAGTCAGGAATCCGCCGTCTTTTATGTCTGAAACTATCATTCCAATCTCGTCGAAATGCGCATCAATTAAAAGTTTCTTCGCGTTAGGTTTACCGCATTTTTTTATGTAAATGTGATTCCTTGTAGCGTTTGTTTTGTATTCGTCGAAGTATCCGCCGCCGATTAAACCGTCATACATGACGTTGTCAAGTTCCTCAAAACCTCGGAATTCATAGCCGGATATTGACATAATACCCGCAATTTTGATTATTAAATCTTTTAGCTCCATTTAGTTTATAATTCCTCCGCATAATATTTTATTATCATCATAGAATACAGCGCTTTGCCCCGGCGTAACCGCCCGAACCGGTGTTTGAAACGTAACTAACGCTCTGTCATTTTTTATTTTCACATGCGCCGAAACCGGTTTAGCGGCGTAACGAATTTTAACCTCAGCTTGAAAATCCGTTTTTTCCGGATTGAGATACTGGTAAACCAATCCGCCGACTTCCATTTGAGTGGTGAATAAATGTTCCTCTTCCGCTAATGTGACGGTATTGCCGATCGCGTCGATTTTGGTTACGAACATAGGTTTACCTATCGAAACGCCCAATCCCTTACGCTGACCTATCGTATAATTGATAATTCCACTGTGCGTACCTAACACGTTTCCGGCGGTATCGATAAAATTCCCGCTCGGATACTTCCCGCGGATACGCTCAATGTAACCGGCGTAATCTTTATCCGGTATGAAACAAATCTCCTGACTTTCCGGCAGACATTGATAACCGAGTTTCGCCGCGTCGGCTTTAATTATTTTCTTACCCAACCCGGCAAGCGGCGTTATCAATTTAGAAAGCTGTTCCTGCGTCAATTGCCACAGAACGTAACTTTGGTCTTTACTCGAATCTTTGGCGCGCTCGATGTAGTATCTTTCGGCCTTTTTGACATGCGCATAATGTCCGGTAGCTATTTTATCAAAGCCGGAATCGCACAACGCCGCGATTTTGACATACCTGTTACACATCACGCACGGATTCGGAGTTTTACCCGCGGAGTATTCGTCGATAAGATTGTTAATAACGAACTCGTCAAATTTTTTCTCGCAGTTGATAACATTTAGTTTAATTCCGACCTGACGCGCTGATATTTCAGCCGCTTCGATGTTCGTGTGACCGCTCATCACAAGTACGGCGCCTTCAACATCGTGACCCGCATAGCGCAATAAATGAGCGGCGTAGGTACTGTCTATGCCGCCGCTCATCCCTATTAATACTTTCATAACGGTCGGTGCAGCTCTTTATCGTTGTGGTCGCAGCCTTCGCAGCAGCCGTCACACCCAATAAGCAAATCGCTTTCGATACCGTTGCGTCTGTAGTAATCGGCTATCGCGCTCTTCACGGCTTCTTCCGCTAAAACCGAACAATGTATCTTCGCCGGCGGCAATCCGCCGAGTTCGTCGATAACTTCTTTGTTGGTAAGTTTCAACGCTTCGTCGATCGTTCGGCCTTTAATCATTTCGGTCGCGACAGACGATGTTGCGATCGCCGCTCCGCAGCCGAACGTTTTGAATTTTATATCCGTGATTATATTGTTTTCGATTTTAAGATACATCTTCATTATATCGCCGCACTTGGCGTTGCCGACCTCGCCGATACCGTCGGCGTCTTCGATTTCGCCGACGTTCTGCGGATTGGTAAAGTGTTCCATAACCTGTTTTGTATATACCATTTATCTAACCTCCGATTTTTTCATACAGCGGACTGCAAGGGGCGTAGTATAGTGTACAATTGTGAAATCGCTTATTGCACACGATTTATATATTCATCAAGTGCCTTGATTCTATCTTTCCTATTTCGTGCAATTTCGATTTCATACCGAAGCTGTAATGATTCCAAATATATATCGTAGCCTTTCCATAAAGCCTTTTCGTATTGGGAAATAGGACTTGTGAATCTACCGAATCCTTGTTTACGATTTTCTAAGTTCCATATTTCATCTGCTGCTACATCAATCATAGCCCCAGCTAAAAACAGTCGCCCAAAGTATTTCAAAGGACATACATCTTCATTTTCCGTAAACGGCGCAATAACCGAATCGGGAAAATTAAGATAACATATATCTTTTGCCTTATAATAATCCCTTGTGTGAATGACTATATCCATATCGAATGGTTTTACACCTACACCGCGTAAAGCATCACCTACGCTGCCGACTATATACCATTCGATTGCATTTTCATTGAGTTTTTCCGCTAACATTTCCAAAGGCTTTTCCCACTCAAAACCCGATAACGATGATTCAAAAATCGCTTGTCCAAAGCGGCTAAAGTTGTCACTGATAAGTTCTTTTTCGCGTTGATTTGAAAATGCGTTTTGTGAATATGACATTAAAAATTTGTCATCGGATTTTTTCCACGCCATGTGTTGGATAACGTCTTCAAGCTGTGCGTTCTCTACGTCTTCAACGCAAAAAATTAACTTAGAATCAGCCTCATAGCAATAGCATTTCATAAATTATTTCTCCCGTTAAAAATGATTTTTTCGTTATAACAATACGGACTGCGTTACCTACATAATCCTTTCATACAGCGGACTCATCGCGCGTAATTTTTCAACGATCGGTCCGAGTTTTTCCAATATATAATCAACGTCCGCTTCAGTATTGTCGTGCCCGAGCGTGAAACGTATCGAGCCGTGCGCCTTTTCCGAATCTACGCCGAGCGCCAATATGACATGCGACGGTTCAAGCGAACTCGACGAACAAGCCGAACCGGTTGAAGCACAAATTCCGTTCATATCAAGCCAAAGCAATAAACTTTCCCCTTCGATATAATCGAACGTAACGTTGACATTGCCAGGCAAACGTTTATCAAGACTGCCGTTAATCGTCGCGTAAGGGATTTTTTTAATGCCTTCGATCAAACGGTTGCGGAGATTTTTTATCCTCTCCATATCGGGTAGTCTTTCTGCAGCTAATTCCAACGCCTTGGCAAGTCCGACGATGTAAGCGGTATTTTCTGTACCGCCGCGCCGCCCGCTCTCCTGACCGCCGCCGTCGATTAAATTCTGCACCCGCGTGCCGCTTTTTATATATAATGCCCCAATCCCTTTCGGCGCATGGATTTTATGTCCCGAAAACGCCAGCATGTCCACGCCTAAATCCGCGATGTTAATCGGTATGCTTCCAACGGCTTGTACGGCGTCGGTGAAACAAATCACTCCGTGTTTCTTCGCAGCCGCCGCGATTTCTTTTATCGGCAGAATTGTTCCGATTTCGTTATTAGCGTACATCGCACAAATCAATATCGTATCGTTACGGATTGCCGCTTCTACATCTGCCGAACTGAGCAAACCTTCGCTGCTGACCTTAAGATATGTTACTTCATATCCCTCTTTTTCGAGGGATTTCATCGTGTTGGAAACGGCATGGTGTTCGAAGTTGGTTGTAATGATATGTTTTCCCTTTTTTATATTTGCGTGCGCTGCACCCTTTATTGCCCAGTTATCCGCTTCCGACCCCGAAGCGGTAAAGTATATCTCCCGCGCTTTACATCCAAGCAGCGCGGCGATTTTCTCACGTGCTTTACTGATAGCTTCGGAAGCTTCCCTGCCGATTGAATAAAGGCTTGACGGATTACCGTACATTTCATTAAAAAACGGCATCATTGCCTCAAGCACCAACGGCGATACCGAGGTTGTCGCGGCATTGTCCGCATATACAAATTTATCCATCATATCATTACCCCTTATATGTTAACCTTAATAACATAATTGTATACATATTTAGTGTGTTTTTCAACATAAATTTGTTAATTTTTTTAATTTACGACTATTGCATTTGTTTTCAGTTTGTGGTAGAATTAAATATATTTTATCGGAGGAAACAAAAATGAAAATATTCAAAATGTTCAAATCACAAAAAAAAGACAGCAAACAAATTTCAGATGATAACAATTTATCAAATTCAAGCCTGCCATATATCAACGCCAACATATTTAACCGCGGCATGAACGGTTATTTGAATTACGGCTTGTATTTGGTGAGCGGTTTCGATTCAAACGATAAAAAGGTAACGATAAAGATTAATTCAACAAGTAACGAAGGCGCGCGTCAGCAGGCATTGGGCAGCGGAATAAAAGAACATTCTTTGGAAATTACCATGACCGAATTCAAAACTCCCACAGAACAGCAGATCGAATACGCGCTTGATTTAGGTATTACTATTCCTGACAGAGCCTGCCATGAGGATGTAAGCTGTATGATAAACCGCGTCACCGAAGACGACGAAAAGAGTCCGCCTGTTCCGCTGGCGATTTACGCCGACAGAAAAGGCGCGCAATTCTCAGCGTGGATCGGCGAGAAAGCGTTTTTCAATATGATGTATATCAAATTGGAACACCGCGACAGGCTGGCGTTTTTCGCGTATTGCGTTTATTGTTATCTCTATTCCAAAACCGTTGAAAACCTTGACGAATCCCCGGATGCGGAATTGTTTTACGCGTTTGCGGATAAATTCTCCGCGGACGCTTCGATAAACGCTTCGCTCAATAAATTGGAAGGCGCGGCGTTGATTGAGTTCGGTACATACGAAGGGAAAACCGGAACTGCCGCGTATGTTGTCGCAGCGAAATTTTTCCTTGAAAATTCGAAAAAGGATAATAATGATAATTAGGATTTTATAAATATATTTAATGTTTTGCTGACAGCGGTTCCCGCAATTGTGCAAACCACGGCTTCAATAACCGCGTTGATACCCGCCGCCGCTACAAGAAACGCTATAACCGATGCGCCGTTTCTCAATTCTACGATTAAATCGCTTGAACCGAAAAATATTCCCAGTGCCGAAAGGAAGAATATTGTGTTCATAACCGGACCTGACAATGATGCTATTATATAAGATACAATTTTGGTTTTATCGATTTTTGAAATTACGCGATAAATTAACCCAACAAACCAACCCATAAGTATGCGCGGGATGATGCATAATACGACAGCAAAAAAAGGATTGACCGCCAAAAGACCCAAGAATAAAAAATCGCCGTCGAATAACGCTTTTAATACCATGGTGATCCCAAACGTTGTTCCTAATATAATTCCCGAAACCGGCCCCAAAAATATTGCGCCGATAACAACCGGTATCGGAATAAGTGTGATAGCAAGCAAACCGATTTTAAAATAACCCAGCGGCGTGAACGCCATTATAAAAACTATGGCGATAAAAATTGCATTCTGTACTATATATATAATTTTTTGTCTGTTTTCTTTCATCAAAATCCCCTGTTTCAAAAAAAATTATTAAAGTATTATACACTATTTAAGTAATTTTGTCAAGAAAAATTTTAAGGAGAATAAAAAATGCGTTATAATTTTTATGTTGCCTGCGCGGATGAAATACGATATTATAAAGGCGCGGAATTAATTGACAGTATAAAAATATCATGCCCGATGTATATGGAGTTATACAATAATAAAATGTACATAGTTGCACGGTTCCCTTTCGCGGACTCAAAAGAGAGCGGTATGACTTACTGCGGTATAAACGCAGACGGAAGTTTTGGGCAACTTAGCGAAATCGTTTCCACGCAAGGCGAGGCGGGCTGTCATATTACGGTTGACGGTGACGATGTTTATGCCGCGAATTACGCAACCGGAAGTTTAATCAAATACGGACGCGACGGAGTAAAGTTCGTCCAGCATAAAGGCAGCGGTCCGATTAAAGACAGACAGCAAGGCGCGCATGTCCATCAAGTTATATTCACGCCGGATAAAGAATATTTGTGCGCTGTCGATTTGGGAATTGACGCGATTAGAATTTATGACCGCGAATTAAATTTTCGCAGTCAAGGGATATTACCGGCAGGCAGCGGTCCGAGGCATATCGTGTTTTCACATTGCAAAAATATCGCGTATTGCGTGAATGAGTTGGGCAATTCGGTGACAAAGTTACAATTAAGCGAAGATTTTTTATATGCGCTTGATACGGTTTCGATATTGCCCGCCGATTATACCGACGGCGGAACGGCTGCGGCTATCCGCATTTCACCCGACGATAAATTTATTTACGCTTCGAACCGCGGGCACAATTCGATCGCGTGCTGTACAAACGAAATGAAAGTAATCGATATCGTTCAATGCGGCGGTAAATGGCCGCGGGATTTCAATCTCACGTCGGATGGGAAATTCTTGTACTGTGCCAACGAACGCAGCGACGATATTACCATTTTCGAGCGCGATGAAGCGACGGGTAGGATAACGCAAGTGGATAGAATGGACGGTTTGCCCGCGCCGGTTTGTGTGGTGTTTAGATAATGAAATTCATTTTACCGTGTATAGAATACGAGCAAAAAGCAATCGAATTTATTAAGGAATTTTACGACTACGATTCGCAAATAAACGGAACCGGCGGTCTTGACAGATTTTTGAAGGAAAGCACCTACTCGGATTGGCTCGTGAAAGTTATAAAAGATTTGAATATTGCAAACATTCCCGAAGGCAGAGTTCCCGCTTACACATATTTTTACGTTCGCGAAGAAGATGATAAGATTGTGGGAATGATTAATATTCGCTTGGCGTTAAATGATTTTCTGCGCAAAGAGGGTGGGCATATCGGATATTGTATTCGCCCAACCGAACGCAGAAAAGGTTACGGTACGCAAATGCTGCACGAAACGCTGGCGTTTTGCCGTACAATCGGTTTATTAGATGTTATGATTTCCTGCGATAAAACAAATCTTGCGTCGGCAGGCGTTATAAAAACCTGCGGCGGAATCTTAGAAAGAGAATTTTTCAGCGAAACATATAATGAGATTCTTCAAATGTATAAAATTATAAACAATTCATAAAAACCAACGATTGGTTGTTATTGAAACAACTAATTGGTAATTGTATTTTCGCCTCGAACGTGATAGAATATGTTCGAGGTGATTTTTATGAATATAAAAATCGGTGCAAAAATAAAAGCGTTGCGCAAACGCGACGATATAACGCAGGAAAGGCTTGCGGAAGTGCTGGGCGTTACAAGTCAAGCTATATCGAAATGGGAAAGCGAAAACGGTTATCCCGACATTGAAAATATTTCGCCGCTCGCGAACTTTTTCAACGTAACAACGGATTATCTTTTCGACCACGATACGGCTGAAAAACGCCGGAAAATCGACGAATACTGCACCAAGTGCGATGCCCATAGAATGGAAGTTAAACCAATACAGGAGCTCATAGATATGATGCGTCAGGCTCTCGCGGAGTTTCCGGCGGAAGAAAAACTGCTTTTCAGGCTTGCGGAAGCATTGTATCAAAAAATTTCCGGGCATGGATATTACCATACGGATGTTATTGACGGAAAGTATTTTATACACGATTACGAAAAACACAAATCATTCGGCACGTGGGAAGAGGCGGTAAAGATTTTTGAAGAACTTCTCGCAACATCCCTTGACGATTCAATCCGCAATGAATGTCGTGTATTGCTGAGCCAAATATACAGTTACATCGGAGAAAAAGAAAAAGTTTTGGAAATTGCCGAGAAATGCGGCGAGATATATCAAAGTAAAGAAAGAATACTTACTACGTTGGACGGAAAGGATGAAGAAATCTATAAACAAAAATTTGTATTAAGTCTGATTCTTAACTTGCATGAACCTTTCTTATCATTACTTTGGTTTATACGCGACGGCAATGTTTCAGATGAAGCGTATAATATCATGATAAATCTGTATAAATTTATATTCAGCGATGGAAATTACGGGGGTTATAATATCGATTTACAGCGATTATATCAGCGTTACGCATCATTCTTGGCAGGGCATAATAAATTTGACGAGGCATTTAGGGCATTAGAAAACGCTTATAATCATGCAAAAATGTTTGAGATATATATTCCCGAACTCCGCGAGAAAAGCGAGATAAAATTTACCGCGCCGTATGTAAATACAATAACAGAATATTCAAAAGATTATGGCACATTCACTCAAATGGCAGATTTATTGCGGGATTTGAAAGACGAAGAAGATATATTTTTAAAAAAACTCCGCGACGACCCGCGCTACACGGCGTTAATCAATAAAATCGAAGCGTATTTATCTTCTAATTAAGAAACTTCCTCGCCTGCTCCTCCGTCAACTCGTTCGCCTGCCGCAAAATGTAGTATGTATTCAGCACGATCTTCGCGTAATTCTCCAACGCTTCCATACGGTACCACGCCTCGGTCGAATCCGTTCCCCACGTCAGCGCGCCGTGATTGGCGAGCAGTACGGCTTTGTGCGTCCGGCAGTATGGCTTAATCGATTCCGGCACTTCCATCGTTCCGGGCTGCGCGTACGGCGCGACCGGAACTTTTCCTAAATTGAACAACGCTTCGGGATAAATCGGCTTGTCGAGCGCGATTCCGGCGATAGAAAACGACGTCGCGGTTACAGGGTGGGCGTGAACCACCGCCTTGATATTCGCGTTCTCGCGGTACAAGCACAAGTGCATCGCGACTTCGGTTGACGGTTTGCGTTTACCTGTGACAAGCGTTCCGCCGGGTGTAAGTTTTATCATCATATCCGGCGTCATTCCGCCCTTTGAAACCATAGTCGGCGTGACCCAGATGTTGCCGTCCTCGGCGCGGACGCTTATATTCCCGTCGTTCGACGCCACAAACCCCCGCTCGTACATTTTATTTCCAATATCGATTATCTGCATGATTATTTCATTATCGCTCATTTTATTCACCCATAATTTCTTTCAGATTTTTTTCAAACGGGGGATATATAATCCCCTTCTCCGTTATTATCGCTGTGATGAGTTCGTTGTCCACGAAATCGAACGCCGGATTGTAAACCTTCGCGCCTTCCGGAGCCATACATTTTTCGTACCACAATTTCGTAATTTCATCAGGATCGCGCTGTTCAATGGTAATATCCTCGCCGCGCGAAACTTTCATGTCTATAGTCGAAGTCGGTGCGGCGATGTAAAACGGAATTTTGTAATATTTTGCCAGTATCGCGACGCCAGAAGTGCCGATTTTATTGCACGCGTCGCCGTTGGAGGCGATCCTGTCCGCACCCGTGATGACGGCTTGAATCCAACCGTTTTTCATCACCTGCGAAGCCATATTGTCGCAGATAACGGTCGTGTCAACGCCGTCGGCGACGAGTTCGTAAGCGGACAGTCTTATGCCTTGCAATAAAGGACGCGTTTCGTCGGTGTAGACTTTGAAGTTCATACCCCGTTCGCGTCCGACATGTATCGGAGCCAGCGCCGTACCGTATCTGACCGTAGCGAGCTGCCCGGCGTTGCAGTGCGTGAGGATTCCGTCGCCGTCATGGAGCAGACTTAATCCGTACTCGCCGATTTTATAACTCGCCGCAATATCTTCCTCGCGGATTTTAATTGCTTCCAAGCGGAGTAATTCTTTTATTACGGCAATAGGTTTTTCGCAGATAACGCTTTCCATTCGGTCAAGCGCCCAGAATAAATTTACCGCTGTCGGCCTTGACGAAGCCAAATATTTTTTAGCTTTTGCAAATTCTGTTTTGAAAACGTTGAAATCGTCCGTATCAATCTCTTTCGCCGCGAGATAAATGCCGATAGCCGCCGCGACTCCGATCGCGGGCGCGCCTCTGATTTGCAATGTTTTTATGGCGTGCCAAATATCACGCTGGTCGGTTAGTTTGAGAATAACGGTTTCGTTCGGCAGTTTTGTCTGGTCGATTATGACTAATTTATCGTCCTGCAAGTCAACCGTATCGATTTTTAATATATTTTCATTCAAATTTATCACATCCTAAAATAATTATACCACTAATTACACATATTTTCAATTAAACTATTGAAAATATTTTTATTAATTGATATAATATATAAAACAGATAATCGAAGGAGATGCAAAACGATGGCAAAAAAAGTCATAGCTTTAATTTTAACAGTAATTATGATTACTATAATGGTAGTTTCGTGCGGAGGAAATTCGTCCGGCAGCGGCAGCGGGAATAATCCAACGCCAAGCAGTAACAAACCCTCCACTCCCAAAGTTAGCAAATTGGAAAAACGCGCGACGGAAAACGACGATCTTCCGGATAAAAATTATTCGGGGAAAGATTTTAACGTTCTGACCATTACCGACAATTTATTCGCGGTTAATTCAAATAACGGCGATTTGGTAAACGATTCCATTTACAACCGCAATAAAGACGTGAGCGAACGGTTCAACGTAAAACTGAACTTCATGAAAATCGCCGCGGGAGACGCGTTCGTAAATGCGGTTAATGAAAGCGCTGCGGCGGGTGATAACAAGTACGATTTGATCCTCGGGACACAGAAAGATTTGATTGACAGCGCGCTTAATGGTTCGCTTATCGATATTAAAACGTTGTCTGATATTAATCTTACAAAGAACTGGTGGGCGCAGGGCGCAAACGACACATTGGCCGTAAACGGCAAATTGTATATGGCGGTCGGAGATTTATCTATTTCTATGTGGCAGGATATATTCGTTGTGTTTTTCAATGACGATATAATCGGCGCGAACAGTTTGAAGAGTCCGATCGACCTTGTGAACGGAGATGCGTGGAATTTCGACCGTTTTGTTGAACTTTCGCTCGAAGGAGGCAGAAGTTTTAACGGACTTGTTTCCAGCACAATCAACCATCCCGAACAGTTTATCATCTCGCTTAACGCGCCTGTTACAAAGAACGGTACGGACGGTTTTCCGACTTTGGATTTCAATACCGATAAGGCTAAGAAAGTAGCGGGCAGGATTTTGGATTTGTATAAGGGCAAGAACGTTATCAAGAATGACGCAGTCAGCACGATATTCCCTTCTGAATATCCGGCGGAATTTACGGGTGGGAAAGCGTTATTCATGAGCGGATTCCTCGGTGACGCGGTCAAACTTCGCAATGCAATGACTCAAAATTTCGGAATAATACCGTATCCTAAATATGACGAATATCAGGATAAATACTACACGACGACATTGAACAGCGCGACGATGGTAGCATTCACGAAATCGCTTGGCGATAAAGAAATGAGCGGAATAATCACCGAAGCGTTATGCGCCGGAGGATATAAAACCGTCGTGATTGATTATTATGAATTACTGTTAAAAAAAGCTAATGGCAGAGACGATGCTTCCGAAGACACATTAGATACTATTCGCGCCGGATTAAAATATAACTTCGGTTTGTCGCACACCCATTTGCTCGGTAACATTGCGGAATTGTTTGAAAACATGGCAAACGGAACGATCACGGATTTCACCGCTTCATATAGTGAAAACCAAGACATTTATAAAAATGCTCTTGCTTCTCTTGTTTCGCAATACAAAGCCGTGCAGTAAATGAAGAAGATAGTATTCGTAATTTTGGTTTTAGTTTTGTTAGGATGCAAATAAGAAACAGTAATCGTTCCTGAGGAAACTACAACATTGCAAGAAATTGAGGAATATATCAACGTCATCGAAGTTGACGAATTCAAATCAATGCGGATTGCTATCGGCGGAGTGGAGCGGAAATTATTTTTTCATATAAGTTGGGGCCCGAACTCGTATGAAGAATACTTCCCTTTTGCCGTTTTAACGAACGCATATGAAAAATCCATACCGCCGACGTTAGTCCAAGAGGGCGATATGTTCATGGGCTTGAAAGTAAAAGAACTCCGATGCAGCTATTATTGTAGAGACGAAAGTGAAGTAATATGTTTCGCTAATGACGCTTCCGTTATAACGGTGAAAAATTCGATTATAATATTATAGTAAATACAGAACCAATATTTTAAAGGAGTGAAATTAAAATGATAAAAATCGGACTGCAAATGTATACTGTCCGCGACCAAATCCAAATTTACGAAGATTTTATATCGACACTTGATAAGATTTCGGCTATCGGTATTAAACTGCTGCAAATGGGAATCCCCGGCTATCTCACCGTGACGGAACTCAAGAAGATTCTTGACGGTTACGGTATGAGATCGGACGCGGTATACTTCCCTTCCGGCGGGTCAAAGGAACAGTTTGACGCGGCTTTGTCAAACGCCTCTGTTCTCGGCACTAATCTCGTTCAAACAGGTTCGATTCCGGCGGATTTGTGCGCAGCGGCTGACGGATATAGAAAGTTTGCCGAAATAATCGACCGCGACGGCGAAATGTTTACAGCTGCGGGATTCAAATATATTTATCATTTCCACGCGTTTGAGTTTGTCAATTTCGGAGGAATCCGCGGGATTGATATTCTGTTGAACGAAACCGATAAGAACAACGTATATTTTGAGCCGGACGTATTTTGGCTCACAAGCGCGGGTACTGAACCGTCTTCCGCTTTGAAGATGTTCGCGGGACGCACGAATTGGATCCACGCGAAGGATTACGCGATCATGCAGCTTGAAGGTATTAAGGAAAGCATACCGTTTTGTTTTGCTCCGGTCGGCGAAGGCAATTTGAACTGGGACGGGATTATCAACACGGCGAAAGAAATCGGCGTCGAGGAATTTATTATTGAACAGGATTTTTGTAAACGGGACGTGTTTGATTCGATAAAATCGAGTTATGATTTTTTGAAAAAGAAATTGGGGTGAAATTATGAAAAGAATTATTGCATTAAGTTTAATTTTATTGCTAATCATGTCATTTATATCTGCGTGTTCAAGCGGAAGTAATTCTTCCGCTGAAACTACAACGAAGGAAAATCAACTCACAGTTGAAAATAAAGATTGGACTTTCGGCGACGCGTGGGTATATATGGACGACAATCTGCCGGCGAAAAATTTCGGCGGCGCGGAATTTAACATACTTACAATGGATTATCAATACCACGATTTTACGGTAATTGTGGATAACTACAACGGCGACGTTTTAAACGACGCGATTTACAAACGAACCATTGAAACCGAGGAAAGGTTTAACGTTAAAATTACATCTACGCTCTATACAGACTTCTGGAATTCGGCATACGTTAAAAAATTAGTGACTTCCGGAGACTCCACATATGACTTGATTTGGATGATCGAACGCATTGCGGTTGCCGCAGCTATGGAAAATCTGTTGTATCCGTTGCAGGATGTGGAATACATTGACCTGAAAAAGCCGTACTGGGGCGGCGATAAGATGATTTCGTCGCTTACCGTCAATAAAATATCGTATTTCGGCGTTCCTGATTATAACTTGATCGCATACAATAGCGTAAACAATATTGTATTCAATAAAAATTTACACGAAAATTTACAGCTTGAAAACATTTACGATCTGGTTCTTAGCGGGAAATGGACTTATGATAACATGTTAAGTTTGGCTCAGGCGGCGGTAGCGGATTTGAACGGCGACGGAATTATATCTGACGGCGATCAATTCGGTTTTACTTCCAATGAACCGTATTTAGTATTTAACTTTTTCAACGGGGCAAATGTATATACCGTATCAAAAGATAAGGACGATCTTCCCTATTTCGCTTTGCCGGGAAACCAAAAAGCCGCCGATATTTATGAAAAAGTATTCAAGGATTATTATGAATCGGATGTATTTTTCAAAATTCCCTTAACGGGTGTTGAATCGGTAAATTTCAGGAACGGACAATCTTTATTCTTTATGGGTGCGCTTAGCCATATATTTAAATTCCGCGATATGGAAGACGATTTCGGGCTTCTTCCCGTACCCAAATACGATGAGACTCAGACGGAATATTTAACGGCGATACCGAGTTTATTCCTCTCCGTGGTACCGACTACAGTGGAAAATATCGAACGTACCGGAATCATTCTCGAAGCGCTGGCGTGTTCCTCATATAACACCGTTATCCCCGAATATTATGAAAAATGCCTGACGACTAAATTCGTTCGTGATGCGGAATCCGCTGAAGTCATCAGCTTGATACTGAAGAACCGCGTAACAGATTTCGGTAACATTTTCATTTTTGCTGATATTGAAAAATTGTTATTTTATGTTGAGAAACAAGAATTTTCATCTTATGTTGAAAGTATAACGCCGAAAGTTGAAATCAACATTAATAAAGTAATCGATTATTTTATGGGGGTCGAATAATGAAAAGATTTTTATTAATTTTATTTATTTTCATAATTTTAATTTCCTGCGCAGGAAACGTTGCGGAAAATACTACAGAAGAAGATGATGAAATGGAAATTATTGCAGAACCGAAAGTTGTTTACAGGATAGCCTACACTCAATTGAAAACTAATCTTGAGGCGGGCAGATATGCCAATGTAGCTACGATGAGGTCTTATGTCGTCAACATTACCGACGATGGTGTTGTACACGAACCTTTCGAGATAGCCGCAGATTATAAATTTGAGGGCGATAAAGAATGGTCAGTTCAATTTGCCGGATGGGATAGCGACGACGAATTGAGATTCTCACGTGGATGGACGGAAGAGGAACATGCTCAAAAAGAAGAAAAAGGAAGAACATTTATTTTTGAGGACGGCAAAAAAATTCTTCACACATGGAAATACAATTTTCAAACCGGTGAAGCTACAGATATAACCGAAATTGAAAAAGTGTCCGATTACTGCACAGGTTTTTACCGTTCGGGCGACAGATATATCTTTTCGGCGCAGATAGGTCAGAATCAGGTGACATACACCTGTGCGCTTGATTATACCGATAAAAGGCCACTTTCAGACGAGACACTCGGACATACATATACGCCTACCGTTTCAGAGGACGGTATAATAATACGTCAGACCGATTATAAAATTTATATAGAGTACCCCGACGGTACGACAAAATATATAGATACAAAACAGAATTTCAATTTTGCCCCGACACGTTCACCCGACGGTAAATATGTATTATTTGTTGCCGGCAGGAGCAATGTTACGGCAGATACTGTTTATGTAGTTGATATTGACGGTGAAAATTTGAGAGATCTCGCGGATCGCGGCGGATATTTCGGTGCGGTATTGTTCCTTGACGTTTATGATTATCACGAAGGAAGTTCTTGTGTTCCTGTTTGGTCGAATAATAAAAACGAACACGTAGTTTATTACACAAAAAAAGATAGCGATACCGGGTCCAACATATATAAAATCGACATTGATACGGGAATCGAAACGAAACTTACCAACACGGGCGACGGCGTATTGAATTATCATGCCACATCATC
>Ga0123353_10003997_pt1 | contig 18874 bp, 13 predicted proteins | sample TergutLab28metaG_3_FD_92763 | JGI IMG/M metagenome (GOLD analysis project Ga0123353, IMG submission 92763) | Labiotermes labralis P3 segment gut microbial communities from Petit-Saut dam, French Guiana - Lab288 P3 | ecosystem: Host-associated > Arthropoda: Insects > Digestive system > Gut ... | reverse complement strand
CGGGATTACACCATATTTTCCCTTATGGCAAGAGGAGCGTAAAAAACTGGTTTACGAATTCGTAGATACTGGCTTTGCGGCTATCATCACCATAGTGGACACCAGCCGTATGCCCAAATATTTTCTCGGGGAAGTCCTAAGTAATAAAGTGGCAGACGCCATTGAACAAAGCGGAGCTGATATATGCGGGGAAAACGGGGAGTACCACACTTTGGTCTTCGACGGACCGATTTTTAACAAAAGAATTGACTTTACTATAAAAGAAAAATTTGAGCGAGACAAATACTATATCTTGGATATAGAATGACCACCTTGACGCAAAAAGCAGGTTAGCACCAAGCTAACCTGCTTTTTTTACAGGTCGATGAAAATAGGGTTTGATTTAGCCACGGGGGGTTGTCACGGCAGAATGAGGCTGAAGACAAAGTCTTCACCCTCTCGCCTTCAGAGTGCGCTCTTCGGCGAATTAGGTTATGTTCTTGCAATTAGGTTGCTTTTTGACGCGCCGGTCGCTAAAGTTAAACCTGGATGCCCTTCCCTTTGTCTGCCGTTATTGTTCGGTAGAATCGGTGAGATAGCCTTCGGCAACGGCGCGGTTACGGGAGTAGGTAAATACAGGTTTCTCGGAAAAACCAGGAGCGTACTGAACCGCATCGGCAGTCAGCACTATTTTCACCGCGTTAAAATAGGCAAGCACTTCGCGGTATTCGTCAGAATCATACCCCTGACAGGCTTCATCAGCGATAATAAGGTCATAAGCGGTGACCGGGGGTGTTGCTTCGCCGCTGCTTAAGAAAACGCTTTCGTAAACCTCTTGCACTGTGGAGATATAGATTTTTTTATCCCCGCCCCTTGGCGTATCGCCAAGTATCTCTACATCGTAGATTTGCTCCAGGGACAAATAGTTTTCTATATGCACATCCTTAAAGACGCTAGGTGTCTCTCCACCGGTGGCAGAGTCAACCAGTAAGAGAATCCTCTTGAAACGTTTGGATTTGAGAAAACGATGTATCATCCCCGGCACGAGGCGAGTTTTTCCCGTGCCAGCTGCCATCTCCAGTAAGGCGCTGTTACTGCCTCCGATAACTGCAGCCTCAGCTTTTTCTATGGCTTCTATCTGATAGGGGCGCAAGCTCAACCCATCTTTATCCCGTAACAGATCATAAGAATAGTCACTGAGCTCCTGGTTGGCAGCGGCGACATCAAAGGTTAGCATCTCCTGCAAGTCTTGCGGTCCGATCCAACCCTGCAAAACTTTCGGACTATCAGCTTCGCTACGGGCGTCGCGGAACCACACACCGGATCTCGACTCGGCTTGTTCCAGGTAAGCTCTGCCGTTGGTGGCAAACAGGAAGGGGACTTTATACTCCCCCCAAGTGCCCGTCACATGTTCTATATGTTCTTCTTTAACTCCCATGCTGTACTCCCGGCACTGGTTATTAATGAAGAACAACATATCATTCCGGTAGGCATTGGCTTCGACCACGCCAACAAGCTCCAAGCCCGCAAACAGCGCGTAATCCATATACCCCCACTTGCAAACGGTCAAGTCGGTAGGCCATTCGGCAATCGCCAGGTTGCGGCCTTTTTCCGGGCGCGTCCCTCGGGCATAACGTAGGTTGAAGGTGTCCGCCTCCCAGCCCACTTTCCGCAGCTGTTCATCAATAATGTAGCGGACTTCTCTTTCGGATAACCGCAGATTACGGGTGGCTTTTTCCGCGCGCCGTCTGTGTTCGGCAGGGTGAACATGGGTATGTGGACGTTGGGATGTTGCCAGCAACTGCACCTTTTCCAATTCGGCGACTAACTTTTCATAGTCATCAAGCAATTTGTGGTAATCGATATGAATACGGATATCCTCTGGCATGACAAAGGGGATCGGCTCGTATAGCTCATCGCCGTACACCTGCATAAACCAAACCGTCAGAGTATGGGTCTGTGCAAGGAGCGCTTGGCATTCCTCGAAGGAATCATACCCGGCATGAACCGCTTCGTTGCGAGATATTCTTATCCTGTAGAAGATATCGCTGATCTCTTTGGAAATCAGCTTTTCCTTCAGCAAAATTTTTAGCTTGTTGGCTTGGGTGTTGTCGTTGCCGGAAGGCGGTTTGAGGTCGTTCAGCTCGAACATGATATTGACCATGTTCTCCGCCAGGTACCCCATTTTATACAGGCAGGCATTCGGATCGGCGTACAGGTAACTCTCAGCCAGACCACCTAATTTTTCCAGCACGGGGAAATCATCTGCCAAAAATACAAAGTTGCTTAGCACCATACCATCCTCCTATGGCGTATATTTAAACAGGTCAGGACGCTTGCTTATTGCTATTCCTTCAGTATTCTGGCGAGATACTGGTTGCTGAAATCAACCTTGAGTTCTATCCACAGAGGCAAATGATCTGACATCTCGAAGGTACGCCAGTTGCTCATATAGTAATTCTCTATCTGTTTTTCGGTTTTGCCAGTTAGGTATTTATCTAGGAAGTACTCCCGGTATACCGACAGATCATCTGCCGTATACACCGATTCGGTAAAATCGAAAGCACCGGCGCGTTGCTGTCCTTCGGAAAAAACGGTCATGTCTTGGTCAAGTTTTAGTTTAAAGGCAATTTGGTCGTAATACTTGGTCTTACCCAAGTCTGAGGGGTGCTCGCGGATGGCGTTGGGAATGTAGAATCCATTTTTCTCCAAAGCCTTCATCGTGGCGTCACTGTGCTTGAAAATGTTGAAGTCCCCCAGTAGTATGTAACTTTCATCCTCTTTTTTCGCCCTTGCTTTCAGGAAAGCAGCGATGGTATCGATCTCTTGCACGCGGCGCTCGTTTTCCGCCGCCGAAGACCCGTAATAGACGTGGACTGTCGTCAGTATGAAGCGGAACCATCCCGCTTGCAGAGCGATACAAAACGGCGTTCGGGCGAATTGCCATTTCTTATCCACGAGCTTACTGTCGGGTAAAACGATCTTCCCCGCCATTTTGCGGAAAAATACCTTGCAGCGGTCGTAGATGAACGCCATGCGCTCTCCCCCACCTGCCACCCCTTCCGTGCTGTCGGTCACGATATAGTCCCAGTTGGGGCCTAGTAGTGAAACGAGCTTTTTTAATCCAGCTAGGTTGTTCGCCACTTCCTGAACGGCGACTAGATCAAACCGGCTGATAATCTCCGCGATGTAGTGGAGGCTCTCATCCCGCCGGTTGTCGCCAAAAGACCGGATATTCCAGGTGGCGAGGAGGAGGGTATCGGTGGCAGTCTTCCCGGGGATTTGCCGATCAAGCTGAGACCGCAGTAACAAAAGTCTGTCCACAACCCGTTTCTTTTCCAAGGGATCTTCTATCCCTTTGATCGAAGGATATGACGGCATGGTAACTTCCCCCTTATGTTGAAATTTGTCTATTCCGTGGCCTGTGTTTACCGAAACGGGACAAGGATTTTTCGTGCTCGAGCTGTTCGCGGCGGATCTCCTTATAGGTTTCCCAGGCAAAATCTTCGATGAAGTCATAAGCCGCTTTCATACCCTTTTTAAACAGGGTGAGTTTTTCTTTATCCGACATATAGAAGTTGAGCCAGTTGTGCCCCGTGGTAGGTATATAGGCGATAAGCCGCTGATAATCGGGGTTTTGGTAGATGAACTCAAAATCGCTGTAGTGCCGTAAGGCGTTGAACAGGTTGCCTGCGTAACTGCCGAGGGACGATATTTCATTGACCACTCGGGAATACGACCCCAACCTGGCGCCGAAGGTGGGAGCGTTGGGTACCCGCGGCTGATGGAACAGGGAAATAGGAAAGTTGGAAAGCAAGCCGCCATCCGAGAAAGTGACCTTGTCAGGTATCCTTCCCGAGAAAGCGCATAGTTCCTGCCATTTTTTCGCCGCATCGCTGATTTGGGCTACGCCATGTACTTCCATTGGTTGAAAAAACCCGGGGATGGACATGGATGCTCGGGCGAAATAGGCTGGGTTGATCGTATCCACATCCTCCCAGTAGAGGGGTGCCATTTCGGGAAAGATAATTTTCGAGCTGGTGGTCAGGTCGGCCGTCACTAATTTTAACGAAGCATTCGGTTTGGCAAATTTATCGCCATATACACGATGGGTCATACCTTCGGGCATGTACCCGATCACTTGGCGAGCATCGTTCATCGTATGAACTCCGGCCTTCCCAAGACAAGCCATAAGCCAGGCGAGAAATTTGTCCCCGGGGTTCAACCCTAATTTTTTGATGACGGAGCCGCTGGAGAGAGCCGAAAGCAGTACGATCCGCAGTTTCTTTTGACCTGCACTCTCGCTGCCCAGCAGTCTGCTCAGAGCGCTAGCAAAGAGATCTCCGTCAATAAAAGACTTCATATCCATTTCGGACAGGATCTCCCCCAGGGCAGCACCTTTTTCCTCCGTTCTCTTGCCCAGGCAAGAGAGGAGCAGGGCTACGATTGCCCCCACTGAACTCCCCCCGACACCAAGAAAGCGAATGTTTGCCTGTTCGAGAGCATAGATATACCCCACCAGGGCAATACCCAGGGTACCGCCACCCTCCATAACGAGATCGACAAATTGCAGAGTCTGCCCATCTTGTTCCAAGATGAGATCGGACACCACAAAATTTTTGTCTGCGCCTTTCTGTTTGAGTTTTTTACTGAGTGCCTTAACATCAGGATCGTTCAGTAGGATCATATTTCACCCCTTCTCTGATACTCCCATGGCTCAAGCCAGGGGTTTTACACTACATTTGATAATATTGCTTCTATCTAGCGATGGTATCACTATCTTGGATTATGCTTCTGCGATTATGAGGCATTTTCCTTTTCATTTTGTATAAAAGAAAACCCCTCCTCCACAGGCAGGAGAAGGGTGCACTGCAATCACTATCGAAGATATTGGCGAGGAGCGAAGCCCCACCAGAGAGTAGAAGCCCATGAACTGCGTTCACCCCTGGCATGATAGAAACGGGTTTCTACGCCGCATCAACGGGCAGATTGCCATCTGCCCCTACGAAAATCCATCGCCAATATGGTGCAGTAACTAATAAATCACGGTTACACGACGATTGGGTTGTTTCTATGTCGCAGCAGTCATTTTGTAGGGGACGATGGTAATCGTCCCGCTGAAATGTGTGTACACGATTGATTGTACAAATCGTAGGGGACGATGGTAATCGTCCCGCTGAAATGTGTGTACACTTACAGGACCCGGAGTCCCCGCGCACTAGTGCGTGAGGTGGGAGTCTGGGGTTTGGGGGCGGGTTGCCCCCATCTATCAGAGTTGCATGCTGGGTGGAAGGTGTCGCTCATTCCCTGGAGGTCTTAGATCACACGTTAATTGGGAGGAGGTGATACCGCATAGCACGTTAAACATTTATTACAAGAGCAAAGAAAGCATTTGATGGCAATAATCCATCTCCCTCCCACGAAACGAACCAATCCGAACCCGTCGCCCCTTGGACTGAGTTCGGATTTATCATAAATTGGCGGAGAAGGCGGGATTCGAACCCGCGATAGCTGTTTTGCAACTATAACCGCTTAGCAGGCGGCCCCCTTCGGCCACTCGGGCACCTCTCCATATCTTGAGGCTGAAGACAAAGTCTTCAGCCTCTCGCCTTAAGAGTGCGCTCTTCGGCGATTTAAGGTCTGTTCAAAGAATTAAGTTTGCTTTTTGACGCGCATGTCGCCAAAAAGCGGTTACTTTTGTCCCTTTAAGGTAAGTTAGACGGGAAACAAAGAACATGAAAACGGTTTTTTCGGTCTAATATCTTGTGTGGCAGTTCGCTAAGGGATTGTAGCAGAAACTGCCCCACAATGCAAGCAATATTTTCATTTTTGATCTCCGCGAATAGCTTCTCGGACGCGGTCGAAGATACCTTTACCTGAGGAGTTGGTACCTTCTAACGCTTCATCTCCCATAGCTTTGGCAAAAGCCAAAAGAGCTTCCTTTTGACTTTCGTTAAGCCGTTTGGGGGTGGCAACTCGCACGGTTATGCGGAGATCTCCCCTGCCATAGCCACCACTACCTGGGAAGCCTCGATCCCGTTGCCGCAAAACCGATCCGCTTTCGGTACCCTCTGGAACTTTGACATTGATGGTGCCATCCAAAGTTTTTAGGGGAACCTCGTCTCCTAATACCGCTTGGGTGAAACTGATGGGCAGCTCCACCAATAGGTCGTTGCCGGAGCGGCGGAACTGGCTGTGGGGTTGGACTCTGAGCTGGATGTAAAGGTCACCGGCAGGTCCCCCCCGATCACCGGGATCACCTTCTCCAGGCATTCTTAAGCGAACGCCATCTTCCACGCCGGCGGGAATAGGTATGGTAACCTTGTGGTTTTTACGCACCCTGCCACGCCCGTTACAGTCGCGACAAGGGGTTTTGATAACCTGACCTCTCCCCCCGCAGGCATCACAAGACATTTGGGTAGCCATACTACCCAGGAAGGTTTGGCGCACGGTACGAACTACCCCACTGCCGTTACAAACCGGGCAAAGCTCCGGCTTAGTCCCGGGGGCGGCTCCCGTACCCGTGCAAGTAGCGCAGATGTCGTTTTTGGTCAGCTCTACCTCATGCTTAACCCCCTTAAAGGAGTCTTCGAAAGAGATAGTGACATTAACCAGATGATCGGCGCCCCTGGCCGGCATAGTATGGCGCTGAGCCGATGATGTCCGCATACCGCCGGCAAACCCTTCGAAGATATCGTCAAAGGGGATACCAAAACCTCCGAAGCCACCGGAGCGCGTGTCGAAGCCGCCTCCGGCACGAGAGTTACTGCTAGCAGCTGAGGTTTGATTCTCAAAGGCAGCCATGCCATAACGGTCGTACATGGCTTTCTTCTTGGGATCAGTCAAGACATCGTAAGCTTCCTTAACCTCCATGAACTTTTCGTCCGCCTTGGGATCATCCGGGTTAGCATCGGGGTGCAGCTCGCGCACCAAGCTACGATAAGCGCGCTTTAAGCCCGCCTCGTCAGTCCCCTTAGGTACTCCCAGGACATCGTAAAAGTCCTTCTTAGCCATGTGGATTACACCTCATTTATCATATCCCCCACCTACGCTTCCCTTAGAGGTGGGGGTCTTGCCGCAGGCAATAGGGAGTTAAGCCTCTCGCCTCTAGGTGGAATAACTTCAACTGGAGGACAATCTCCCTCTGCAACAGGCTGTTTTACGACTTCGGCTCCTCGGGCTCTTTATCCGGCTCCAGGTCGATGACGGTACCCTCGTCGGGAGAGGCGGCGGCTTGAGCCTGCTGCTCAGCGGCTGCCTGAGCCTCGTAAATACGGCTGGTGAGCTTGTAGAGATGCTCGGTTAAAGCATCGGAAGTTTGATTAATGGCCTCCTGGTCTTCCCCTGCCAAAGCGCTACGGACTTCCTCGATAGCTGCTTCAATCTCTGCTTTCTCCTCGGGGCTGACTTTATCCTCTAATTCCTTAAGGGTCTTTTCGGTTTGGTATATTTGATGCTCCGCCTTGTTCCTGGTTTCTACCTCTTGGCGGCGGATTTTATCTTCGGCAGCATAGGCTTCAGCCTCTTTTACTTTCCGCTCAATCTCCTCTTTGCTTAAGTTAGAAGACGATTTTAGGGTGACATTTTGGGCCTTGCCGGTACCCAAATCTTTCGCGGTGACATTGACAATGCCGTTGGCATCGATATCAAAAGAGACTTCGATGCGAGGCATACCTCTGGGCGCCGGTGGGATACCATCTAAGTTGAAGCGGCCTAGGGTAACATTACCTGCTGCCATCTCCCGCTCCCCTTGCAGAACATGAATTTCCACACTGGTTTGTCCATCGGCGGCAGTGGAGTAAATTTCCTTAGCCAAGGTGGGGATAGCGGTGTTACGGTTAATCATTCTGGTAAAGACCCCACCCAAGGTTTCCACCCCTAAGGAGAGGGGGGTGACATCCACCAAGACTACCCCTTTAACATCGCCTCCCAGGACACCCGCCTGGATAGCAGCACCGGCGGCAACAACTTCGTCGGGATTAACCCCCTTGAAAGGCTCTTTGCCCATGAAGCTATGCAAGGCCTCCTGCACTGCCGGAATACGGGTGGAGCCTCCCACTAAGATAACCTTCGAAATTTGCGCGGCGGTAAAGCCGGAATCTCGCAGGGCTTGGCGGGTCGGTCCCATGGTTTTATCCACCAGAACCGAAGTTAGCTCGTTGAACTTAGCTCGGGTGAGAGTTAAATCTAAGTGACGGGCACCGCTGGCATCTGAGGTGATAAAGGGAAGATTGATCGTGGTAGTTACCAGGGTAGAAAGCTCGATCTTGGCTTTCTCCGCTGCCTCTTTAAGGCGTTGCAGCGCTACCCGGTCGCGACTGAGGTCGATACCATCGGACTGCTTAAACTCAGCCACAATCCAGTCTACTACTTTTTGGTCGAAGTCGTCGCCACCCAGTTTATTATCGCCATTGGTGGCTTTAACTTCGTAGACGCCGTCCCCCATTTCCAGAATAGAGACATCGAAGGTGCCTCCCCCTAAGTCGAAGACCATCACGATTTGATCGTGCTCGCTGTCCAGCCCGTAAGCCAGTGCTGCTGCCGTAGGCTCGTTGACGATACGCAAGACTTCCAGACCGGCAATGGCGCCTGCATCTTTGGTGGCTTGGCGCTGGGCGTCTTGAAAATAAGCCGGAACGGTAATAACTGCCTGGGTTACCGTCTCCCCCAAGTAGGCCTCCGCATCTTCCTTGAGTTTACGTAAAATCATGGCTGAGATATCCTGAGGGGTATAGCTCTTACCGTCGATGGTGACATTGTAGTTGCTTCCCATATGACGCTTAATGGATCTGATAGTGCGGTCAGGGTTGCTCACTGCTTGTCTTTTAGCCACATTGCCTACCAGGAGTTCGCTCCCTTTGAAACCTACCACCGAGGGGAGCAACCTACTTCCTTCCCGTCCGGTGATAATGGTGGGTTGACCACCCTCCATAACGGCAACCACCGAGTTAGTGGTGCCTAAGTCGATACCGATAACTTTTCCCATATTCATTACCTCCTATTATATAAACTGTATTTTAATTTGCTACTTTTACCAGAGCAGGTCGCAGCAGCCGCCCCCTTAAAATGTAACCTTTCTGCAGTACTTCCACCACAGTTTGGGAAGCAACCCCTTCTTCCGCAGCCACAGAAAGCACCGCTTCATGAAAGTTAGGGTCAAAAGGTTCCCCGGCGGGATCTACTACCTCTAACCCTTCCCGGATAAGCACCTCCAACTGCTGGCGGTAGATCATCTCCACGCCGTCTCTAAAAGATTGAGGGTCGTTGGCAGAGGCTGCTAACGCTCTTTCGTAATTATCTAAAACCGGTAATAGCCGCTGGATAAGCTCCAGGCTGGCGTACTGGATAAACTCTTCACGTTCGCGGGTTACGCGGCGGCGGTAGTTTTCAAAATCGGCTTGCCAGCGCTTCACCTGCAGCTCGGCCTCGGCACGAGCCTCAGCCTCCTCTTGCAGGCGCAGGTATTCCTCCTGAGGAATAACCACCACTCCTAGCTCCGACGACGACAGCAAAGAAGTAGCGAAATCGTCCCTCGCGAAACTACTTGCCTCTGGTTCCTGATAAAGCTCTTGCTTTGGTTTTTCAGAGGGGTGGTACTTACGCCCTCTTAACGGTTTTCGTGGCATATTATCTCTCCTTGTGCTAGTCTAACCGCTCCATGGTTTCATTGAGTAAAACAGACATTTCCAGGACAATGGCTAAAACCCGAGCATAATCCATGCGGGTGGGACCCAAGATCCCCAGGTAACCCAACAAGCGCCCATGTTGCTGATAAGGAGCAGAGACCAGGGAAAGGTTCCCCACTTCGGTCAGGGAATTTTCCGCACCTATCCGCACCAGCAGCTCTCTAGCCTCTTCTTCCCCCGGGGAGAGCAGCTGTTGCAAATGCTGATCTGTCTCGATAAAGGAGAGTAAGGAACGCATCCGCTCCAAATCCTGGAACTCCGGTAAAGTCATTATTTGCGTGGTACTGCCGAGAAAGAGCCTACCGGGGGCTGCTTCCCGGAGCATCTTGAGTAAAGTGTCGAAAAAAAGGTCGTAATCGTGTCTTCGTCCCGCCAGCTCCCGCCGCAGTTCACGCATCCCTTCGGTAGCCAGCTGCTGCAAGGTGCGTCCCTGTAGGGTAGAACTGAGATATTCAGAGACTTCGTTGAGCCAACGCTGGTTAGCTCCTTGGGGGATGGGGATAATCCGGTTGGCTACATGCCCGTGATCGCTGACCAGAACCGCTACTGCCTGCCCCGCACCCATCTCCACTAGCTGGAGGCGATAGAAGGAGCTTTGTTGGGAGCCTGGCGCTGAGATTAAGGCGATATAGCTGGTAAGAGAGGAGAGCATCTGACTGGTCTCCTGAACTATCGCTTCCACCGCTTTGACCCCGGTGGTGTAGCGCTGCCTTAAGGTAGCGATTTCCAGCTTAGCCTGGCTACGGGCTTGCTCCCAGTGGTCGTCATCCAGAGCTTCCTGGTCGTTGAGTAAGTAATTGACATAAAAACGGTACCCTTTATCGGAAGGTATACGCCCTGCTGAGGTATGAGGCTGTTCTAAAAAGCCCATCTCTTCCAGGTCGGCCATTTCGTTACGAATAGTGGCGGCACTAAGCTGAGAGAGATAGCGGCGGGCGATAGTCCTGGAGCCTACCGGTTCAGCGCCATGAATATAGTCCTGAACAATAGCCAGGAGGATACGCCCTTTGCGTGCATTCACCAAGACCACCTCTCTTCTTTGGTTTTGTTAGCACTCTCAATGCTTGAGTGCTAACAAGTGAAAGATACACCTTACAAACTCGTTTGTCAACCCCTGTTCACAAAAAAGTCAGGAATGGTCAAAAAAGGGGCAGCGGTGGCAACTGGGTAAACTCTTCTGGTTTTGGTATAACGGAGTAGAAGCCCATGAACTGCGTTCACCAAGAGAATGATAGAAACGGGCTTCTACTCCGCCACAGGAACTGTGGCGCAGGAGCGAAGCTCCTGTAAGCGCAGGCGGGCTTTGCCTGCCGTAGCCCGGGGTCCCCGCGCACGGGTGCGTGGGGTGGGAGTCTGGGGTTTGGGGGCGGGTAGCCCCCATCTATCAGAACCCCTGTCTCCTAAAACTAGCAGTTGACAAAGGCTCTGCCGATACGATTGTTAAAAATAACCCCCTGGGAGGTAAGTTTCAGCCGCTGCCCCTCTTGTTGCAGTAACCCTTGCCCCCTAAGCTCCTGAACTACCCCGGGAAAATCTTCCTCTAGGGTGCTGCCAAAGTGGCTTTGGTAATCTTCTAAAGAGAGCCCTTCCAGTAAGCGAAAAGCCAGCATCAAGCTTTCTTGTTGGGCTAAACGTGGAGATATTTCCTCCCTCTCGGCCAGAGCCAGAGTTGAGGCTTGCCGCCAATGCTCGGTATATAAGACCGGGTCACCTATATTCCCCCAGCGCACCAGGATGGTATCCTCTCCCGAGGTCAGGGAGCTGGTCTTCTCCTGCTCCGAGCTTAGTCCTGGATAGCTTAGGGGAGACCTATCCAGAGGGGCATTATTAAGGCACGGCTGGGGACGGTATAGACCTTGAAAAGAGATAAGATCCAGGCAAGAAAAGGCGCCTGCACCTAGTCCTAAATAGGGGTTATAAGTCCAATAGGTAAGATTGTGCAAGCACTCTTTGCCGGGTAAGGCGTAGTTCGATATTTCGTAGTGCCTGTATCCCGCCTGAGAGAGCAGCTCTTCCCCTAGATAATACATGAGCAGTTCTTCATCCTCGGTAGGTAGCACCAGCTCCCCTGCCTCAACCGCCGCTGCCAGAGGTGTGCCTGCTTCCAGTTGCAAGCCATAGAGAGAAAGATGCTGCACCCCTAAAGAAAGAGCCTCCTCCAGGGTAGTGCGCCAGCTAGCCACACTTTGCCCGGGGAGACCATAGATTAAGTCCAGGTTGAGATTCGCCATACCATTTTTTTGCGCTAAAGCCACCGCGTTCCCGGCTTCGGCGGCAGAATGGCTGCGCCCGATTATTTTAAGCAAGGAATCGTCGAAGCTCTGGACACCTAAAGAAAGCCGGTTGACCCCTAGACGCCTTAAGGTTTGGATTTTCTCGGCAGTTAGCGTACCCGGGTTGGCCTCCACCGTCCACTCCACCTGTGGTTGGATGGTAAAATGCCGGGTAAGCGCCTCCCCCAAATACTTCAGCTCTGCCGTGCTATATAAGGTAGGGGTACCCCCTCCCCAAAAGACAGAGCTGCATGGCGTTAGAGCTACAGGTTGGACCCAAGCCATCTCCCGGGTTAGCGCCGTAAGATATTGGCGACGTACAGCCGTAGGAGCTACCTGGGAGTTAAAGTCGCAATAGAAGCATTTACTGGCACAAAAGGGAAAGTGAAGATAGAGTCCCCAGGTAAGTGCCGGATAGTTGCTGTTACGCATCTAAAGCTACTTCCCAATTTCTAAAACAGCCATGAAGGCTTCCTGGGGAAGCTCCACATTTCCTACCTGTTTCATCCGCTTTTTTCCTTCCTTCTGCCGTTCTAAGAGCTTTCGCTTGCGGCTGACGTCGCCACCGTAGCATTTGGCGAGTACCTCTTTGCGGTAGGCGGAGATAGTCTCCCGGGCAATTATTTTAGCTCCAATGGCAGCTTGGATGGGGATTTCAAACTGCTGGCGGGGAATAACTTTGCGCAGCTTTTCGCAGATAGCTCGACCTCGGCTTTGGGCTTTGTCGGTGTGGACAATTAAGGTTAGAGCATCTACCGCTTCTCCTGAGAGGAGGATATCCACCTTCACCAGGTCGGATTCCCGGTAGCCGATAACTTCATAATCCAGGGAGGCATAACCTTTAGTGCGAGATTTAAGCTGGTCGAAAAAGTCATAGACAATCTCCGCTAAAGGCATGATATAGATTAACATGGCGCGGTGAGGGTCTAGGTAGTCTAAATGGTCATAGGTACCACGGCGCTCCTGCACCAGTTCCATCACCGTGCCGATATAAGTATCCGGGGTAATAATAGTCGCTTTCACATATGGCTCCGCCATCGAAACGACTTCCGTTGCTTTGGGGACCTGAGCAGGGTTATCTAGGTCGATCACCCGTCCATCGGTAGTAGTCACCCGGTAGATAACGTTAGGAGCAGTGGTAATAATATCCATATCGAAATGGCGCTCCAACCGCTCCTGGACAATTTCCATATGCAGCAAGCCTAAAAAGCCACAGCGGTAACCGAAGCCTAAGGCAGCCGAGGTCTCGGCTTCGTAATTAAGAGCTGCATCGTTGAGATGCAGCTTTTCCAAAGCATCCCCCAGTTTGCCATAATCGTTGGTCTCGGAAGGGTAAATACCACAAAAGACCATGGAAACTGCCTGGCGGTACCCTGGTAAAGGTTCCCGAGCAGAGCGCGACGCATCGGTGATGGTATCCCCCACCATAGCGTCTCGCACTGAACGGACTGTGCCGGTAACATAGCCCACTTCACCCGGTTTCAACTCGGTTAGAGGCTGCATCGCCGGACGGAAGGTGCCCACTTCTGTGACTTCATGGGCTTTGCCGGAAGCCATAAACATCATGCGCATCCGAGGCTTAAGGGTGCCTTGCATGACCCTGATGTAGGAGATAACTCCCCGGTAATTATCGTAGTGAGAATCAAAAATTAGAGCCTGGAGAGGAGCTGCTGGATCTCCCTGGGGAGGAGGGATGCGCTGCACCACTGCTTCCAAAATCTCCGGTATACCAGTCCCCTCTTTAGCCGAACACAGAATAACTTCTTCCGACGGGAGACCAATGGTTTCCTCTATTTCAGCCATAACCCTTTCCGGCTCAGCACTGGGAAGGTCAATTTTATTAATCACCGGGATAATGGCCAGGTCGTGTTCCAAAGCCAGGTAGACATTGGCTAAGGTTTGAGCTTCAATCCCCTGGGTGGCGTCCACCACCAGAATAGCCCCTTCGCAAGCCGCCAATGAACGGGAGACTTCGTAGGAAAAATCCACATGTCCCGGGGTATCAATAAGGTTGAGCTGATACAGCTCACCGTCTTGGGCGCGGTACTCTAAACGCACCGCTTGGAGCTTAATGGTAATACCCCGCTCCCGCTCTAAATCCATAGAGTCCAGCACCTGTTCATCCATCTCCCGCTTGGAGAGGGTACCGGTGTACTCAATCAGGCGGTCTGCCAGAGTAGATTTCCCATGGTCAATATGGGCAATGATACAAAAGTTACGTATATGGGGTTGCGGCATAGGCACCTCCTATGACAGATGTGACAGGTAAGGGTATTTGAGGTATATTTGACGACGTAGCTCCTCCAGGCGTTGGTACAAAACTGCCTGGCTCCCTGCTAAGGGTAGGCTCTCCGCCGCGCTCAGACCGCGCTCTTTAAGCTCTAGGGATTGGGTAGCCAAACTGCGTCGGGAAACGACAACCCGAAGAGGCATGCCTAACAGGTCGGCATCGTTTAGCTTAACTCCCGGGCGCAGATCACGGTCGTCGTAGAGAACTTCCAAACCTGCCTTAGTCCACTCTTGATATAGCTGTTCGGCACAAGCAATAACTTCTTCTTCCACCCCTAAAGTAGTAAGGTGAACCAGATAAGGGGCTACGGTCACCGGCCAGATAATGCCGTCTTTGTCGTTATAGGCTTCCAGCACTGTGGAAAGGATCCGCCCCACCCCAATGCCGTAGCAGCCCATAATCATCGGCTGCTGCTCGCCGTTCTCATTTTGCACTAGGGCGTTCATATTCACCGAATAACGCGTCCCCAGCTTGAAGATATTGCCCACCTCTATCCCTCGGGCATCCCTAAGGGGAGCACCGCACAAGGGGCAGGGATCTCCTGCGACTACTGCCACTATATCGTAAACTTCAGCACTGGTATAATCGCGACCAAAGTTGCTGTTCATGACATGGTAACCTTCCTTGTTAGCACCCGCTACCAAGTTAGGGGAACGGGTTACGGAAGGATCGACGATAAGGCGTTCACTTCGCCCCAGAGGTGACAAAAAGCCCTCGACAAACCCGCCAGCTTGAAGCTCCTCCGGAGTAGCCAGGCGGATAGCATCGTCACCCAGGATACGGCTAAGCTTAACTTCATTGACCATTAAATCGCCGCGGATAACCACCAAGACCAAATGACCCCGAGTTATATAAGCCAAAGTTTTGAGAAACTCTTTAGGAGTAACCCCTAAAAAGGCGGCTTGCCCGGGAATATCCAACCGCTCTGGAGTAGCTACTTCTTGCAAAGTTGCCGGCGGGGTGTTATCTTGGTTTACCGGCTGGCGTTCGGTAACTTCGTAGTTAGCAGCATAGCGACAGGAGTCGCAGAAGAAGAGTTTATCTTCACCTACCGGTGTTAGGTACATATATTCGTGAGACTCCTTGCCGCCAAACATACCGTTATCAGAAGAGACGGAAACCACATCGAGACCGGCGCGGTTGAAAACCCGGTAGTAGGCATCGGCCATCCGCTCGTAGTAAGTATCCATACACTCTTCGGTAAGATGACAGCTGTAACCATCCTTCATGTAGAACTCCCGGGTGCGGATGAGACCGGCACGGGGGCGCGGCTCGTCGCGAAACTTAGTTTGTATTTGGTAGAGCATAAAAGGTAGCTGTTTATAGCTGTAGACTTCGCTGCGCAGGTAGTCGGTAAGTGTCTCCTCGTGGGTCATAGCCAGCACCATATCCCGCCCCCAGCGGTCTTTCCAGCGAGCCAATTCGCTGCCCACCGCACTCCACCGCCCTGTCTCCTTCCAGAGATCCGCCGGTGCGGTAACTGGCATATTTATTTCCTGTCCGTCTACTCCGTCCATCTCTTCCCGGAGAATTTGCATAATTTTTTGGACTGAACGCCACCCCAGATGGCCATAAACATAGATGCCGCTGGCAACTCGGTGGGCAATACCTGCCCGAATAAGGAGGCGATGACCTTCCGTCTCAGCCTCCGCCGGGATTTCTCGCACCGTGCGACCGATCATTTTGGACAAACGCATTTTGGGAGCCTCCTATATACTGGGAGTAAAATAATGACGACAAATGTTGCTTATATCTAGGACTTTGCCAAGGCTAGTTGGTACAGTATAACCGATTTTTATAGCAGGTGCAACAGCGAAAAATCGCCGTAGAGCGCACTCTTAAGGCGAGAGGCTGAAGACTTTCTCTTTAACCTCTCGGTCTAGCTCCCCGTGGAGCGGTAACGGCGCAAGGCAAAGCGAAAAAACTGGTAGCAGGGTAGCAGAAAAACCAGAGCGATGACTGGCGCCAACATATCTACCACCCTCTGGCTTTGGTCAAGTAAATAGAGCAGAGGGTAGTATTGAACCAGGGCGAGAGGGACAATGTAAGTTAAAAACTTGAGCACCTCTTCCCCATAAATAGCGAAGGGATAGCGCCCAAACTCCCTACCGCCATCGGTAAGAATATTCATAAATTCCAACCCCTCCACAGTGAAAAAGGCGAAGGAGGCATAGACTAAAAAAAGACCAAAAAAAAGCAAGCAGCCACAGCTAACCATGAGAACTAAGGTTAAAATTTTCAGAGGACTCCAGACTACGCCACATCTAGGAAGAACATAGACAAAAACCAGTAGGGACTGCAGGAGGCGTCCCAGCCTGGTAAACTCGGTCTTTGCTGCCAGCACCAAAAAAATGGTATTCCGAGGGCGCACCAAAACCCGGTCAAACTCCCCATTGCCCAAGATACGCGGGAAGGTATCGAAACCTCGGGCAAAAAGCTCCGCTAAGGAAAAAGACATGGTCATGATAGCAAAGCAGAGGAGAATTTCGTTGAAGGTAAACCCTTCCACCACTTGAAAGCGGTCGAAGATAAACCAAACCCCTAACAAGGTGGTAAAGGATGTCAAAAAGTTACCTAAAGTCGTCAAAAAGAAGGCGGTTTTATACTGCATCTGGCTTTTTAAATGCATTAAGAAGAAACCGACATATAATTTCGCCATTCCCACCCTCCTCTTACCTTTGCGTGGTGAGAGTAACCTACCCCCCTTGGGTAATCACCCGCTTCAGCGAACGCCGCAGCAGCCATTTACCGCCCAGCCAGAGGACTGCCAGCCAAAAGAGCTGCAGAGCCACCCCCTGGTACATAGAGCTCCCGGTAATATGTCCACTGTAAATACGTAGAGGCATATTTTGCATGGCAGCAAAAGGTAACAGCTCTACCACTCGACGGATCGGTTCCGGAAAGAAAGGCAAAGGAATAACAGCACCAGCTAAAAAGTCACTAATCATGGCAAAAACCAAGTTGATGCGCGTCATGGTATAAAAGACCGCCAGGCAGTCCAGCACACTATAAGTGGTGACCACACACGTCCCCAGCAGCAGCGAAACGATAAAAAAGCCCAACTGCTCCGGAGAGGCGGGCAGCCGTAGGCGCATCGGCTCAGGTAAGATAAAGGCCACCGCCAGCACCGGTAGACAGCGCAGCATCGCTCGAGCAAACCGGGTGGCAAGCATTTCACACAGCCAACGGTTGTACAGGTCTAAGGGGCGGGCTAAGTCATAAGCGATATTGCCGCTGATAATAGTTTCCGCAATATCCGCCCCGTAGCCCCAACTGGCAAATAGCGCTAAAAAGGCTTGCTGCAACCAGATATAAGATACCGTTTGCGAGAATTCCATAGGAAAATTAGCAGGGTTGGCTCGGTAGAAAGCCATGAAGGCAAGAATTTCCATAAAGCCCCAGGCAAACTGGGTGGCTAAACCAGCAAGGGCTGCCACCCGGTATTGCATACCGTAGAGAAAGCGCATCCGCAGAAGAGCCAGGTACATTTTCATATGCGGTACTCCCGATACATGGCAGCGACCATCTCCTCTGCGGAAATACTACTAACTGCCAAGTCGAGAAGCTCAACCTGGGAAGCTAGATAGGTGATAACTTCGGAGACCGGTAAAATATGGGGGTCAACCGCTAGAACCAAACGACCTTCGCTGGCTTCGATAAGCTCCATGCCTAAGATAAGAGGGGGTAACTCCCCTAAATACTCAATCACCACCGTTTTCCGTTGGTCGAAACGTTTGCGCATTTCTGCCAGAGAACCATCCAGGAGTATCCGTCCTTTGCCGATAAGGAGTATACGCTGGGCTAGAGCTTCGATATCCTGCATATCATGGGTGGTCAAGATAACTGTTGTCCCATATTCGCTGTTTAGCTTTTTGATGAACTTGCGGACAGCAATTTTCGAGACAGCATCCAAGCCGATGGTCGGCTCATCTAAGAAAAGAATTTTAGGGCTATGCAGCAGGGAGGCAGCAATTTCGCAGCGCATCCGCTGACCCAGGCTGAGGGAGCGAGCGGGAGTTTGGAGGAGCTCTTGGAGGTCGAGTAAGGCGGTTAGTTGCTCCAGGTTGCTACGGTATAGTTTGGCGTTTACACCGTAAATGTCACGAATAAGTTCGAAACTATCGCCCACCGGCACATCCCACCACAGTTGACTCCGTTGGCCAAAGACCACCCCAATTTCCCGAACGTGAGGCAGCCGATCTTTCCAGGGAACTCGGCCATTGATCACGCACTCACCAGCATCCGGGGTCAGCACCCCGCACATAATTTTGATAGTAGTACTCTTCCCCGCTCCGTTAGGACCGATATAGCCTACCATCTCCCCGTCATCAATGGTAAAGCTAAGGTGATCTAGAGCCTGGATAAGCTCATACTGACGGGAAAAGAGGGCTTTCACGGCGCGTCCAAACCCAGCTTCTCGTTTGGCTACCTTAAAGGACTTACTGATATTGGCTACTTGAATCACCGGATATTCCCCCTTCCCTCGCTAGGGTTTACCGTTGCTGCAGTACCTGCTCTGCCAGCCAGCGAGCTACGCCATCTTCATCGCAGTCGCCACAGTGGTAGCCTGCTGCCGCTTTCGCTGGCGGAGCGGCATTTGCCATGGCAATACCATAGCCACACCCCCGCAGCATGCCCACATCGTT
>Ga0123353_10003995_pt1 | contig 18876 bp, 2 predicted proteins | sample TergutLab28metaG_3_FD_92763 | JGI IMG/M metagenome (GOLD analysis project Ga0123353, IMG submission 92763) | Labiotermes labralis P3 segment gut microbial communities from Petit-Saut dam, French Guiana - Lab288 P3 | ecosystem: Host-associated > Arthropoda: Insects > Digestive system > Gut ... | reverse complement strand
CGGGTATAAGCCGGTAAACGAGTATGCGCCGATTGCGGTTGTCGTTGTTGTGGCAATCAGAGTCCCCGGATCCGCAATGCTGTTCCAGTTTTGGTAAAGGCTTACTGCCTGGTCGGGGTAATATTCTTCGTCGGCGTCTCTGACACCATTGGCGTCGTTATCCTTCCACACAGTACCCGAAATGCTGAGTTGTCGCAGAAAGCCGGTGTTAACGATTATCTCAGAGCCGTCATTCGGAATTGTGACAATCCACCTCCGCGGCGCCGGTATATCTCTTGTGAATGCTGCGTATGGTAATATCGTATTTATCGACGTCCCCGTAACCGTCTTATCCGGCGTGGTTGTCAGCCATCCGGGGCTGGGGCTCGTAAATGTAATCTCATACCTGCCGGGCAGCAGGCCGGTAAAGTCAAATGTGCCGTCGCCTGCGGAGTTTCTTTGGGTGAAAGCGGCATCATAATCTCCGCCGTCGTTCAGACGCCTCAAGTGCGCAGTCACGCCGGGGATTGGATCCTTGCCGTCTCTAATATCCTTGTTGTCAATGTCATTGAAAACAATCCCGCCAATCGTGCTTGGCTTGGCGTATCCGGCGGCTGCGCCGGTTACGGCGACGCCATCCCCTGTTCCGTCGGTTATAGTAATGACATATGCCATAATACTTGCAGTTGTGGTAATCGTGGCGCTTGAACCTGCGCCCCCGGGTGCCGACAAGGTAGTCGCAAACCAGGTACGAAGGAAATCTGCCCCCAAATTAGAGGTAAGCGTATAGGTTCCGGGCAGGAGGTTATCAAATTTGAAGCCTGTGTTTTCGTCTACAGTGGAGGTTTTATAATTATACTCTCCAAATACTGCGCGCATACCGGATTCGACGTTGGTGCGCGTCAGCGTTACGTTGCCAATTCCAATCTCGCTTCCGTTTTTGACGCCGTCGGCGTTCACATCGTGCCAAATGTCGCCGGACAGGGAAGATGGTTTTACCAAACCGAAATTGACGTCCTTTATATCAGACATGGAGTCGATTTTTATTTCCCATATCCACTCGTCTGTCGCATCATGTGCAGTGACAGCGGAGTTAGTGCTGTTGTTGGTACGCATATAGCCGTCGGGGTTCTCCAACGTGACAGTGTATGTACCCGGCCACAGGTTTTCAAATTTATAGCTGCCGTCTATCGCCATGGTGGTTGTATTATTAAAAAGAGTATAGTCGTAATCCCACCAATCTCGGTAAGGGCCGGAGGAATAATTCAAGGTCAATATCGCGCCGGCGCTTGCCGTTTCCCCTGCATTGATCACACCGTCGGCGTTTCTGTCGATCCACACATTACCCGATATGGAGGAGTATTCGGAAATCAGATAGTCCCGACCTGCGTAAACCCAAGTATTCGCGTCCGTGTAATCTACGGCCCATATAGCGCGGGAGTTGGCTGGATAATAATATGAATTGTACACCGTAAGGGCGGGAGGGGTGGCGTTTGTCACGCGCCATAAACCTTGGTTGTACACAACTTGATATTCCCCCGGTTTAACCTTATTGAATTCATAGCCGCCGCTTACCGCGCTTGAAGAAGTCACAGTACCGATTGCAGCGTAGGTGGTTCCGTCATGGCGCAGCAGCGTGACGGTCTGCCTCCATTTCGCCGGATAATTTGCCATGGTTAACCTTTTGTCGGGTGGCTCGCTGACCATACCATCACCATCGACATCATGCCAGAAAGTACCCGAAATCGTCGCGTATCTTCCGAGCGACAGATTAAGGCCGGAAATGCTGTCGTTGGAGTAGAGGGTTATCGCTCCCGGTGACGCAGGTGTGCTTCCCCATGTCGCCACGTTTGTAGCGTCTACAAACGAATAAATCGCCGCTACCGGAGTAGTGTTGGAGTAATAGTCCGCCGTCCGCGTATCTGGACCTGTGATGAAGTAAGTGTCCGTGTCCGCGTTCGGCGACAGCACAACCCTGTATGTTCCGGGGAGTTGATTTGCAAAGGTATATATACCGGAAGCGTCGGAATTTGCCAAGGCGCCTACGTTTACCCAATTAGTACCACTCCAGCGCTGCAACCGCGCGACTCCGGGGAGTGCGAGATTTGCGTCGATGCCTTCGTCCCACGTTCCGTTCAGTTCATAATTGCTGTCCGCAACAAAACCATTTCCGTGCTCATCCCATTTATCCTGCCAAATGTGACCCGACAATGTGACCGGATACGCCAACCCGAAATCTTTGTCTTTAGGGTCGTTGGCGGAACCCGTATCCAACGCCGGTACGAGGATTGTATAAACACCCTCCGCCGTCAGGGCGGTTCCGCTTACGTTGGTAATCAAATAGTTAGGCGAACCGGTCCGGTCAACCGTGACAGTATATGTTCCGGGGTACAGGTTTGTGAAATGGTAGCCTGCATCTGTAGCTCCAAACGCGCCTCCGGTAGAAGTTCGTAGCTGAGGCGTCATCGGAGGGGCCGCTGTCGCCCCGGGCGCAATTTCGACAAGCGTAAGGGTGAGCGGCCTTGTCAGATATTCCTCCGCCCCGTTGATTATCGCGTCGCCGTTCCTGTCATGCCACACGACGCCTTGAATGGAGCGCGGGCGAGTAAGCGGAAGGTTTATACCGCTTCGAGTGTAGCCTGATGGTATATTAGTGAGCGTCCATGTACGAGCGGCACGGTAAAAAGTCGCTCCGGTTGCGGTGGGGTTCATAGTCAAATATTTGTCGTAATCGGTACCGGAACCGGCAGGGTCGTTGTCATTGCCCTGTACACAACCTGTAGGAAATTCGACAGTATATGTGCCGGGCCAAAGGCCGGTTAACGTGTATTCGCCGTCTATGTCGGTATTGACGTCATTGCGCATAAACGTCGTGCCATCGCCGCCGCCTGTACGTGTAATTGTTATGCCGGAGGCCGTCAACGGCAAATCGTGGTTTGTCGCAGGCGATGGATTCCATGCATCGTTGGCATTTTTATCGTTGAAAACCCTGCCGGTAATAGCGACTTTTTGCACAAGGCCTAAGTTATAATTGATGTGTGTCAGTTGGCCCGCAACCGCCGGGTCTATCTCTATGCCTGCGAATGTAGCTGTGTGGCCGCGATCGCTTTCAGGGATGGCTGTTTCCAAAGCATCCATTGCCGACTTGCGATACTCCTGATGGGACACCCATTCGACTGAGTTCGCATCTGTATATGTAACCATGTATGTGCCGGGAGTCAGGCCTGTAAAGAAATACCTGCCGTCTATGCCTGTGGCCGTGGTTGCAATCGCAGCGGAAGAAGCCCCGTAGCCGCCGGTTTTTGTCAGTGTTACGGTAATGTTGGAAATTCCGTTTTCACCCGAATCCCTGACGCCGTTGCCGTTCGTGTCGCGCCAGATCGTTCCGCTGATCGTACCCGGCGCCGGAACAAGGCCGCAGTCCACGCCCTCTACGTTTTTGCCGCTGCCCAGCCATATTTCATAACTCTGTCCGAGCATGAGCGCAAGATTCGTTTCCGGCACGCTCGGCAGCGCTTGTGAATATCCGGCTTTTCCGTAAAACCGCGAATCAACTGAGTAATCGGGATCGGCAGGATTGTTGGGATTGACCAATTTGGAAAGATCTATCCTATCCGCAAAGCTGTAATTGAGCAATTTACCGAACTCGACAAAGTAACGCCCCGCGGGTAAGCCTTCAAACGTGTATGTACCGTCTATGGCTGTGGTTGTGGTTCTGATCTCAGTGGGTGCGGCGCCGCCGCCCGGCATACGGTACAGTCTGACCGTGACGCCCACAAGTCCGAAGTCGGGCATAACGTAGTTTGTGTCCAACGTCATGTTGCGCACGCCCGTGCCGTCAAGATTGCGCCACACGCTGCCGCGTATGGAGGACGGCAGGGGTATGATACCCGCATCGACATTTGTGTATATGCGCCGGGGCGTTATAGCAGAACTCGAGGTGTCTTGCGCGGCGTATATTTTAATTTCCTGCCGCACAAAACCCGGCGGCGTTGCAGTAGGGACATGCTCGGTAAACGTATTCCTTATCCCGCTTCCGGATAATACACCGGGTCCATAGCCTGTGGGAAGTATGACGCGCACTTCATAGTCGTCATCTTCCAGATTTGTAAATTTATATCGGCCGTCAACGTCGGTGAAGACGTGACGAAATTCGCTTCCGTTTCTCCACAACTCAACCCTGACGTCAGGCTCATAAAATTCCATAGGATCACAACCATCGCAGTTACTGTCGGCGCATTCATCGAGGCATTTACTGCCTTTATCATTCAAATCGCCCCATACTTGCCCGGAAATTTCGCCTTCTGTGTTGGGAATCAGTCGAACCGCGATTTTAATCGGCTCCACTGCTGAAGTCGGCCCGGGATTGCCATTATTATTTACAAACTGGAACTGCGCCGCCAATGAACTGACCGCGCGGTCCGGATTCGGCACATCCGGTTCTTCAAACGTATAATCAACCGGTGCGAACATCGGCGCTAATATCTCAATGCTCTCCTTGCCCGGCAACGCAAAGTCGGGGGCAAACACGATTTTAATCGCCCTGACGCTCTGCCAGTTATACGGGTCGGTCGTCCAGTCGTCGGTGCCGGTGTATCTGCCGCTGGTGGTGACAGTGTGATCAACGTGTTCGCTGTAATAGATTGTGGCGTGGGTTGCCCAGACGCCAAGGTCAATCGGCCCCACCAGATACGGGGACCATTTGGAGTTGCGTTGAGCCCCTCCGATTTGAAGGGTGTCGCCCTCATGAGAGAAGACATTGTACAGCACGATTCCTGTTGCGGCCAAAGAGCCGTCGTTGCGCACATTAAACCGATACGTCAACAGCCCGCCGGGCAGGGCGTCGGCAACCTCCGGATGACGCCGCCATATATTGGTGCCGCGGTCAAATTCGGTCTGTACCCACAGTTCACCCTCAAGCAAGCCGCTTCCGCGCACCGTCACATAGACGCTGTCCTCCAGTAGCAGGAACGGCGCCGTGGGCGGGTTTTCTCCAAAACCAAAACCATCGGTGGCTGGAGGTTCTATAAACAGCGCCGCAGGGCTTAAATTACTATAGTAATTTCTGTCAAGCGGCGTAAGAGGGTCAAGCACTCCGAAATACACCCTGCTTCTGACGGCCGAACCGAGCAGCGCGCCGTTTACCGGATCGACCCTTATGTCCTTTAATGTGGCGCGCACGGTGATGTAGCCACTGCTCGCCGGATTAAGAAGTTGTTTGTCCGTGTAATAAAACTTGAGCATCTCACCCGGCCCGACCGGGTTGGGAATCAGCTCCCACATCAGCCCCTGTACCGGCACTGAACCCGAAACACTTAATGCGTTCGAGCCTGATACTGTGCCCTTGCCGATCGTGCCGCCGTCAAATCCAATCTCCGGGGGCAGCTCAAGATAGAAAACCGGGCTGTAAACATGCTGCTGCGCGTTGCGCGGGGTCACCTGAATACGGTAATACACATCGCGCCCCGGTGAAACTGTTGTGTTCGGGGCGAAGCTGTCACTGCCGCCGCCCGACGAAACCTGCCCGGATAAGTTCCATACTTTTGGAGGGTCGACGTCGTTTTCAAAAGGAAAAATATGCACATACACGGTGCTGCCGCCGCCTACAATCGTGGAAGTGTCTTTCGTCGAAGTCGCACTGAAAGTGACTGTGTTGCGCAGGAAGTTTATCCTTTTACGCTCTTCGCTGTTCACAGGTTCCGCCATAACCGGATTGCCCAGTACGGAAATTTGCGCTCTGAGCGTGAAGCCATGCCGCAGTTCAATGTTATCACCTGATGGATCCGCGTTTCTTACCTCAAGGAGCACCTCTGTTGTTTCCAACGGTACAGATGTCCAACCGTCCAAATGTATTGTATTATTCTCTCCTGGTGGCATCTCCAAGGGGTACGCGCCGAGTTCATTTCCTGTTGAATCTTTAAACACCGCGTAAACCACTGCCTGCGCACGGTTGCCGTCGGCAAAGGCGACATGTTCGGCGGAAAAGTCGGTCAACCTCACTTGATGGAAACGAATCGCCTCAGGCGATACATTCGCCGTGGTTACACCGGCTCCGGTCAGCGTCAGCATGGTGGGCAATTTGTCGGCCAACGTCAATCCTTTTACCGGAGTGTTTGAGTTGTTTTCGTAGTTGATAGTGAAAAACACCGCCGTTGCCGCGGGGTTTGCGGCGTCGCCGGCTTTATAAAAAGTTTCGCCTTCAATAAACGGGGCAGCGCTTTTATGTATTGAACCGCCGCCGCCGTAGCCTGGCACATAGTCCACAAGCGCAACCAATGCGGCTCCGGTTACTGTGTCTGCCGGTTGTGTGGCCATTTTATAATCATATGTGACTTTTACTTCAAACCCTTCATATACCTCAATGCTGCCAATACCACCAATGGGAGTAGGAGTGGGAAGATCAGCAGTGTCAATCTCGAACACTACGTACAACGTCGCGGCACACGCATTTGAATAGGACGGTGTGCCCGCCGAAAATCCGCTGTCAAACGGAATATGTTCCGCGCTTATGATTATTATCTGTCTGCCGTCAATCCCCTGCGCAGTTGTGTGCGGGATCGGATTAAGGTCTTCCCGGGTCAGGCGAAGAAATGTCGAGTCTTTGGGCAGCTCAATGACAAGCTTTGTGCCCTCTTTTTCAAGATAATAGATTCCTTCGTTGCCGGCGGGATCGCGATTCAGTTGAATTTGATGCCTGAAGATGCTCTTGTTTGTGATGTCAGGGTCTTTATAGTCCAATCTATAGTTGATGACCTCAATATCCCAGTCCGAACGGGCCTGTGCCGTTAAGGCTACGGTGTTGGGCGGCTCGCTCATCTGCTCCCCTTGCGCCTGGCCGAATTCCAACGTTCCTGCGACGGGGCAGATTACATTGCCCTCCATGATGCTGAATATTGCGGCGGACGAGGCGCTTGCTGTCACACCCGGCGGGAAACGGACGTCAAAATCGATCTGCCCGCCCGAAGCGCCGGATATATTGCTCTCAATTTCAACGACAGTATATGTTTTCCCATCGATGGTTGTCTTATAAGGGTTATCAAGGTTACCAGGGTTACCAGAGCGGTTCTTCAGCCAATATACGCCGAAAATGTCGACGGGCAACACAACTTCCAACGGGCTTTCTATGTATGTCTTGATTACAACATCCTTGAAGGTGGCGTCCCCGCTTGACGTGACGTTTACTCTGACGTTGGCGACCGCGCCGCTAGGTATCGTTAAGGAGTCTGTACTTCCATTCACGTATGTAGTCGTTGAAACCACAAACGACGGGAAACGGCACAGACAGGCGTCATCGCATTTACAAAGATCCGGCTTACCCGCCGGGCCTTTGCACAAACATCCATCGTCGTTTGTACACGCCGACGGCGTAATGCACGGACGAATTTCCACAATATGGCACGGGCAGTCCGGCTTACATTTGCACTCATCTGGATCATCCTCCGGTTCGCACTCGCAGGCCGGTTTACATATGCACTTATCCGGATCGTTCTCCGGCCTGCACCCACTGGTGGGATTGATGCAGTAAGCCGGTGCATTACAGGGCGCGTTTGACATAAGCGCCATGAGCATCGGCGTCATTCCGCCTTCTACAACTTTTATTGCAACGGGCTTCCCTCCGCTCATGATCGTAATATGCCTTATGCCGTCTTCGTCCGGGTCAGGCATGGCAGAAAGGTCTAGGGTACACCAAATTTCAAATTCTATGGTTAGGAGGGCGTCGTTTATGGGTAGCGGGGCGTCGTTTCCTGTGGGTGTGGGTTCACCGGAAGGTTCACCGTACTCTGCTCCGTACGCGAAAGAGACAAGCCCTAAGTTTGCAAGAATCTTCTGACTTACGGAATATGAGATACCGGCGTCATTTGTATTTGAAGTTCCTCCGTCTGTGTTCGCAGAACCGCCCTCTGCAGGTTTGTTCTCCGGTTGGCTCTCTGTTTTATTTTCCGGATGGCCCTCTGAAGATTTGTCTTCTGAAGGTGTTTCGGAATTTTTATTTGTTTCGTCTGATGATTCGTTTTCTGATGATGTTTCGGAATCGCTGTTTGTTTCGTCTGATTCTTTGCCGGATGGTTCATCTGATGTTTTGTCGGATTCTTCGTCTGATGTTTTGTCTGAGTCTTCGTCTGATTCTCCCTTTAATGGTTCGTCTAAGTCTTCATCCGGATCATCAGAAAAATCAGGCACAGGCAGAACCGGCGGAAGGTCGTAATGAATTGTTATGTTTCCATTTTCTACAGTGACTATCCCTGCGTCAAATGTTCCGTCTGTGCCTGTGGCGGTAATGTCAAAAGAGCCGTCTTCGGCCTTGAGAAATTTTGGAACTTTTATCGTTTGGAAGGTTCCGTCAATTGCGCCCCTGTACGCGTCAAAACGCCAGCTGACCGAAAGCCAGGCGCTTTCCGGGATCTCCATTCCTTCTGTTATTTCTTCACCTAAATATTTTACAACAGGATGGCCTGTGTTATTTGTAGCTGCGCTTACAAGCATCAGGGGTGTGCTTGCCTGTGATATTAATAAAGTCAGTGCAAGAGTTGCTGAAATTCCTTTGCGTACGCTCCATAAGAATATTGATTGCTTGCGTCTGGATACCATTTTTTTAACCTCTTACAAAATTACTCTTCCTAAACCGTCGTTCGCCGTTCGCGGTTTTACGCTTTAATCTGTTAAAGTTACATTCTCATTAATATGGTGAATATTGTAATAAACCGGATGTGTCAAAAGCATACCAATTTGAAGCTTTGTTATCTTTAAATTTCAACCATATTTCAAAAAGTAAAAGGTTGGCAGGCAAATGGTTTTATTTGCATACTAATGGCATCTTTTCCATAACAAAATTATGCCATTGTTTTTGTATGGAGTCAATGTTTTTCCTTTATTTTTAATGCGTCCTTTGGGAAATCGTGGATGATTTTTATCATAGCCACAGAAAGCAGACTCCGTTTGAGTGATTCAAACGGAGTCTGCAATTTTTTTGGATTATCTTTTTTGTATTTGTTTTATTTTTCCTGTGTTTGTTTTTCCTTGCCTTTGCCCCGTCTTCCTGCTGCAAGCATAACGGCGCCGCTGAGCATCATCATGAGCCATAGGAAGCCTTGCCCGGTTTGCCCGGTCTGCGTGACGCCGGCTATGTTAACCCTGTCGGCAAGCTCCATATCCGCGTAAGGAACCATTGGCTCCAGAATATAATAGGTTTCGCCTGTTTCAGGGCAAATTCTCTCAACTTGCATATACCCGTGCGGAATCTCATGGTAATCGAGCGGTGTGCAATATGCCACACCGGCAGGCGGAATTTCGCCGTCTTCCCTCTTTATGATGTCTACCGGATCCGTGTTGTTTTCATCCGTGTCGGGACCGCTTTGCGACACAACATTCTGTGTGTCATCGCCGTTGTCGTCATCGTCGTCATCGTCCGGCTTGAGCGCGTTGTCCGGTCTGCCGTTTCCGCCGCCGCCACCGCCTCCGTTGCCTCCGGCCGGGCGTGGATCGTTTTCCACGTCTATAGACGCTGTCGGATCAGTATACTTAAACGGCGGTATATCTATTGGCGCATTCGGGAAGGTATGGGTCAGAACCGTACTCCTCTGCAAAACGACAAACTCGTTGTCGTCATCAGAAAGATCGGGCGGAGTGCTGTAGGTAGCCATAGTTGACGTCTCCAACGGAATCCCGGAGAATGTAAGCTCCCCGTTCACGCCGGACACAGCCGTCGCCAACACCGTAGAAGCAGCATAAGGGGGGCCGTCACTTTTGCGGAACAGGTCAAATTCTGCGCCTATGATGTCTGACCCGTTTCGCGAACATTTTACATTAACGGTGATTTCACCGTGCCCGGGATAACCGATCCAGTCAACATCTGTAGCCGCCGCCAGGGTTATGCTGTGCGGTGCGCTCGGATAATACCCAAGCGGCGTGGTTTTTGTGATGGTGTAGTCCATTCCCTGCATCAGGCCGTCAAAAACGAAAACTCCGCTTCCATCGGCATACGCGATGCTGCTGTGTGTTACGCCTCCGAAACTCGTGGTAATCGTGAAAGCCACTCCCGCCATCGTTGTCCCTATAACGTTATCATGCAATGTTATACTTGCGGACGTGCTTTGGAAAGTATTGACTACACTCCCTGTTGGTAAAAAAATCGGCAAATTTGACAAGTTCGGCAAATCCCAGGATGTCACGAGGCCGTTTGTACCAACCGTTATGTTATACACCGTGTTATTTATGTCGTGAGGCCTCGGTCCGTCCGGCGCACGGGTTTGCGTTAGTGTGTATGTCCCAAATGGGATATTCGCGAATGAGACGGTTCCGTCTATTCCTGCCCGCGTTGCTGTAAACACGCTTACGGAGGTAGTGTCAGTGAGCAGGAACTCCGCCCCGGAAAGCGGAAAGTTCCAAGTGTTAACGTTGCTGAACGTGAACGCGCCGGGGGTTTGAGGCGCGGCCCGCAACGTTCCGGATTGATGCAAATTGGTGCTTATTGCCATTCCCGTCGCCGTTTCTGTCAGCGTAAACGACTGAGGGGTGGTATACAATGCATACCCCTGCGCCGCTGTCGTTTGAGTGACGGTGTATGCCCTTTCGAGTTTGAGTGTTTGAAACAGATTGATTGCGCTACCGGATGCGTCAACCGCAGCGCCATGTGTCAGTGTGTCACCCAATGGCAAATTACTAAACACTGCCGTGCCGTTGGCGTTCGTTGTTCGGGGGGACGACCCCAAGGGGATACCTGCTTCGGACGACAGCGTGAATACCGCGCCCGGTATGGGGATATTCCGGCCGGGGGGCGTGTCTGTTTCCAACTTAGTAATTGTAATGCTGCCGTATCGGACCGGGTGGCTGTACCAGTTGCGTACAATAGTATCATTTTTCACCGCGGTAAATATATACGCCTCCGGTTGATAGAATTCGCTCGGTATATCGGCGGTTACAAGGTATCTATCGCCGGGATACAGCCCTGCAAAGGTTACTACACCAACCGCGGATGTCGTAATCGCTTGATCTGTTGTCCATATGCCGGAACCCGACGCTGTTTCGCGCGCAATCGTGAACAGTATCCCCGGCATAACAGCGTCTGTAGACGCGTTAATTGCCGTTATCTGAAAAAACGCGTTAGACGGTTCGTTTGTCACTGTCAGCGTGTTCAGCAGCGAACCGCCGACGACACCTGTCGGCCCTGTAAATGTGGTAACCGTCCCGCTTGAGTCAATAATGACGTCAATCGTATCCGTTATCCGCACATATGGGGACGGCGCATAGGTTTCCTTCAGTTCATATGTCCCAAACGGTATGTTTTCAAAAATCACCTTGCCGTCATTTGCTGTACCGGTCACAGCAGCACTGGTGGCTATGGCCGCAAATGTGCTGTTGGTGGTTTTGTCGATAAGCTTAAATTCCGCGCCGCCAAGAGGAGGAAATCCTGCATCGGCGCTTATTTTCGTAAATTCCACTGAACCTGTCACAGGGTCGTTGTGTATGGGTAGCATGTACTTATAGGTTCGGCTCTTCAATTCGACTTTTACCGGTGTAGAATTACGAATATACCCGCTTGGCGTGTCAGTTTCCACAACCCAGTACGTCGTAGGGGTTAAAACAGGTTCACTATTCCAACTCCATGACGCCTCTGTATCCTGCGTAAGCGCCAGTTTATCAAACCTCGCGACGCCGTTTGCGTTCGTGGCTGCGTTGCCAATTGGATTTGCAAGGTCTATCAAGCCGTCTGCGCCACTTGGATATAACGTAAATGCTGCTCCGGAAATATTGATACCCGGCCGCATAGTATCCCGTTTCACAATGGTAATTGACGCGGCATGCGGATAAAGCTTCCAGTCCAGGTTGACGTCTTGATTGACGCCAATCGCAAAAGTTGTTGTCTTTGGAGTATAGTATCCCGGCGGTACAGTGGTTTGAGTAATCGTATAGCTATCGCCTCCCAAAAGCCCTTCAAACTTCGCTATGCCGGCTCCTGCCGGCGTGGAAACGCCGTCAGCATCTCCTGAAATCGCGAATTCAATGCCGCTTATCGTCGCGAACGGCGCGTCAGCGTTTCTTGTCGTGATGAACGCCGATACCCTGAATACCCGGTTGGCAATCCTCCTTTCGGCAAGCTGCCCGGGATTCACTGTCGCCGGGAACTCCGTGCAGATTCCGTTCGTACCGATTGTAACGTAAAAGGCAGCCACCGTACTGTGGTAATACGGTACACGTATTTCTTCAACCCTGTATCTTCCAAACAAGACGTTGTTAAATGTCACTGCGCCATTGGAAGTTGTAAGATTAGAGTCGATTATGAGGGCGCTTCCTGTTGTCAGGTCAGTCATTCTGAATGCCGCCCCGGAAACCCGGGACGCAAAACTATCCGCAATATTTCCCTTGTCGCTGTACTTTGTGAAAGAAAACGAAGCATTAGTCACCAACGGCGTATATCCTACAGTTGCCGTTCCGCTGCCCGGATAAGTTATTCCTGATAATGTTACCGCGATTGCCTGAGCTGAAAGCGGCGCATAACCTATTGGCGCAGTTATTTCTTTCAGCCAGTATGTTGTAGGCTGCAGATTCGGCAGGTCGGCTATTGTGTAAGGCGTTGCTTGTGTCATCTCCAATCCGGTAAACCTTATTATGCCGTCAGAATCAGATGTCCCGATTCCGGCGCGAGTCGTAAATGAAGGATCTTCATATAATTCAAACACCACGCCGGAAAGCCTGACGCCGGGTGACACCGACTCCACATACGGTCGCACCGCGTCAATCACGGTGACCGTCAGCGTCGCGTCGTGCCTGTAGTTTTTCCATATGACCGGATTAGGATCAAAGTCTAATGGGTCAACATAAACTTCATGCACTCCGGTCCGGTAGTACCCGGGAAGTGGATTTCCGACTTCTTCAATCCTATATCTTGACCCGCCATAAAGATCCGTAAAGATTGCCTCCCCGGTTACCGCAGCAGTCGTGGCGGTCGCTTTAATATCGCCCGCCTTAAGCGCACCATCTGATACGCCCCCGATATAAATTAAGTTAAACGCGACGTCCGGTTTTGGTGTATCGCTGCTGCCTTCAAACTTCCTGATGGTCAGGCCGGGACGAAAGTATACGTTTCGAACTTCCGGCGCATGCGGCGGGCCGGTCATCAAGACGGGCGGATATGTGGTTACACCATCTGCGTCTATTATTATGGTAAAATCCGCCGCCTGCGTATGATATGGCGGCCAGGTAATTTGTCTGACTCTGTATTCGCCAAACGGCAGATTTTCCGCCAATACCTTGCCTTGCGCGTCTGTAGTAAACGGCCCGCCTGCAACAAGTGTATTCCGTCCCCTTGTAATGTCGGTTATCTCAAACCCCGCAACAAACGCACCCACAGTAACAAAAATATCTTTGGTATCTTTATCGCTTGTTACGGTAAATTCTATTTTGCCATCTGTGACAATCCGGGGGTCGTTGGTCACGGTAAGTTCGTGCGGGCCGTGCGCTGTGACCCGGAGGTTCATCGTATCGGCTGTAATGCCGCCGGAAGTGAATAAACCATCAACGACAGCAGCACCCGAAGTTCCCGCATACATGTTTGAATAACCCGCCAGAAAGTTTGTCTGTGTAACAATATATTCAGCGCCCGCAGAAAGCGGGAATAACTCTACCTTGCCATTTGCGTTTGTCGTCACCGTCATGACGGGAATTTCCTGCGTGCCCACTTTTTGCCGCACTTGAAAGACGACGCCGGAAAGTGTCAAGTCATGACGCTCCTTGTCTATCAGGGTAAGCGTCAATTTGGCCATGCGTGATGATGTGCCGCCGCCGCCGCCGCCCACGCGAACCTCATCGGAAGCGTCATCAACATCGGCTGAAAAAGCCGCTCCGCTCGCCGAAATGGTGTTCTTCAGCCTCTCGTCGGCGCCCCTTCCCGGTACGATATAGCAATCATATTTCAGCAGATACCGATGCGGCCCGTCAGGCAACTTGATCGTGAACTTTTCAGGAAAATCGACGAAGCCGAATATTGCAGTAAACGTCGTCATTTCACCGGGGGCATAATACGCTATCGCTGTCTCCGTAGCAAATCTTCCCTGAGCGTCAATATCGGCCTTATAAAGCCTAAGGCTTGTTATATCCAACCGCAGGCCCGGATCAAGCGTATCCGTCAATACTTTGTTTTCAAGTTCAACACCTTTGGGGTTAATCCTGACCGTGTAAGATATTTGGCTTTGATCATCTCCTGTGCCCTGAACGTGTGTTTTACTTAAAACCCTGGTGTGAACTATCTGAGAGCCTTCAACCACAACATCAGGATAGCTCCCTTGTCTTAGTCTTGCAGAGTTCGTAACGGTAAATTGCCCACACTCCTTAAACCTGTCATCCTCAGGGTCAAACACGGTTTGATATTCGAAGGTGTGTGTGTCTGTCGCGCCTGCAGTCAGTGGAATCGTAAGCGTTGAAACGCCGCCGGACGATACATGCGACACGGCGTAAGGCGTCCTTGTATTTGTGCTTCCATCTACATGCACAGCTGAACCTGTAAGATAAGTGAGCCCGGCCGGAAGTGTATCAATAATCTCAGGGCTGCTGCGCAACGGCATTTGGTTTTGGTTAACGGTAATTCGCCATGTAATCACAGGAATCCCGCTTCCCACTCCCGAATATGCGAGTTGATCCGTATATCCAAATCCGGCGCCGACTTTCGTCAGCATCTGGCTTCTGACGCTGATCGATGCAATCGCGCTGTCTGTAACGCCGGGAACACCATTGACCGTACCTTCAAAGTCCGCCCTGTTCAAATACGGTTTGCCGTTTGGAATATTACCTGCATAATCAGCCGGGCTTGTAACATATGCGTCAAACGCAAAGGCAACGCGGCCTGTGCCGATGTCGTCAACGTTGACCACGAGCAATCCGGCGCCTGTCAGAGTGTTTGTCGATACGCCGGAACCTGTCAGGATTTGGAAGTCGCCGGCGTAACTTTGCCCATTCGCAAATAAATTGTCTGTTATTGCTCCTCCTGTGATATTTACGCCATATGGATTTACCTCTATATGCCATCTGATTTTTTGCTTGGCGCGGTTGTAGCTGACCGGAGTTTTTTTAATGATGTTCGTAATATGGCTGTACGGCTTGTCGATATATGGCTCGATACGATGATGATGCCATTCACCTGTTCCCCCGTAATAGCGCCAGTCAAACGACAGCCATGCTTTGTTGTTGAAATACGGCGGCACCGCCGCCGGATTGTTGAAATATTTCGGGTCAACCTCGGTTGTATATTTTACTATATATCTCTGAGTATACGGGCCGGACTCAGGGAATATGACTCTGAAAGAGTATTCTGCTTTAGAAGTTTCATCTACCCAAATGCCGCCGGGGGTCGACGCGGGGTTGAATTCGACAATATAGGGGTTCATCCCTTGATCGGTTACCTCAACACTGCCGGGAACCAATTCCAGCCCGTCGGGCAGCTTGTCGTACATGATCAGGTTTCTAAGGTCACGGTCAAGCGAATTAATCGTGACTGTCCATTCGATATACCTGCCGTTTGCCCCGGTTTGTGTACCGGTTTTGGTTATCCATCGTTTATGTTCCGAGCTTGCTGTGACCGTGGCGGTTCTTTCGGCCAACGGGGTACTATTATCACTTTCGAATATTTCGACAGTGTTCTCAACAGTAGTTGCCAAATTATCCGCCGGCTTTCCGTCGGCGCCTTTCAATTCGGAATCAGAAAGCCTGGTCCGGAATTCTATCACAATCGGTTTGTCCGCGCCATCATCGCCTATGCTATATTCAAAGCTTGTCGTAATTCCACTTGTGGTAACGGGAATATCGGCAACACCGAATGCCCCGCCGGACACACTGATTTTCATGCTGTCTTCAACAAAAATATGCTTTTGGTTGTAAAATGTATCTCTAATGGTCAGAGGGTATTCTACCGGTTCTTCTCCCGGGATATAGGTGATTCTCCATGTAAATTGGTTATTTGTAAATATGCCTGATTTCTGCAAAACAAGCTCTTCTTTTTTATTATTTACAATTCTAACCGAGACAGATTTGTCTTCAGCCAACTTAATATCATACACATATTGATCTTTGGTGGCGTCTTCGTCCAGCATACAGGTAAGTTCTATCCAACCATCATTTATACTGACCCACCCGGGATCAAAGACATAATCCCAGAATTCGCCTTCAAAAGTAACAGTAGCAACATCGCCGATTAAGCTGACGCTGCCAAATATTGTGCCATCTGTGAACGCTAACGTAATACCGTTAATCTGTACCCCCCATTTAAGTCCTGCCGGAAGGGGGAGTATATATGAATTGCCTTCGATGTCTTTACTCTGTTGAAAATCAGCATCGAATTTGTAACGTAAAATGAGTGCCTCATTATAAGATACGGAGTCACCGTCTTTGATTTCTTCACGAGGATCAGCGCGATCCAATCCGGGCGTATCCAAGTTCACCGCGTCTTCCAACTTAAATCCGCCTGCAAACGGCATAAACAGCGGCATAATGCCGTCATTTGTTGTAACTTTTATTGCAACGGCTTTGCCGCCGCTCATGATCGTAATATGCCTGACGCCGTCTTCGTCCGGTTCCGGCATGGCTGAAAGGTCGAAGGTACACCAAATTTCAAATTCTATGGTTAGGAGTTCGTCGTATTCTGCTCCGTACGCGGAAGGGGCAAGCCCGAAGTATGCGAAAGGGACAGGCCCGGCGGAAGCAAAAAGTTTCTGGCTTATTGATTGTGAGACAGTGGGTTCATTTGTGTTCGCAGAGCCGCCCTCTGCTGGTTTGTTCTCCGGTTGGCTCTCTGTTTTATTTTCTGACTGACCCTCTGAAGGTGTTTCGTTGTCTTTGTTTGTTTCGTCTGAGGATTTGTTTTCTGAAGGTGTTTCGGAATTTTTATTTACGTCTTCTGATGATTCGTTTTCTGATGATGTTTCGGAATCGCTGTTTGTTTCGTCTGATTCTTTGCCGGATGGTTCATCGGATGTTTTGTCTGAGTCTTCGTCTGATTCTCCCTTTAATGGCTCGTCTAAGTCTTCATCCGGGTCATCAGAAAAATCAGGCACAGGCAGAACCGGCGGGAGGCCGTAATGGATTGTTATGTTTCCATTTTCTACAGTGACTATACCTGCGTCAAATGTTCCGCCTGTGCCTGTGGCGGTAATGTCAAAAGAGCCGTCTTCGGCCTTGAGAAATTTTGGAACTTTTATCGTTTGGAAGGTTCCGTCAATTGCGCCCCTGTACGCTTCAAAACGCCAACTGACCGAAAGCCAGGCGCTTTCCGGGATCTCCATTCCTTCTGTTATTTCTTCACCCCAATATTTTACAACAGGATGGACTGTGTTATTTGTAGCCGCGCTTACAAACATCAGGGGCGCGCTTATCTGTGATACTAATAGAGCCAGCGCAAGGGTTGCCGAAAGCCCTTTGCGGACGCCCCATAAGAATATTGATTGTTTGCGTTTATATACCACTTTTCTTACCTCTTACAAAATCAATTTTTCTAAACCGTCGCTTGCGGTTTTATCCTTTAATCTGTTAAAACTGTCTTTTCATTAATGTGATAAGCATTATAACAAACCCGGTGTGCCAAAAGCGTACCAGTTTAAAGCTTTGTTATCTTTAAATTTTAGAAGGTAAAGTGAAGATAAAGTGGTCCCAGTGAAGGTAAAGTGGTCCCGTGGGCGCTGATTATTTGTGGTATTTTTCGTTTTTAATGATTTTGAAGCTTCTATAGATTTGTTCCAGGAGGATTACTCTCATCATCTGATGAGGGAAGGTCATTTGGGAAAAGGATAGGCTGTAGTCGGCTCTTTTTATAACTTCTTTTGACAGGCCTTCGGAGCCTCCTATGATGAAGACTATTTTGCTCTTGCCTGAGATTTGCAGGTTTTTTATTTTGCTTGCCAGGCCTTCTGAATCTAATTGCGTGCCGCGGATTTCCAGGGCGATGACGCAGTCGTCCCCTTTGATTCTTTTCAGGATATTTGCGCCTTCTTCGTCCTTGTCATCTTTGTCTGACTCTTTTATTTCGTCTATTTGCAATATACAATATTTGCTTAATCTTTTGGAGTATTCAAAGGCTGCGTCCGCCCAATATTTTTCTTTTAGTTTTCCGATGCATAAAATGGTTATGTTCATTTCGGTTCCTTGTTTTTAAACTGTATACAAAGCGCTCATTTCGTCTCTTGCAATTATGTTAAGGCAGATGTTTGTGTCTATGTAGTAGTTTTTTTCTTCGAGCAGGTTTTTAATGGTCTGGTATGCCATTTCGGGAAAGTTGTTTTCTCTGCTGAGGTGAGCGAGTAGTACGTGTATGTATTTCTGTTTTTCTGAGAGGATCCTGCATATGGCGTCCGCCGCGTCCACGTTTGAAAGATGCCCTTTTTGACCCTGTATGCGCTGTTTCAGAAACCAGGGGTATCTTCCTATGCGGAGCATTTCGACGTCGTGGTTCGCTTCAATGATTAAAAGGTCCGCTTCTTTTATTTCATCGTAAATATCCCCGCTTAAAAAACCGGTGTCTGTCAGTATGCTGATTTGTTTATCCCCTTTGTAAAATGAAAACCCCACAGGTTCCTCTGCATCGTGAGATATAAGAAAAGATTTGACTTTAATATCGTTTATAAAAAAGGCGTCCCCTGTTTTGAATACTTCCCTCTGCTTTTCCGCTACGAGCATTTCGATGCTTTTCCATGTCCCGTTGTTTGCATATGTACGAATTTGAGGCATTTTTCTCGCTATCGTCCTCAGGCTTTTCACGTGGTCGGTATGCTCATGCGTGATCAGAACAGCGCTCACTTCTTCGGGGCTTATCTCCACGCCTTCCAGCGATTGAAAAATTCTGCGCCCGCTGATTCCGACGTCAACGAGTATCGCCGATTCTTCGGACCGTATCAGATAACAGTTGCCGCTGCTGCCGCT
>Ga0123353_10003991_pt1 | contig 18888 bp, 12 predicted proteins | sample TergutLab28metaG_3_FD_92763 | JGI IMG/M metagenome (GOLD analysis project Ga0123353, IMG submission 92763) | Labiotermes labralis P3 segment gut microbial communities from Petit-Saut dam, French Guiana - Lab288 P3 | ecosystem: Host-associated > Arthropoda: Insects > Digestive system > Gut ... | reverse complement strand
TGCAGTGTGAAGCTTGAAGCCTGAGCGGTGGGGATCACCGCTGGTTCAAGAGAAGTACCAGGAAGAAATGCCTGTGACAGGAGACATACATATTGTGTAATAATAATAATAAGTAAAAGTACAATAGTTTCAACACTGAAACTAACGATATAAGCACCATGAATAGTAACAACAGAATAGCTGCAACACTGTATTCCCTAGGGACATTGTTTGTCTCAGGAATATAAGTATAAATACCCTGCATAAAGGAGGTGATGATGATGATGATAATAATAATAAAAATAATGCGATATTATTTTGCAATTTCACACTAAATGTAGGACATTTGTAAAACAATGCGAATTAAAAAAGCCAGAAAGTGTATTGTTATTATTATTATAACTACTATTTATTATCGTTTTTGTTCTGGAAAATACAGAAAGTCTACATCGCTGGTCTGTAAAGTGGGGGAAGGTACCACCCGCCTTCAGTACTTAATCACACAGTACCGATACAATGAATATCTGGAGCTTTACCTTCATTCTTGCTGTGCGCCTTCATACCAAGATGTGGACAAAGAAACAGCTTAACATCTCTGTTAGTAACTGTGTTTCTAGAAGGCGGAGAGTACGTACGCCTTTTCCGAATTTTTAATAACATGAAGTACAATATGACTGACTTTATTTTATTTAAAAATTCTGTATCAACTATTTCAGCTACATAGATCTGAATGGCATGGGAAAGAATGTCATGGTTAAAGAATTAACTTAAAAAATATATATATACACACACATACATACGATGGGGTGCTGATAAGTCCTTAGTCCGACCAGGAAGGAAACAACTTACAGCGACCAAACTCGGGATTTATTCAACATACTCCCCACGAAGCTCAATACACTTCTTAGCCCGTTGATCTAACTTTTGAAAGCCACTCAAAAAGAATTCAGAAGGTTGTCCGTCCAACCAGGTCTCCGCGGCAGTAATGACCTCCGCTTCGGACGAAAAATGGCCACATTTCAATTGTTTTTGCAGTCCAGGGAACACGCGGTAGTTCGATGCGGCCAGATTCGGAGAATAGGGTGGGTGATCAAGACACTGGAAGCCCAGGTAGGCCAGTTTCTTCGGGTTGCAAGTGCCCGGTGAGCCGGGGCATTGTCGTGCAAGAATAAGGCTCATTTGGTGACCTTCCCGCGGGGCTTTACCTTCAAAAGTCCTTCAATTGCACCAGCAGAGATCAATTATACTCCGCGTTGATATTTTGGCCCTTTTGAAAATAATCAATGAGGAGGATGCCGTCTTGATCCCAAAAAATCGAAGCGAGAACTTTTCCAGCGAATTTTTGAACTCGGAATTTTTTGGGGCGGGGTGAACCACTATGCCGCCACTCCATTTATTGTTGCTTTGTCTCCGGGGCATAGTGATATAACCAGGTTTCGTCCATGTCACCAATCGCGATAGGAAATCATTTGGGTCGCGTTGAAAAAATTCTAAAAGTTGCTCAGACGACTGGAACCGTTGACGTTTTTGATCCGCGGTAAGGTATTTCGGGACTCACTTCGCGGAGATCTCCCGCATGTCCAAATCTTCATGAATGATGGACGCAACCCGCTCACGTGAGATGCCCAGTTGCTCAGCTATTGATTTAGCCGAAATCCGACGGTCTTCCAAGATTAGCTCGTGAATTTGATCAATAATCTCTGGGGTGGTCACTGTTTTGGGTCGTCCAGGACGAGGCGCATCACATGTGGGAAAATCACCACGTTTTATCTGGGTCACCCAGTTTTAGACGGTGGCATACAATGGTGCATGTTCCCCTAATGTTTCTGTCAGAATGGCGTGAATTTCCTTCGGCGCCTTGCATTGCAGGGGGGGGGATGATGACAGCTCGAGTCTCCATGTTGTTGAAATCGCGCGCGTCACCTGACTTGCTTCCTGTCAGCCTCTGTAACAAGAAAAGACTTGCAATTCGGCACATGAACAGACCCCTCTTTCCAACGACACTATCGATTCCGTCCTACGACATCGGGTAGTAGGTCGGGCTAAGGACTTATCAGCACCCCCTCGTATATCTTTAATCCACTTCGTTCCTTGGAAGGTAGAATGCTTACAAAAATACGAACACCAGGCTGCCCATAAACGTGTGTCCCCCTTTAGAATGGCTGACCGATGATTACAAAACCTTTGTGAAAGTTGTGCCTTTGGAATCGAACCCACGTTCAATTTTTATTTTCTAAATTATTACTAACACGATGACGGCCTAGGAAATTATAACATTTGTGACAATAACAGAACTTACTCGAGCGCCGTGAAATTATGTATGGTAATAAATTTTGCAGAAACATGTAGCTTTGTTAAGGCAATATCAGCGTAGAAAATAATAAACTACATGGGTGTGGTGCGAATATTTGCTTCGCTTTGCCGTTTGTTGTAATTTCCAGAACAAATGAACTGTTCCAACCAGACATAAGAAATTTGGCACCAAAACAGTGCACAAACATAACTATAATTCAACAGTTACAAACTCGGCGAAAATGTGAAATTTTGAAGTTAGATCCGATAAATTTAACGAGTAAAAATTTTTATTTAGGGAAGACGTATTAGCAGCAATAATAATAATAATAATAATAATAATATAGGCGTTTTTAACGTGGTGGCCGACCAGCACAAGTGCCAATTATAAAACCAGGACAAGAACTGAAATACAACATAATAACAGTACAAATACACAAAACCAAAAGGAACACAAAAACAATATAAACGGCACATGTAACAACAAAAAACAATACAAATGAAGTACAGGGACAAAAGCCCCATATCCTGTAAACACTGATGATGATGATGATAACAACAACAACAACAACAACAACAAAATAATATGTTAAATTCGAAGTCTGCAAAAAAAAAAATTCCTGCCCGATGCTTTCTGAGTTTAGGCTGGCCTATGGTGAACACTACACTGTGACTTACGATAGATACATATTGTATGAATAACGTGTGTGTATATATGTATGTATATATATAAATAAAATAAATATAAATAAATAAATATATATGTATATATATATATATATATATAGGCGTATATATTCACATGGCAGGGAATTATTTCATAAGAACACAAGGCCTGAAAAACTAGATATCATGCTTAACTGTGGCTATCCTTCGTGATGACGCAACACATTATCGATTATTTTGTATAAAGGGGCTTATAAGAGCTGCGAGAACCCTTGAAAACACACACATACACAAAACAGACTGGAAAACTTCGGCAGTGAAAGGAAATTGTAGTGACAAGATCAAAATATATTTGAACTAGTTGAAGACTTCGGCCATCACGTGTTAACTCCCTTTAATATCGTAACATTGCAGTGACACTCGATTATAACGACCTCATTTAACATGTCAGCTGTAACATCAAGTATTACTTCGTGCCTTTCCAACCTTCTCAACACATTTACAATACTTTATAGGCCTCGGTTAATGCGATAATCCTTTATGACATGAATTTCGAAGTTCTTGTGAGTATATTTTATCGCCGAACATTAACATGCTCAAAGTTTTGTCATGTTACAATATTTTACAAGACTTCTTCAGAACTGTATTACCCAGACAACAACGAGGACATGTTCTGTAGACAGCAAGCCTACTTTAAAAGACATTTGACATCAATGAGTGGAAGGACAAGTTGCTGGTGGGAGTTTGAACGGCTGACGGGCAAAACTTGAAACGGCTATACTCCTTAGGGTGACTTTGCGCCTGAAAGAATGGTAATCATGAAACAAGGAATATATAAAAAAAATTTAGTTCGAATACCGAAAGAATGGCATAAGAGGTGCAAAGAGCATATTAGCAAATTAGTGTAAAGATGTGAGCTGGGTAAGCACGGACGGAAACCAAAATGGAATCTTGTGAACACGCTGATCCTTCGTCTCTTATAACAACAGCGAAATATTTCGTCAGCCGACTAAGTCCCATTTACTAAATGAAAATCATACGTCATGCAGTCATTCAGTAGTGAGACTATAGTTAGCGAACTAGTGAATAACCACAAATACTAACACAAATATATCGACCTAGGACAGGCAAATAGGCTACATTTTTAAACAAAGGAAAACTTCGCCATTTATATCATTCTTGGAAGACAATTAAGGTGATTAAACCAAGAAGAAGAAAAAAGAGCTCAATAGACTACTCGTACGGTATGACCAAATTCGTAATTACACGCCATGTTGTAATCGATTTTTTTTAGAAAGATACAATTTGAAAAATCGAATAAAATGAGGATGATATGAAAGTGGCTTTAAAGACATTTATTACAAATATGCTGAAAAAACTGACTTAAAGCATAAAGGTACACAACTGCGCGATCTGTACTTATGTTACCGAATAATCGAATTCTATTGCCAGGGTGATACTGGTACAGGATTAGTCTATGATTATTTTAAATACCACAGCAAATTGAGTAAAGTACCGGTATTGGAAAAGTGTATCAATAATAGCTTCTGTCAAGCTTCACGACAAGCCTCTGGCGACGCTTGATAGCCGTGGAATTTGACTAAGGTAACCCAGTACGGTAGACTGAACTTGTCACAGCTGTCAAGGTACGAGGTGGATTAGTTAGTCTTACAAACGCCTGAACCGTAGGTCAGGCCGAATAAACCGGACCAGAAAGAAACTTACTCTCGGAATAATTTCATCGCCTTAAGACGGATTTAATATATAGACAAGCAATATTGTTCCGCAGGATTAACAAATTATTCAAGGCACAAAACAAAGGGGTAATTGGGGAGGTGTGTGTGTGTGTGTGTGATCATGTTCTGTTAGTAAAAAGATTTCTGGCCACTCGTAATATAATCGGACAGAAAGGAGGAGAGATGTGGTAAAAGAAAAATAAGTCGTACACGAACACACCATTGAAATTTATCTACGAATGGTAATAACGTACATTACTTCTTCGGGCCAGATGTTGATGCTGCTGATTATTATATTAAAAGCTGCGGAGCCTCATCTGCATATCCAGTCACTGAAAAACGTGACAAATCGAGCAGAATCTCACCTGCGCACCCATATTCTGAAATGTATCACAAGCATCTCTGAGACATATTTTGAAGCAGGAAGTGTTGTGGTCATCTCTCTACCACGTGATAGTGACTTGTCACATATTGTGTCTCCATGGGACAGTTCACATTCAGAACAAATCACCAGGCATGATTCACACTCTCAAAGTACCAACAGGTATGACGCAACGTTCTTGTTACGACATCTCCATGGAAGGATGAAGTGGTCGTTTGTTACGTCACAAGGCAGTGCTGGTGAGCAACATTACCACAAGTGGTACAATTACATCCTCTGGTCGTCTGGTACGGTCGGCAAACAGCTGGAATTTCTTAAATCATTTGGCCAAGCCTGGAACCCGAGAGGCCGTTTCATCGTTGCCTTGAACGAAATTGGTTCAAATCCTCGACAGCAGGCGCGTGCTGTCCTTCAAGAACTAAGGAACAAGAAAATTCTGAATGTAATAATATTGGTTCCAGCCAGTGGACAGCATCATACGCTAGACATATATTCTTGGTTTCCATACAAATCTCCAACAGGTAAATGTGGACAAATAAGAAATGTGATCCTTGTAGACCAATGGATTATGCACAAAAGTGGATATTTCACAAGAAATGCCCCTCTGTTTCCAATAAAAATCCCACACGATCTCGGAAAGTGCCCTCTTACTGTGACTACATTTCCTTTCCCACCGTTTACCGTTGCAGGGAACCAAAAGAACATGTACGAAGGTGGTTTCGAAATCCGTCTTCTAGAATTCATAGCAAGGGCGATGAACATGTCAATTGTGTACACAGCTCCTCCTCCCGAACTGTGGGGTAAGAAACTCGAAAACGGTTCCTGGACAGGGATGGACGGGCACTTGACGCTGGACAGGGCTGACATTGGTGGGTGTGGTACTGTGCTATCTCAGGAAGAGGCAGCCGATTTGGACTTCACTGTGAGTCATGGGTCACTAGGCTTCAAGTGGGTCGTGCCATGTGCCAAGCCTTTTCCTCGATGGAAAAGCGTCACACGAGTGTACTCGCTAGCAGCGTGGTTATCCATAATCTTAACCATACTTTTTGCTGCCATCGTTTTGATGTGCCTAGCGAGGTATGTCGACCGGGAACTAACACTCTACAAGAACTTGACTGGATGTTTACTCTGCAGCTGGGCAGTGATGATGGGTGTTTCTGCAGGTTCATTGCCTCGTTCTGGGTATGTGAGGCCTTTCTTTATCTTGTGGGTTTGGTACAGCCTCGCGATTAACACCCTGTTTCAGATATACGTCACTAGCTATATTGTTGATCCAGGACTTCAAAAACAGATTCAAAGCGTTCAAGATGTTCTGGAGTCTGGTGTTCAGCATGGCTTTCATCCAGACTTGAATATTTTCTTGTTGGATGAATCGGATGAACTGTTAACGAAAATAGTGGAGCACAGTGAACCTTGCAACAACGTTGAAGTTTGCACTCAGAGAGTTGCACAACGTGGTGACTTCGTGACAATTAGTAACCATCACAGAATTCAATACCTCAACACTTACAAGACGCTGGATAACAATGGTAAACCCCTTCTATGTACCTTTGGCGATGAAGTGATCCAAAATTTCAAGACTTTTTACGTGCCTCGAGGAAGTGCACTATTGCACCATTTTAACCGAGCTATCACCGTAGCAATGCAGGCAGGGCTGGTAGAATACTGGTTGGAAAGTGAATTGGTAGCCTCCAGAATCAAGGCCGCATCAATCAAAAAAATTTCTCCTCTCGATAACTACTCCGTTTTTGTCTTGACATATCTACAATCAGCCTTCTACCTTCTTGCCCTTGGATACTGCCTTGCTTCATTCGTCTTTGCGGTGGAACTGCTTTGTTACAGTACCTTCAGCCGCAGCAAATATCGGAACCTGAAGCTCAACCGACGACTTCGTCAAGCTAGTTGGCGGCCATTGTGAACAGTACTTCTCAACCTGTTAAATGACCTGTTTTCTTCTCGTGATATAACAGAACATGGGCCAAGAACTTTTAAATAGTTGAAGAATAAAAGACCAACTTGATGTCACTAGCTATTTTATTTCACTTCTTATGCAGGCAACGTGTTTCGGATTTTAATATATCCATCATCAGGAGCTTGCGACTGTGTTGTTGAATTACCACTTCGGTCGTTTTGTTCTTGGTTCGTTGTGTGTTGGAGATTTGGTGTGGTTGGGTCGCAAGCTCCTGATGATGGATATATTAATATCCGAAACACGATGCGTACATAAGAAGTGAAATAAAATAGCAAGTGACATCAATTTGGTCTTTTATTCTTCAACTATTACAATGATGCACGATCCAATATATTTAAAAAAAAACTTTTAAATAGTTCAGTTTTGAGACCAATATCGGTCCTTTCACATCCAGTCTTCAAGTTTAAGCTTCCTCATTACTACAGGTCTGTTTCGAATAACACAGTCTGTTCTATTGGTCCAATTTAACCACAGACGTACCCCTTCAACTGCATCTTTCTTCTGTGCTCTTGATTTCTTAGGCACCTTAATCTTCCATCTCCCTTACGGCCTACCTGCCCTTATCTTCAGCATCCTTCGTACTCATGTTATGACACTGTTCATTTTTATTACATACTCAAAACGTCTTTTTCTAAGCCTCGGAAAATACCGAGACTGAAAGTCCGACTAGTCATGAGCTGAAGCTGAGAAATTAATTTTGTCAAGTGATGGTGCGAGCAGTGAAATTTCATCTCTCTTGATATGATGCAGTAAGTTCGGAACGAAGTAATACTACCACAAGCAATTTCGTCGTAAACTGTTATATGTTCCGCTTGTAGTATTTAACTGTGCGCAGTGTCGACACGGAATGTACATCCAGTGCTAAGTACACAGGCCTAACAGTCAAGCAGCCGTTGTGAAATTAAAATCGTCGTAAGAAGAGAGTTAGCTGACCTATTACATGGCACGCCGAATAAGTTATTTGGGTTCCGTATAAATTTAAGAATGATATTGCACACGGTGGTTATAGAGCACAAAATAAACTACAAATGAAATCATTATTTCTCGCACCGAACTTCCTCTTATTTCAACTGCTTGTACGAATATGATCCATGAGGCACGAAGGAATTATTTCAAATACTCTAGAATATCGAGTTAAATGATAAAAGTTCTGATAAACTTGCCTCTCTGCTCTGTTCTCATCACGACAAGAGACATCCATATTTACATTCATAGCAGACACCTGAAATTTTCGACACACGTTACGCCGTCAGCGTCGTCCAGATCACGATCACAGCTATTAAGTGGACTTTCCAATTATGACTGAAATTAATAGTACCAGGCAAGAGGGAAAATTTAAACCCTGAAATGAATGCTACCCATTCCAGGGAACGGTAACAGAACTGCAACATGAACTATACCAATGATTGGGAACAGTTGGTTGAAACGATGGACCAGAGCTAAGAGTAAACAAAATTTGGCCTGGACAGAACGTCCCATATGGTCATCGTACATAATCGGATAAATGCAGATAATCCCCAAATAGGATGGCATATAAAGCGACAGTGACGTACCGGAACGTCAGGCCATTATCAGGTAAGTTCTCGCTTGCTTTGAGCTCGGGTTCAGAAACATGCCCTGGACTAGTGTGGTGTTCTGTGTGTTGCTGGCGTGTGTCGTGATGTGCCGTGGAGAACAGTGTCACGCAGGGAACCCTTCACTAATCAAATTCTCCATCACCAGCGAACAGAACCAGACAGGGCACTGGATAGCCAATGTGAGTTGAAGCAATTTCAGGTGTCATCATGTGGATGAATCCTTTGTATGAAGTGAATTCAATGAACGCACAATGGGGGCCCTGCAATTCCCAGCACCGAGTTGCTGCCACGATAAAATTATTCAAACAGACGTGTAATCAGTCAGGTGACCGCATGTCTTGTCTTCGAAAGTGATCATCAGGCCGAACATAAGAAACAATTGTGCATGTACATGACCGTCATAACACAGCTATATTGTCAATTATACATAGCACGTCAATTACGTGTTTCGGCCAATACTATTTTTGGCCATCGTCAGGCTAGATACAATTATCGGAGAAAACTACACAATATATAATATGATACAATACAACCGTCAGTGTTGGTGGTTATACTGTATCATATTATATATTGTGTAGTTTTCTCCGATAATTGTATCCAGCCTGATGATGGCCAAAAATAGTATTGGCCGAAACATGTAGTTTACATGTTATGTATAATTGACAATATACTCGTAAATTTTGACGTTTTGCTGACCGTACACCTCAGTATTTAACCAACTTGATGCACAAAATTTGTTTCACAATAAGTTTTATTTCATGCCTCTACATGTTTCGACCACATGTGCTCGAAACATATAGAGGTACGAAATAAAACTTCTTTTGAAACAAATTTTGTGCATCAAGTTGGTTAAATACTGAGATAAATATACTCGTAGTTGTGCTATGACGGTCATGTCCATGCATAATTGTTTCCTCGTGTTTTTACTTACACAACGGGGATGCCACTCCTTAAAGTTAAAATCAGGCCAAACATAAAATACTACAACGAACATCCAAGCAATAACAATGGTTTATATCAGGGATGTACAAACCCCTGGTGCCAGGAAGTCAAGGCGTCTAAATTTTGATCGGTGACTCCTAATATCAGTGCGTCCTCAGTGTGAAAATTGCTTCATATCGCCGTCCTGGCGCCTAGAAATTTGAGATGTTGCCTAGATTTCTGGAAAATATATGCACCCTTGCTTTACATACATCTAAAACTTAGGATACCCCCATGTTTATTCAGATTGTGTGTCATGCTTGGAATGCTGATAACGGTATTACGTGTTTTTAAAATCGATTTCTTAAAATACTGTGTTATCTTGCTTGTAAAACGCTGACACATACACTTATATAAACATTTTCCCCGACGCGTGTACGAGATAACGGCTTTAAATGCAATAGTATTAATTACTATTTATTTATACATGTTACACGCGTTCGCAAATTCGCGAAAAGGTCCTGTTAACTTCGTAATGCCCTTTCATCCATATCAACGTTGTTCCAATGAACGGATTTCGTCGAATTTTATATTGGGGGCTTCTATGAAAGTCTGTCGAGGAGTTCCAAATTTGGTTAAAATTGAATAAAAATAATGGGCACTTTACATGAAGAGTTACGCACGTTTCACTGTTGCAGGCGAAATTAAATCGCCATAAAAGCGCTTTCTTCGAGTGAAGAGATATCAGGACTTACCATTTGGTATCACTAATTGTCACTGTTCAAATGTTTATGCACTACACGGCTCTAAACACTTAAACCGCAGTACAACCGTTGTAATCCCGCTGCATTTAGTAGGCTATTTTATTACCAATCAAGTAAATCCACAGACATGAAGCAAAACCTCACTTCCTCTTAGTGCTGAGCTTAGAAATGCGTGTAGTTGTCCCCACTACCTCATATCGTCATGTCATAGCGCTTAAACATAAGAGTAAGTATATCTTTACCAAGTACACAGAGTTAAGCCCATCTCTTCACTCGCAATTCACAGTCCAGGAACACTGTGGCCGTATTTCTAGACTGTGCTCAATGCGCCCCCCTCCCCCTTACACCTGCTCTAACGACAATCACCAGTTACAACTGTCTTGGCACGTAATATTTGACAGATTCACCCTTGGGATCCTAGGACCCCGCAGTTTATCACGATAATCACGGTTTGCCATGCCCACACAACGAAATTATATATCCGATATCCAGTTGGGTGGTGAGTGACTTCTGTATGGTCTTGTTAATGAAAGACTGCCCAACTGTGAGCGCAGGTTGCTGTGGACCATGCAGATTACCGAGGTGAAAAGAGGGAATGGCGACTAGACGTGCAGCAGCGCGTGGAGCAGTGTCAGGATATCGACTCTGTTCTTCTAATCGTCACTGCGACAGGTATAGTGGCATGCAGGAGCAGTCTTTAATATACCAAAAATCCTGCATACAAAAGACAAGCAGCCTTTGGCAAAATAAGTTTGATAGCATTTATTGGTAACAAATTATTCCGAGCAATTAACTGCCAGTGTCCACAAGCATACATCATCAGGTAGCCACTGATGCAAATTCCTTATACAGTACCACTGACGTTTTGAGGGTGATTTTCATGTTTTCGTTTGCATCAATAATGAATGTATAGTATTACTTCTGTACCTAGGAGGATGAGATGGGCGGAGTATGTGGCAGGCATGGGGGAGAAAAGAAATACAAAGATTGTGGTGAGAAACCCCTAAGAAAAGAAATAACTTCGATTACTTTGGCGTAGAAAGGCGTGGAATGGACCCATTTGGATCAGGATAGAGGAAAGTGGCAAGCACTTGTAAATAGTAACGAAGCAACGTGTTCCGTAAAATGGGAGGACTTTATTAACAAGCTGAGGAAATATTACTTGCTTGCTTACTTACTCCATGGAGTAGATTCCTTCTTGAGAAGCTAATCGGGTCTTAGCTAGTCACGAAACTCCCTGTATTTTATGGAACCCGAAGGTCCATTACCTGATCCAAGCAGTTACCTTATAAAAAGTTGTTGTATTTCAAGATCGCTTAGCTTTCCTTCTTTACCATCATTACTGTTTCATGGTATAGCATGTATGGGCAACACAGCTGCTGCTGCTACTATTACTATTACTACTACTACTACTACTGCTATTGCAGCAAGACTATTGAAATTATGTTCACTATTTAATTCACAAGATAAAAGAACATATTTTCTATTTCTGTTTTTGCTTGAAAGCACCTCCCCGAAGACCAGGCCAGGACTTCAAGCCAGGACTTGGATATTACAAATTCCACACCAATGCACAGACATGGCTGGCAGCTCGAAACACATGCACCGAAGAGGGTGCTCACCTCCTAATTGTCAACTCAGATGATGAGTTTGCCACAGTGAAAGGTATATGGGACAAGTATCCTCAACTGTTTCAAGACTGGAGGAATGACTATGTACACATAGGTATCAGTGACTTGGCACAGGAAGGGAATTTCACCACCATGTTCGGTAAGTTCTCCTTTTTTTCAAGCTGTAATTTCTTTTCCCACTACCTTTGTTTGTGTATGCCTCTCTTTTTATAATTTGTCAGGGGTATAATGAACATTAAGTTTCCTTGTGTCTAATAGGCATAATGCAACATGGGCACACCCAAATACAAGTTAAAGTTCCACACATTCCAGACTTTTGTACTAACTGACATGAATAGTCAGATTTGTGTTCTAGTCTCACTTTATTTTAAGGGAAACAACCTCCCCACTCATTTGGGAGGTAAACTCTGCTGCTGTTCTGGACTGGTCAAGACAGACCCAACTATCCCTGATGGAAACAACCCTGCACCATCTGATTCATCAAAAAATTAAAGACTGTAATTACTTAAGGATATTTTCAAATTTTCTTTGACTATGTATTCTACTCTGGAAATACCACATACTTGAGCAGTTGTTATGCAGCAGTGTAACAAATTCCACTTGTATGGAATCTAGTCTTTACTCAATGTCAGCAGAAGGTTTAACCCCACAGACATCATTAAAGTTAAAAAAACTTCACATTATCATAACATACTTCTCTATGATCCATTGTATTCTCCAATTTATAAATTACCTATAAACTTTACTTCTTGTTTTTGGACATTAAAATTGAAATAATTGAATTTTTTATTATTTGTGAAATGTGGTATCTTATTCTGAAGGCAACAAAATAATGTAAATAATTCTAGAAAGAGGCTAGAAAATATTACAACAACTAGGAACTTAAAAATTATTCCTGTTTACTTACATACAATTATGCAACTACATCAAAGGCACTGAGATGGAAATGGCATTTCATACATGGGAAAGAGGAAGAGCGTTACAAAATTATTCTTTAGCAAATCTCAATGAAAGACAGTTGGAGGAGCAGTAACAAACAGAATGCATCTCCAGTGGCTAGTGATTGAGTTTTGCATGTTGAACACTGTGTCTAATGACAGGTTACAATATTATAAAGCTTAACTTTACATTCTCTGAACCATGCATCATGATACACATGCGTGAGAAGGACCAACAAGATGCACACATTTCTTAATAATTTATTTCACTTAAATTATCCCTGACATGTTTCAAATAAGTAATTGTTCATCATCAGGAGTTCTGTACAAGCAGCTTACGGTATTTCACCATGCATCTTAAGAGGAATCTAGTAACTGATATTATATGAGTGATCCTCCTAAGATGCATGGCGAAATATTGTAAGCTACTTGTACATAATTCCTCCTGATGATGAACAACTACTTGTTTGAAACATGTCGAGGATAATTTAAGTGAAATAAATTATTAAGAAAAGTGTGCATACTGTTGGTCTTTCTCATGTATTATAAAGCTAGATCTTCAAGTTTAAATCCACATTTTATTTTTACAGGAGAGCCCTTGAGTGTGACGGGATATACCAGATGGGGACCAGGTGAACCAGCCCATGGCTCTACTGCCAACTGTGGAAGACTTTCACGTACGGGACAACTGTTAGATTCTTACTGCACAAACGAGCTTGCCTTCTTCTGTGAGCAGTAATTTTGATACCAGACCATACTTAATTCTATGAAGTATGCTATTACATAACTGCACTAATAATTATTATTGTTGTCTATATTGTCATGTGTGTCTCCCCACTTCATAGCTGATGAATTTTCCTGAAACTTAGAATGAACAACATGCCCCTAGATGCTGCTCAATCTTTGTGACTATGCAACTTCCATCAATCATACCAACACAATGGGCAAGAAATCTTCTTGGTTGTAAATGACATAAATACAGCTTTGTATACATCTGTAGGTCTAGTATGATATTGTTTTTTGGCACTATGATCTGTTATCTCTAGTATAATTAGCTTTGTGGCAATAGATATGTACCTCTAGTATGACACAGCTTTGCGGCAACAGACCTGTATCTCTAGCATAATTACCTTTGTACCGATAGATCTGAACCTCTAGTATGATTAGCTTTACTGTAATTAATGATAATCAAAACCCATGAGGATGAAATATGTGGTGTCACTTTCCCACTCATCATCATTCTTTAATTAAGGTGTAGTCTGTGTTAGTAACTTAGAATATGTTTTGGCATGGCACATTTCAGGGTTGTGAAGACTTTATACGCAAACAAAACGATTTTGTTCTTCATGTATTATTGGTTCCATCCAGCACAATAAAACATTTCAAATGAATTTATGATTGTGAAAAACATCTTACTAATAACAATGAAATACATAAAGATAACAACCAACACCATAGTACAACTGACATTACTGGTCACAAAAACTTCTTCTAATTATGCACCCCAAATTTCCATCACCAGCAACATACCCATCATGACCCATTTTATTGCACCACACACCTTCCAAACCAAGATACATTTTACTTTACCCTTCCACATATGACTTGATAAAATTATCACTAATCATATGTAGTTTTTCTCCTTTAAGTAGTTACAATTATTCCTGGACAAAGTGGTACACTATAAAGACGTATGCAGGGATTAGATGTCAAGCTCCATGCATTCTTAATCTTGTCACCTGATGAGAGTTAAAGGTCCTTTAACATTCTTGCTACCCTGGCACTCTGAAAAAGATCACTTGGTACTAAATGGCTCTAAGATCTGGGGAACCCTGGGGTTATCTGAACATGTGGCAGAAAGAAAAATTCTGATCCTGCCAATAATAATTTATTAGTGGACAACACACTTTAAACTTCCCCTGACATACAGTGTATCTCAACCACAAGCAATGACCCTTGTGCTTATTTAGTGTTGAAGATTGATGACAAAACCATCTAGCACGATCTCTCTCAACAATAACAACTATGTGTTTCCACAACAAATCTGATATAGTGCCCGTGAAATACGGTGGCAGAAGACGGCCGTTTCAATACAACTTACATAGCGTTAAGATGCATTTATGAGCTTCAAGCTTTTGGTTTACTGCAATAAACTTTACTTTATCCTCAATTTACAAAATTATCATTAAAATCTCCCTCATAATAGTTACAACAACAGAAAAACCAGACACAATATGTACTCTATTCTAAAGAGTGTATCTTTAGCCTTTTTCCTTAGCACAGCAGCTATCATGAAAGCTTTAGCGCATCTGCCAGAAACATAAGAGTCTGTTCTGACCCTGCCATTTAACCTACCCTATTCCATAGAAGAGTCATGAAATGCTGATTTCCTCCTTCTAAGCAGAAGTTGCACCTTCTGAAAATATTTCTTGACACACAACAGACTTCTTATTTTCAAATATTAATAATTTTAGTAATTTCTCTTCCGGCACTGAAGCTTCTATCTTGAGATATAGATCTCTTTAAAAAGCATTCTATTCTTGTACAGAAAGTGAACTGTCATACATTTTCTGCTCTACTGTTAATTCCATGAATAAAGGTGACCTGACTAACTAAACAAAATGGCTGGACTTTGTTTCCTCAAAACACAAACCCTGTAATTTTGTGTGTACTCACTACCCTTTAAGGTCATGCAAAGCAAACTTTACAAACTGCAAACCATGCATCATCCATACAAATACAAGTTTTTTTTTTTTGGTCAAGCACTAAACCTGTGATTCAGTATTTTTCCACTCTTCTGTTACAGGCACTGTTGAAATAGATGACTTTCAATAAAACCTTTTAGTGACATTTTTTTTATGCTACATATGTGCTTTGCAAAATCACTGTAAATAAACACCCTGTTCTACAGAAACCATCTCATATGCACTGCCCATACCTATGCAAGAACCAATACAAAACTGAGTGATTGTCTCTCAGTTCTGGTGCAGATAAGATGACTTACCTCATGGCCAACTAACCTTCCCTGACCAATCTACTACTTCCTTGTGCTCGGGGAAGAGACTGAACACACACACTGTATTTTCCATTACACTACATTATACCCAAGACAAAATACTTTTGTACAGTGAAAACACCTACTCTCTTCAGCTTGTAAAGGTACATGCACACTGTAACAGAGTAGTGTCAGCACTTTCTCACACATTAAGGAATTAGGAGATAAAAGTTGAGAACTACACTTTGTGAGAACTCTGTAACTTCAAGATCAGGTAGGTACCTTTTAGTTTTAAAGAAGTCATCCAATTGTATACACTGACTGAAAGGTGGAACCCACACTAACTGGAATTGGCATTTACTCCCTAGTCATTTAGAAAGAAACCAGTTAACTTAAAATCTAAGACTTCTTGTTGTATCTTAGTTAAGTTCCATTTTAGAGGATCAATAATTAAGCATCAGAGATTTATTGAAGATATCTGACGATACTTAATTACAAGGAAAGATATGAAAGCAGAAACAGTGCTAAATAAATTATGTGAAATTAAGTGCAGAGTTGAACAGATTTATCATGTATTGATAACATTTTGATACTTGCAAAGGCTTCAAAACTGATGTGGTTAAATGAAGTGAAAAAGGTAAAGCATTCCCGTTACAGGCCCGGAGGGGCCCAGAGGGTTCCAGGAAGTTAAGGTTCCCAGATTTCATGACAACGGCACAGGATGGCGATAGGTTGTCAGCCTTACGCACCGGCCACCTTTACCCCCAGGAAATACTCCCGGTACTCATTTCTGTTAGAGGCTGAGTCGACCCCAGGGCCACAGTGCGATCAGAGGGATTTTATATCAAAGGGTTAAATGAAGTACCACAGGAAAAACTCACAACCCAACATGCAGAGACTGCATTAGAGATGACATATAAAACTCAGTAGCAGAAAAGCTGACAAAATTACAAGAGTGCTTGTGACTGAAGAGAAAAAATGGAGAATGTTTCATCAAAAGATCACTTCAATGGATGCTAGTGACAAAAACAATCTTTCTATGCAAATAAAAACAGATACATGATTTGATTCTCATTACCTTGCTCAGAGATTACAAGTTATATCAGTGGTCTTACTCTCCCATCTGCTGCCTATAAAATACAGCAAAATTTATAGCTTCTTCTAATTTATAAAATGATACACAGAATAACCATACATAAACTTTTCTAGTAGCAAAGATGCTTCTTGCAGTCTGTGTTCAACTTAAGCAGTTTTTATATTTAAATGTGATACTGACCCTCTTTTAAGTAATTAAAGTTTGTCTTAGAAAATCTCCCCACCCTCAAGCACTAAGCCCTGAAGGCAAAGACACACATATTCTTAACCTTGTCATTGGACAGACATGACTAATCAGTTCTATACTTTGGCAAATTTATACTTGGGGAAAGGTACCTTGTACACACTGGACAGGACAAGGTGAGAGCCGTAAATGGCCTAACTGTAGTGGTTCAGAGAAAAATTCCTAATTGCAGGTTGTTAATTATTATAAATTTGGGCTGCATTATAAAAAAGTAATAAAAAGCAGTCAACCCCATAAATCAGCAGGCCACTGAAAGCCCCGACCATGGTAAAAACCCCTTTAATCCAGTCAGTCACTTTACTGACAGCTACCTTTCTCTTCTCTCTGAAGTGATTCAAACAATAAAGAATCACTGAAGTATTCACTTTCTCCATTTTTGCCCAGCACAGGGTATTAAATACTTCAACCAGAAGACAGCAGTAAAGACTATTACAAAATGTGAACAGGGAAAGGATATGAAAGAAAGAGGTCATGCATGGACTGTTTTGACACATTCTCTCTGCATCTGGCTTGACAGAACTGACTGAAGGAAACAAATTACACACTACTCAGTGTCAGAATGTTTACAGTACTGATGACAAGTAATTGATCATGATGTACTCTGCAGTGTAGCTGAAGTTTGCAGTGATGTTCTCATCACAGGAAGTGGAGTATCACCTGGACAGCCATGTAGATTTTGATAGCATATCCCACAGCGAATGCCAAGGCTCTTGAGGGCTGCGGCATAACCACAACTGTGTACACAAATGTGTGCAAAATCCTGGCTACTGTGTAGACTCGAAACAGGTTGACTGCCACGAATGCTGTTGGGTTGGTCAATGTATAGAAGAGAGCTATTGTGATGAAAGGAAGAATGTTCTCCAAGTCATTCAGGTGGCCCCTGCAAATAAATTTAACACAAGTGATGTTGCATATTTGTTACTTTTGTAAAACATAAACCAACAAATCACTCCAACAAATATTTGTGCATGAACCTTTACTTGCGCCAAATTTGTTAATGGCTTCTAGGCTGGAGTCAACAAGTAAACATACTACCTCTACAGATACCCTGCTACTGCTGCTACTACTCGCTGCCGCTGCCGCCGCCGCCGCTGCTGCTGCTACTACTACTACTATGACATCATCATCATCATCATCATTAAGAGCACCACTCAGCCCCTCCTCTTCCACCACCACCACCACCACCACCACCATGGCTTCCATCATCATCAAGTAACTCCACATAATACAGCTCTTTTTGAGAAGCTAATAGTTTCTCACTTATGCAACAACAACAACAACAACAACAACAACAACAACAACAACAGGAGAAGGAGGAGGAGAAGGAGAAGAAGAAGTAGAAGAGGCTGCAGTAGCAGCAGTAGTAGTAGTAGTGGCAGTGGTAGTGGTGGTGGTGTGGGCCGGGTGGCTCAGTCGGTATAGCGACTGAGCTACGGGCTGGACGGTCCGGGGATCGAATCCCGGTGGGGACGAGATTTTCTGCCCGTCCAGACCAGCCCTGGGGCCCATCCAGCCTCCTGTAAAATGGGTACCGGGTCTTTCTCAGGGGTAAAGTGCGGCCAGGGCGTGCTGCTGACCACTCACCCCCCTCTAGTGCCGCGGTCATGGAAGAGTACAGCTACACCTCCACCCACCCTCTGGGCCACACCGGGCCTGTAAAGGTATCACTTTACCTTTTTTAGTTGTAGTAGTAGTA
>Ga0123353_10003987_pt1 | contig 18899 bp, 5 predicted proteins | sample TergutLab28metaG_3_FD_92763 | JGI IMG/M metagenome (GOLD analysis project Ga0123353, IMG submission 92763) | Labiotermes labralis P3 segment gut microbial communities from Petit-Saut dam, French Guiana - Lab288 P3 | ecosystem: Host-associated > Arthropoda: Insects > Digestive system > Gut ... | reverse complement strand
TCGATAAACTCAACAGCGTTCTGCAAACGAAGGGTTATACCCTCGTCAGAAACGATAAAATGCTGATGCTTTTCGATTTGAATCGGGGAAAAATACCGGTACAATTCCTGCCGAAACTCAAACCGGAGGAGTTGCCACAGCGGGGACGCTTTGAATACACAACAGTTATTTTCCCGCTGGAAAGACGAAGCCGCGCCGTTGTAATGCAGACGATAGAACCGTTCAAGGGACCTTTCTGTCAGATAATTCCGATGCCGGGCAATTCGCTGATGATAACGGATACGGCAAGCACGCTGCTGGTATTGATGAAGGTGATAGAGTCGGTGGAAAATCCTCCGCCGCCTCCGCAGCCGCAGCCGCCTGCGCCGCCGACTCCGACCGTTTGGAAAACATACACCATCGAGAAAAATGACCCTACAAGGATAGAGGAGATTTTCAAGCAGTTTTCTCCGAATGCGAAGATTCTGCGCATGGGCAATTCGAGAGAGATACACGTTAGAATGCCGGAAGCGGAACACACACCGCTGGAAGAGATTCTTAAAATGCTTGAGGCGGATGCCGGTGCGCAGCAGGGCGAGATGATATTAGAATCGTATTCGATTACGGCTTATCTTAATCTTTCCCCGCAGCAACTTTGGAACATGGGGCGGATGCAGAGAGCAAGAATGCGCCCTTCTGATGGGGCATCTAATCCACAGTACAATCCGCAGTTCGGTCAATACGGTCAGTTCGGTCAGTTTAATCCGTTTGACCCGTCTATGGCTATCGGCGGGGAAATTATTGAGATTTTGAAGAAGACCTTTCCGGCAGCAGTTATTTCTGATACACCGGTTGCGAATAAAATCGTTATTATGGCAGCGAAAGAGGAACACGAAAAAATTAAGGCGTTTTTTGAATCGTTAATACAGACCCCGAGACCGGAAGACGAACCCGTTGCAAAAGTGTACCGCTTCACGGATAAGAACAAGAAAATGACGCGGGAAACGATTGGTCAACTCGAAAGAATCGTTCCTACCGGTTTGTTTTCGCTGGACGATGAACAGGGCTGTATTCTCGTTATAGCAACGGCGAAAGAACAGGAAATGCTTTCAAAGGCGGTGACTGAATTAGAGTCGGCAACGGCTGCGGAAGAAGACCGGAAAGTCGTTTCTTACAAGATGTCCTCGACGGTTGCCCAGCGGTTTTCTTCACTGCTGCGGCAGTTGTCCGCATCGAAGAGGGAACATGGAGAATTGTACGGCATCACGGAATTGCGTGATACAAAACAAGGATACGTCACCGTTTGGGCGACGGAGAAACAGCATGAGATAATCCGTTCATTGCTGGACGAAATGTTAGGCAAATCGCCGACGCAGTCGGCGGCTCCCGGAACGGCTCCCGAAGTGCCGGTGTTGGCGGTATATCCGATGTTTCGCGGTTATGCTTACACGGCGCATAATGTTCTAGGCAGTTTGCTTCCCGATGCGGAGTACTCGTATGACCCGCGCACTAATGCGGTCATTGCGGTTGCAACGCCGGAAATGCAAACGCTTATTGAAAAAGCGGTGCTGGAACTCGATAAAAGCGTCAATGAAGACATTGCGTTTTTCACGCTTGTAAAAGATATGCCGCCGTCCACAATGGGACAGTTATTCCGTCTTGCGCCGCATACTTCGTTGGTTCAAGGCAGACGAAATCTTCAGGTTATCGCAATAGGTCCGAAAGAGGAAATCGCTAAAATCAAGGCGGTGCTTGCTTCATTGGCAGAGTCGCAGGACAAGGAAGAGATGATGATTCATACCTTGCTGTTTGCTTCACCGTTCACGGCGACCTCGGTCTTAGAACAGGTCTTTCCTGAAATAAAAATGACCGTCAATCAAGCGGCAAATCAGTTGGTAATTCAGTTGCCGAAGGAATTAAAAATACCGGTGACCGAGTTGTTGAATCAACTTGACGGCGATTTGGAATTCGTTCCGGTCAAGAAGAATCCTTCGCCGCAGTTATTACAGTCCTTGCGGACGCTTGCACCGAGAGCAACGATAATAGTCGATGCTGATAATTCGCAGGTTATGATTCAGGGCGCTAAACCCGATGTCGAAAGAATCAAGAAGGTTCTCCTTCAAGCCGAGGAGTCCAAGCCGCTTGAAGAAGAGGTTTATATTCATTCATTCAAACAGGCGCATCCGTATTATGTTGCCTCTCTTATGCAGACGGTTTATCCCGAAGTCAAAGTGGCGGGCTACCCCGTTAACGCCACGCAGTTGGCTGTCCGTATTCCGCCGGGGATGAAGGAAAAAGTACTTAAACTGTTTGAAGAATTTGACGGAGATATTACATTTATTCCTTTGAAAAGAGAAGTCACGCCGGAGATGTTGACGAATTTTCAGCGCATCGCTCCTTACACTGTAGTGATGCAGGACAGGAAACGCTCGCAACTTATCGTTTATGGGCAGAAGCCGGATATTGAAAAGATTCAGAAGTTGGTAACCGCTTCTGAAGCAGACGAAAAGGACGTAGACGAGGTTTATGTTCACACTTTCAGGCAGGGACAGCCGTTTTATGCTCTGTCTGTTTTGCAGGGAATGTATCCTGAAATCGCACTTGCCGCTCATCCGACAACGAATCAGTTGGCACTGCGGCTGCATCCCGAATTGAAGGAAAAAATCGTTAAACTGCTCGAAGAGTTGGACGGCGACATCGTTTTCGTACCGCTCAAGAAGGAATTGACACCGGAGTTGCTAAACTCATTCAGCCGTCTTGCGCCGTATGCAACAGTGGTTGAAGATAAACAAAACGCATTGGCGATGATTTACGGTTCTAAACCGGATATTGAAAAGATTCAGAAAATCATTACGACAACGGAGACGGCATTGCCGCCGGCTGAAGAAGTTATCGTGCATCATCTCAAGTACGTTGACTCCCCGATGGTTGTTTCCGTGTTGAAAGAGATTTATCCTGATGCGAAAATCAAAGACGACCCGGAAAACGCCCGCCTTGTGATTCGGGTTATGCCGACCCGAAAGGAAGCCGTGCTTGCGCTGTTGAAACAACTTGATGCGCAAGACGAAGAAGCCGAGAAGCGGTTCTTCAAGGCGTATCCGATTGACTCCGGCTTTTATTCCATAAATCCGGTTCCGGGCAGAGGACATTATTCTTCGGCAACATTTGTAACGGAATTGCAGAAGTTGGTGCCGCGGGCGAAGTTGACTTTCGATGACAGTACGCAGCAACTTATCGTTTGGGGAACCGCAAAGGAACACGAAGCAGTCGAAGCGGCGGTCAAAAATATGAACGGCGACGGCAGTGAAAAGAAGTACGGTAGATTTCAACTCCGCCGCTTAGATGCGTACAATGCTATGTCGATAATCAGACGGCTATATCCTACCGTAAATCCGACTTATGATATGTACGGAACAAGCGTGGTGGTCGAAGGTCATCCGCGTCTCATCAAAAAAATCGGCGAGATGATTGAGTCCATCGACCCTTCGGAGCCGGGTGAAAATGACCCTTGTGTTCGGTTTTATTCTTTTGCTTACGAACCGACACCGGAACTTGTTCAGGGAATTGCCCGTCTTGCTCCGGGAGCGTATGTTGTGCCGGACAAGGAAGCAAAACAAGTGATGGTTATCGCAAAACCCTTGCAGCAGAAAATTATCGCCGAAAGCGTGAACGCAATTCAGACGACTTTCACAGCACCGGAAGAACCGATGTTATTTATCTATCCTGCAACTACGGAACAACGGGAACGTCTCGAAGCGTTCATTCAGACCGCTGCGAGGGACTTGAAAGGCGTTGCGATAGTGAAAGACAAGGCGCAAAATCAGGTTTCCGTTTGGGCAAAGCCGTCTGAACATAAGTTGATTGCCGAGATTCTCAAGCAGATGACTGAAAACAAGATGAACGAACCGGCGCAGAAATTAAAGGTTTTTTATATGTCGCTGGGCGATTTGACAACGGCACAGGAAATTTTGAAGTTGTCGTATCCCAATGCTGTTCCATTTGCCGACAAGCAGGGAAACCGGCTGCTCGTTTTGGCAACTGAAGACGAATTAAAAAAGATAACCGAAACGCTTGCCGTGCAGGGTTCGATTGATGACCGGCACATGGTCGCATATCCGGTTGCGGGCGCAAAGCCGGAAACGCTGCTGAAAGTTATTCAAGATGTCTACAGCGGTGTGAAGGTTACTCCTGAACCGCAAACCAAACGTATTCTTGTTTGGGGAACGCCGGAAGAACACACTAAAATCGCTGACATCGTTGAACAGTCGAATAAGAAGGAAGACCCGAATTCGGAATTGTCGGAGAAATTCGCTGCTTATTCAATGGCAAATCTTGACCCGCAGTACATCAATCGTCTTTTTTCACGTTTGATTCCTGACTCCGAGGTTTATGCCGACCCTACCGCCGATAAAATCATAGTGCGGGCAAGAGTCCGGGACCACGCACAAATTCAGGAATTGCTGGAACAACTTCGTGAAAAGGACGAATTGCTGAAACCGGTTTTAACGGTCTATCCCATCGGCGAAGCCGACCCCGTGATGCTCGAAACAATTCTGCGGAGTTCGCTGCCGAATGCGGAATCAATGTCGCCGGATAACGTCTTGAGGGCAATGGGAGAAACATACTATTATGAACGGATGTATCAAGCGTGGCATCGGATGAATTACGGAAGCACAAAGAAGAAAACCGGTTATTATAAAGTTGACCCGAAAACGAAGTCGGTTTATGTTTTCGTTTCCGCCGGAGACCAAAAAGAAGCGGCGAATGGTATCGAACAGATTATCAAAACGGGAAACATCGAAGGACATAGATTGATTGTCAAGCGGTATTCATTAGAAGAGATGACTTTTTTCAATGCGTGGCAACTCTTGCAGGAAATTGTGCCGGCTGCACAGTTTCACCAAATCTATTCTCCCCTTCCGGCTTTTGAAGGACGGCGGGGAGGTTTCATGATGAGTTATCGTGATTTTCTTGCCCACGCCAATGAGAACGACCACAAGAAAATCGAAGCGTTAGTGAATGAACTGAACGACCGTTCCGGCGACAGCAGAAAAGAAATGCTCGGTGCTGTGATACCGGACGGTTCACATTACGGCAGAGAACGTCTCATTGAATTGGTGCAGCGGGTGTTTCCCGATTCATTTCCGATGCCGGGCGGTGCGCCGAATCAGATTCTCGTTTGGGCTTCCCCGCACAAGTTAATACAGATACAGAAGATAATTGACGAAGCATGCAAGCCGCTGGCAGAGAATCTGAAGACCGTGGTTAAATCATATCCGCTGCAATATATCAGTATAAACGAAGCGAAGAGTTGGCTTGCCGGTATCTTTCCGAATGCGCAGTTTGACCCGGATGCACAGCAGAGGTTTCAGCGTCCGCCGACTGCGGCAAAACTTCTGATAGTAATGGCAACACCGATTGAACATATTGAAATCGAAAAAGCAATAAAGGAAATCGACAAGGATATACCGGACGCATTGAAACAAGTGCCGCGCTTGTATTCACTTGACGACCAGCCGCCGGCTGCGATTCCTTCACTGCGTATGTCGCTGTTGCAGGCGTTTCCAAATGCCGTCTGTACCCAAGGAGCGGAACTGCAATCGCTGATGGTTGTTGCAACGGAAGAGGAACACGTTAAGATTGCCGACTTCATAAAATCGTACAAAGAAGACCGAGAACACAAGCGGGCAACCTTGGAAGTATATGTGTTGAAGCGGCAGAATTATTATCGGATTTCAACGTTGATAACCCGTGTTGCGCCGCAGGCATTGATTTTTCCGGGGTCAAAGCCCGACCAAATTTCCGTTTGGGGAACTCCGAGAGAACAGGCAGATGTTTCCGCAGCATTGATGAAATTAGAAACGGCGGCAAACGTTTCGGAAAATCAGATTCTCAAGATTTATAAAGTCGGCAACAACAAAGCATCGACAGCGTATAATCTTATATCGTATCAATTTCCGGGGTCGGTTATATTTCCGATAAACTCCAACGAAATCATCGCTTGGACTTCACCGGTTGACCATGAGACGATTTCCAAAATGCTCGGCACCATTGCGGAAGCGTTTCCCGAACCGGTATTGAAGACGTATTACTTAAAACATGTACCGCTGACGGAAGGTGTAATGTTCTTGAATCGTGTCTATGCTGCTTCGGGTGAAGCGGTTATTACACTGCGTCCAAGCACCGGTGATTTACTTGTTCATGCAACTAGGGAAATACACGATAAAATCGCAAAGAACATTGCCGAATTTGATGTTCCGCGTCCGAAAGATACCGAAATGCTGCCGGTTGCTTACGATTTGAGCGAATTGCCGCCGCTGCAAATTTCCGCAACGGCAACGCTTGTCCGTCAATCACTCGGAACTGAAGCGATTGTCTTTCCGAGCAGTGTACCGGGACAGTTAGTCGTTTGGGCGAAAACATCAGCGCAGGAGAAAATCAAGACACTCTTCGACCAGATGCTGACGGAACGAGTCGAAACTGCTTCCGAAATGGAGGTTTATACTATTACCCGCGGCACAGGGCGTTTAGCGCAGAACACTATTCTGACTATCGTGCCGAACGTCAAATTCGGATATGGTGTCAATCCGAATCAACTGCTCGTTTGGGCGAAGCCGGCAGACCAAGTCAAGGTTAAATCCGTTATCGATAAAATCAACGAGCGGGACAAAGATATAGTCATCGAATCCTACTCGCTGAAAAACACCAATGAACGCAGCGTTATTGCTATGGTGCGGACTGTCATCGAAAATCAGGGGCTGAATGTCGATGCAACTTACGAAACCTACGGCAATCAGTTGATAGTCGAAGGAAAACCGGAAGAGCAGAAAATCATCAAGGACTTGATTGAAAAAATGCGCATTGAAGAAAAAGAGATGGCGGTTTTCACGCTTGAAAACAACGACCCGATGACGATTTACTACGCCATCAATACGATGTTTTACGACGAAGGTTATCTTGCGCCGACAGTTACGCCGGATAATACTTCGAATATGATTTTCATCCAAGGCAGCAAAGAACAGATTGAGAAAATCCGCAAACTGCTGATTCAGATGGGTGAAACAAATGTCGGAACCGGGGAGCTTACGCCCTCCGCTGCTAATATCACGACACCAGCACCGTTACAGAAATCTTCTAACAGTCAGTTGCGGGTAATTCATCTCGGCGGCAATGCGAATCAAACCGTCAAGGAACTCGAAAAGAGATGGTACAACTATGTACCGAATCGGCTTTTAATCAATCGGCAAGACGAACCTCTCATCCAAAAGAAAGAAGACCAGCCGGAAGAGAAAAAAGAAGAACCGAAAGAACAACCACAGAAGCAAACAACGGAACAAGGCGTATCAACCTCTCGATTTGGATATCCGGCGTTGTTTTCTGTGAACGACCCCGCCGAAAAACCGGAAGGACGCGGTGCGGAAAATGCAGCGGATAATGCAGAAACGTTAAATCCGCTTCCGAATGTTTATGTAATGATGAACGAAGACGGTTCGATAACGGTTGCCTCGTATGATACGGCTGCGCTTGATAAACTCGAACAGATTATACAGCGGATTAACAGCCGGGTTGTTTTTGAAGGTAGGGACTTCACGATTTATTCCGTGCGGAACATCGCTGCGGACACCGTTGCACTGAAGATTCAAACAATACTTCGTGAGCGGTTAGCAGGGCAGCCCCGTTATAACACGATGGGCTTCGCCGCTTCCAGCCGTTATGCACCGCCGCGTCTGGAAATTATTCCAGATATAATCAACAACACGATAAATGTGCGCGGGGCGAAAGCGGAGCGCAACGAAGTCGCTAATCTGATTGCGTTCTTTGATGTTTCGGCACTGCCCGGCGAATTGTCGATTACCAAGCCGATTAAGGTGCCGATAAAGAACACGCAGGCATCGCGGGTCCAACAGCAGGTGTTAAATGTTTATCAGCAAAAGATGATGTCAACTCGTCTGCCGGGCGGTTTATATTCGCGGGTTGCCATTGATGCGATAACTAACTCGCTGGAAATTATCGCGCCGGAACCATTGGCTTCGGAATTGAAAGAATACGCAGAAGACATTGACAGACGGACGGTCGAAGAACCGGCGAGGAAGATTCATGTCATTCCGCTGGAGGTTAAGTCCGTTGTAGTTCAGAATGCGTTGCAGGTTATTCGGCAGTCGTCCATGACGGGTTATCCAATGGGTGGTTATCAGATGATGGGTTATCCGCAGATGTATCCGATGATGAATCCCGGCATGCAGTATAATCAGATGATGCGGCGGTAATTTGCGCTTTAGTGGACGGTTTTGCGAACCGCCTATTGCCAATCTGCGAAAATTCGGTTAACATAGTAGCCGGTGATATTCACTTCATATTTTTCTGCATTGGAGGATTCCGTTATGAAGCCGCTTTTCTTCTTCTGTCTTTTCACGGCAATTGCCGCTGTCGGTCTTGCTGCGCCGCCCGTTCAGGAAGTTGTCATCACTTCCGACAGTTGCGATGTCGGTTACGAACCCTATCGGGCAATGGACGGCGATGCCAAATCAATGTGGCACACCGAATTCCGTGATAAGATTCCAGAACTGCCGCACATCTTGACCGTTGACTTGCAGAAAGAATACGAAATCACCGGCTTTTCAGTCGTACCGAGAACCGACAACTGGAACGGCATCATCAAAGAATACGAAGTGTATTTCTCCAATGACGTAAAAGACAGCGGTGTCGTCGTCAGCAAAGGTGAGTTTCCGAAAGAGCAAAAAACGCAGACCGTCAAGTTTGAAAAACCGCTCAAAGGACGCTATTTCACTATCAAGGTCTTGAGTGCACACAGTACCGGTGCCGGTTATGCTTCTATCTGCGAATTGAATTTGTTCTGCGATGCCGCAACATTCAAGGGCAAGAAAATCACGGCAGAAGATATTTTCATAGCGAATGAATTATCTTCATTAATAGCCGGCGATGTCAATCGCTGGAGCAATGCGGACGCAGAACACCGCAGCGAATACGTCCGGTTGTCAATGGACATCAAAAACAAAGCGAGGTTTGACAAAATCGCAGCCGAAACATTTTTGCCGGATTCTTTAATCACGGCTGAAGACCGCGACCCGCTCGATGTTGTTTTACGCAGAACCGATGCCTTGACGAAAGACCTCGCAGGTAATGTTCAACCCGCTCTCATCGAACAACTCGAAAAACTTAAAGCGGCAGCCGAAGCAACACCGGTGAGCGAAAAGACACCGCGTTTTACGCTTTTCGTAGATGCCTGCAAACTTCGCCGTCAAGTTGCGTTCTCCAATCCGCTGTTGAATTTCAAGGAAATATTGTTCGTGAAAAAACATCGGGCTACCTACAGCCACATGTGCGACCAGTACTACGGCATCAATCTCCCCGCCGGAGGCGGCATTTATGTAATGGAATTCAAACCGCAGCAGTTAGCGAAAGGAGAAGCACCGGCAGTCAGAAACATTATCGAAAATGTTAAAGTTGAAAACGGAAGATTACAGGGGCAAACGCTTGACACTGGTTCGTTTCTTTCGCCGGATCTTTCCTTTGATGCGCGGCGAATTGCTTTTGCATACGTTGAATGTAAAGGCGATACCGCACAGCGGTTTCATACAGACCCGACTAAAGGACATTGGCACGAAGAACGCTGCTTCCATATATTCACTGCCGATATAACTTCCGACTCACGAATTGAAAACCTCAAGCAGATAACTGACGGCACTTGGAACGACTTCGACCCGTGTTTCCTGCCCAATGGAAGGATTGCATTCATAACTGAACGGCGCGGTGGCTATCTCCGATGCGGGCGGGCTTGTCCGACTTTCACGCTCTTCGATATGAATTCCGATGGAACCGGAATGAGAGCGTTAAGTTACCACGAAACAAATGAATGGCATCCAAGCGTGACTAATGACGGCAGATTACTTTATACCCGCTGGGATTATCCTGACCGCTTCGGCTGCGTTGCTCATCAGCCGTGGATAAGCAGCATTGACGGACGTGATACCCGTCAGGTTCACGGCAATTTTACGCCGCGGGAAAACCGGATGGATATGGAACTCGATTGCCGCAGTATTCCGAATTCACCGAAGTTTGTTGCGACCGGCGCGCCGCATCACGGACAGGCATTCGGTTCGCTTGTTCTTGTTGACCCGCGGGTTGAAGACGATGACGGTATGGCACCGGTGAAGCGGCTCACACCGGATATTGCGTTCCCCGAAACACAAGGCGGCGGACAAGTGTACGGTGCGCCGTTTCCGCTTTCGGAAAAATACTATCTTGCCGTTGCCGACTTTTCGATGGATGCCAACAAGGGCTTTGAATGGCATAACCGGGACTATGTCAGAGGCGATTACGGCATTTACCTTGTCGATGCCTTCGGCAACAAGGAGTTGATTTACCGCGACCCTGAAATCGGCTGTAATAGTCCGATACCGTTAATGCCGAGACCAACGCCGCACATTGCACCGGAGATGATTTCGCCGAACATTGAAGAACAGCCGTATCTGCTGCCGGAGCGGGAAAAACTGGCGCAACGGGAACAAGGCACTGTATTGGTAACCGATGTTTATCAAACGATTCGTCCGTATCCGACCGGCATCAGCGAAGGCAAAAAATTGAAGGAACTGCGCATCATTCAACTGCTGCCGATGAGTGTTCCCAGCGGCGGACGCGCTAATCATCAGCCGCATGAAACGGGCTTCCGCGAACCGACAAGTACCGACAGCGTTGTTCTTTGCCGAAATGTTTGGGGAACCGTACCGATTGAAGAAGACGGTTCGGTTCATTTCAAAGTACCGCCGCGCCGTGAATTTCAGTTGCAGGTTATTGATGACGAAGGGCTTGCAGTCCAATCGATGCGGAGTTCGATTTATCTTCATGACGGCGAAACCTTGAGTTGCACCGGCTGTCATGAACAGCAGGCGGCAGCGGTGAAAATGACAAGCGTTGCTGCGCCGAAAGCATTCAAACGGGAAGCGTCCGTGATAAAGCCGTCATTTCCCGATGCGGTCAACTTCAGTTATCCGCGTTTGATTCAGCCGATTTGGGATAAACACTGTGTTGAATGTCATGCGCAAAAAATAGCGGAAGGTCATAAGCCGCCTGTTCCCGATTTATCCCGCAAACTCGTTCCCGATGATAAAAACATCGGACAATGGTACGCTTCGTACAAAGAGTTAAAGCCCTACGTGTTTTACTCTTATGGCGAGCGTTTCCGTACAATACCGGGCAGTTTCGGAGCAAGGGCATCGAAGTTATATCCGCTACTGAAGGCGGGACATTACGAGGTCAAGTTAAGCGATGAAGAATTACAGAAGGTTGCACTTTGGCTCGACTGTGTTTCTCTGTTTTACGGCGTGTATGAAAAGGAAGGCGGCAAAGCGCAACTGCGCGGCGAAGTTGCATTTCCGACATTAGAATAGTATCTAAATTCATAAATTAAACACTTTAACAAGAATTTTCAAATGAAACGATTTTTTATTTTTACAGTTGTCTTCGCTATGATTGCCGGAGGACTTGCGCCAATTACCGGAGGGCGTATGCCCTCCGCTCTTGCTGCCGAGGAAACACTCACTTTTCCTGCGAAACTGCCGGTGCATCCGCGGCTCTTTCTCACGGTACAGCGTGAAAAAGAAATCAAAGAACAAATCAGTACCGATGTGTTTCTCAAAAAACTTGTTTCGGAACTCATCAAAAAAGCAGACAGAGCGAAAAAAGATAAACTGACGGAATACGTAATACCCGACGGCAAACGTCTTCTCGGTTCAAGCCGCCGTTCTCTTGAGCGGACTTCTGTTCTCGCTTTTGCTTATCGAATGACCGGCGATAAAACATACGCCGATGCCGCTCTTGCCGAGATGCTTGCCGTCTGCCGATTCAAGGATTGGAATCCGAGTCATTATCTCGATACCGGCGAAATGGCGACCGCTGTCGGCATCGGCTATGATTGGCTTTACGATTTCATTCCCGTGAAAGAACGAAATGAAATAAAAGACGCTGTTGTTAAACACGCTTTGAATACCGGCTTGCCTATTTATGAAAAGAACAACTGGTGGACAAAATCAAATAATAACTGGAACGAAGTATGTAACGCCGGTTTAACTATCGGTGCGCTGGCGGTTGCCGATGAAGAACCGCAACTCGCCGAAAAAATTGTCCGCTATGCCGTGAAAAGTTTGCCGAATGGACTTTCCGCTTACAAGCCGGACGGCGCATATCCCGAAGGTCCCGTCTATTGGGGCTATGGCGCGTCCTTCACCGGTTTGATGCTCAAAGTGCTTGATGATGTTTTCAAGAACGATTTCGGACTTCTGAAAGCGGAAGGTCTTAACATCACCGGCGATTACTACATGAGTGTTATCGGACCCAACTACCGCAACTTCAATTATGCGGACGCGGGTGATACTTCCGACTCTTCACCGATGATGTTTGCTCTTTCAACGTTTTATAACCGCCCCGATTATGCGGTCTGGATTCGCAACTTTTTGGAACGCATGAACCGCTATCAGCACGGACGGTTAGCGGTGTTTCACGCAATCTGGTATAACCCAGCGAAAGACGACAAGGGAAGCAGTCCGCCGCTTGCTCAAAAGTTCACCGGTATTCAAGATGTTTGCACGATGCGGACGGAATGGAATAATCCCGATGCGGCATTTCTCGGTTTCAAAGGCGGAAACAATCGGGCAAATCACGGGCATTTGGACATAGGTTCGTTTGTGTATGAAGTGAACGGTGTCCGCTGGGCAGTCGATTTGGGGACGGACGATTACAATATGCCGGGCTATTTCGGAAAGCAGCGGTGGGATTATTTCCGTCTTAACAATAAGAGTCATAACACGCTTGTCATCGGCGATAAGATTCAAAATCCGACGGCGGATTGTAAAATCGTTTCGCTGCGAACAGGTAAAAACGCAGGAATAAGCGACAACATAGTTGCATTTGCAAGTGTTGACATGACAGACGCTTACAAAGAACAGGTCAAGACAGCACAGCGTTTTGCAACACTACTGAAAGATGGAACGGTTCTTATCCAAGACACAGTCATCGGCGCAAAAGAACCTGTCCGTTGGGGAATGATGACTCGGGCTGATATTAAACTTGACGGCAAGACGGCAATTCTTTCGCAAGACGGAAAGAAGATTCGCCTCGAAATGACTACGCTTTATGATTCCGAAAAGTTCGAAATAGTTTCTGCGAAGCCGCCGACGAAAGCGGAACGCCAAAACGAGGGTTATCAGATGCTTACCATAGTTTCGAAGCCGAAAGGGGAAAACGAGAAGGTACACATTGCTGTTACGATGAAACCGGAGAAGTAAGTGTTAATTTGGAGTACCATGCCCTTTGATTTCGCTTCTCCCGTTTATCTTTTGCTTTTACCGGCGGTCTTTGTTTTGTACAAAATTGCCGGTTATTCCTTGACGGGTTTTTCCAAACGGCAGCGGCAGATTCATCTGTTAGTCCGATGCTGTATTTTCGTTTTGCTTGTTTTTGCTCTTGCCGGTTTGACTTTTCATTATCAGTCCTCGGCGAAGCAATTCCTTGTTCTCATCGATAAAAGCAAGAGCATAGACGAAGCCGCAGCCGCAAGTGCGGAGCAATTCACGACTTCTTTTCGGCAAATAGCGGGCAAAAGTGCTGTCTTTATTCCTTTTGCTGCAACGCCGAAAACTGTAAAAACAATAAATACCGGCGATGATAACTGGCGAACCGCTACCGACATACAGGCGGCAATGGAATTCGCTTTGACGGTTTCTCACGAAGGCAAGGTTCCGCATTTCGTTCTATTGTCGGACGGAAACGAAACCGGCGGCTCTGTTATGCAGTTCATTCAGGAAAACAAGGAGATTCCGATTTCGGTTATTCCGCTGGCGACTTCGGAGAAACCGGAAGTTGCGGTCTCGGAAGTAATTGTGCCGCAGAATATCCGGCAGGACGAACCTTTCTTTGTCGAAATTGTCATTCAAAGCAATACGGAAACAGAAGCGGAAATTACTCTCAACAACGAAGATAAAAACATTCTAACGGAGAATAAGAACATTCGCAAAGGCAGGAATGTATTCCGATTTCAGCAAACGGCAGAAGACGTTCAAGCGTTGAAATATTCCGTTTCCATTAAACCGAAAGATGATACTTTATCGGAAAATAACTTCGCAGCAGGGTTGTCGGTGTCCGCTCCGAAGCCGGCTATTCTCGTCATCGAAAGTGAACCGGCGAAGATTCGGGACTTTGCCGCCGCCTTGCAGGAACAGGGATTTGACATCGAACTTGGAACGGCGGATATACTGCCGAAGACCTTGCAGGAAATGGATAACTATGACGGCATTATTTTTTCCAATGTACCGGCAAAGCAATTTTCGCCGGAACAGTTGGAATTGCTGCGGGAATACGTGGAAGTACTCGGCGGCGGTTTTTTAATGTTAGGCGGTGAAAATTCCTTCGGACTCGGCGGTTATCATGAAACGCCGGTCGAAGATATTCTGCCTGCCAAATGCGATATTGAAGACGAAGACGAAAAACTGCCGATAGCAATGTGTCTCGTGATTGACCGCTCCGGTTCAATGGGCGGTGAAAAAATGCAACTCGCAAAGGAAGCGGTGAAAAGCGCAATCGATTTGCTGCAAAAGAAGGATTTCATTGCTATCGTTGCATTCGACCACGCTTCTTATCTCATTGCCCAGTTGCAAAGTATGGAAAATGCGCAGCGAATCAAAGCGGCTGTGTCAACGATTGAAGCGGCTGGCGGCACAAACGTTTATCCGGCATTGGACGATGCTTACGTACAACTGTTGAAGGCAAACACGAAACTCAAGCATATCATTCTGCTTTCGGACGGATACAGCGTGCCGGGCGATTACATCAAAGCCGTCCAGAAGTTGACCAACGCAAAAATCACGGTTTCGACTGTCGGAGTCGGCGATGCGGACAATACGCTTTTGCAAAACATTGCGCAAAAAGGCAAAGGGCGGCATTATGTCTGCGTATCGCCTCAATCGATACCGGAGATATTTGCGCAGGAAACATTAGCGGCATCGAAGACATCCATCAATGAAGAGATGTTTTTACCGGCAGCCGCTGCGCCGAGTAATGTGTTGAGCGGTATAGACCCCGATGCACTACCGCCGCTTTTGGGAAACATCGTGCTTGAAGCAAAACCGACGGCGCAGATAATTTTGGTGACGGAGACCGCTAACCCGCTTTTGCTCCGGCAGCGCGTTGGTTTGGGCGCGGCAGCCGTTTTTACTTCGGATGTGAAAACAAAGTGGGGCAGCGAATGGCTGACTTGGCAGGAGTTTCCGAAGTTTTGGAGTCAGGTCTTGCGGAACATTATCCGCACACCGGAACAGAGACCGGATGAACGTTTCTTCGCAATGAAACAGCGGACTTATGCCGGTAAGGTTTATCTGACGCTTGACGCTATTGATGAAAGCGGACAGTTTATCAATGACGGAAAAGCAACACTGGCGGTGATACATCCCGATGGTTCTTCGGAGGAAACGTTATGGAAACAAACTGCCCCCGGAAAATATGAAACGGAATTCTCTGCCGAAACTATCGGCGGTTATGAATTACAAACGGTATTTCAGTATAAACCGCATGACGAAGAGGACGCAGAAATTTCTGTATTTCGTCATAAGCGTTCTTTGAGTATCAATTATCCTGATGAATTCCGAATGCAGGAGACCAATACGGCGTTGTTGAAAGACGTTGCGAAATCAAGCGGCGGTTTTTTCGAGCCGACAGCGGAGCAGATTTTCCGCTATGACAGCAAGCGGAAGGCAAAACGCAATGTACCGCTGGCGGCATTTTTAATATCGGCAGCGGCACTGTTGTACGTCTTCGATGTGCTGCTGAAACGAATGGATGTTTTTTGAAAACGGGAACCCCGCACTTAGACGGGGCTAAACTATTCCATCTTGTTTTCTTCCGTCTTCGGTTCTTCCGGTTTCGGCATTTGCATCGGTTCTTCCAATGCTTTTTGAATGTCGAGACCTATATCGCTGATGCCGCTTGCAAACGGATTGGTCTTGTCGATTTCGACCTTGAAATCTTCCGGCTTGGGTGCTTCTTTCGACTTTGCCAAAGAACGTTCAATGAATTTTACCGAGTCCGGTCGGGAGAGAAACGCCAACTGCTTCGCTGCCAGTTGTCCGAACTCTTCATTTGGATACTTTTTCGCCAGCGTTTCATACTCTTTCTTTGCTTCCTCTAAATCGTTTCCGTCCCGAACGGTTGCGGCGGTTTCCAGCGTCTGGGCCAGTCCCCAATTCGCATGAACGACGATGTTTATGTCCTTGTCAGCGCGCAATTTGCGGAAATTGTCTGCTGCTCTGTCGAGTTTCGCAACCGATTTTACTTTGTCTATTGCGACTCCGTTCACCGCGTCGGCAAGCAGAAGTTGCGCCAGTGTCAGCCGCGACTGCGTTGAGATAACACTGCCGGAGTCCGCTATCATCTGCAATGCTGCCTGCTGCGCTTCACTGTCCGGCAGGTTCATAGCAGAATAATACTGCTGCCAAGCGGCGGAAGCATTACTCTTCTGAATGCGATTGTAGAGGTTAAATCCGAGTATCAGCACCAGTATGATGATAGCCGCTGTGCTAAGTGTCTTAGCGTTGGGTTCAATCCAATCCTCGTACACTGATATAAGCCAGTTTGCCAAGTCGTTCTGTGCTAATTCGCGTCTGTGATTACTGTTCATTGTCTAATTTCTTAATTGATACGGAAAATCGAACCAGACGGAACACCCGCCTGTTAAATTCCCTCATATTATAAGGCTTTAACCCTTTGCCGTCAATAAGAGTTTAATAGAAATCACTGGCTGCCAACTGTGACCTTACTTTCAACGCGGTCAATACCGGGTTCCAGCAGTAAAAGTTGTTTGAGTACTTTTTTGCTATGCTCGGAGGTCACCGTTCCGCTCACCGTTGCCACGTTTTCCGATTTAACGGTGTCAATGTTCACATGAATCTTTTCGGAATCAAACGGCAGATTCGGTATCCGCGATAATGAAGTCGAAAATCCTATCGCCTTTTGTTCCAAACTCAACTGCGGATAATTGAATTCCGTGGTTGCGGCTGCCCGCACCTTATTGCGGTCAGCGGCGGTAGACATCCGACTGCCGGCGGCGGTTCCGCGCGCTGCCGATGTTCGGGCGGCAGTTGTCCGCCGCGCACCGGCGGATGAAGTCCGCACATTGCTTGTCCGGCTGGACCGGCTTGTTTCAAAAGGTCGTTCTCTTCCGACAAACGGCACATTGTCGCGTATTCCGACGTAATTCATATCGCCGATTCCCTCGAAGCGGTTCACGTCCGAAGCGGCACTGCTGCCCATAGTTCCGATGTCGAAACTCGAATTTTCGCCGATGCTGCCGGTATTACCCGTACTCGGTCGGCTTTGAGCAAAGGCAAATTGCCCAAACAGCAGGATAAAAACAAAAACAAGTAAACGCAACATCGGTTAACTCCCGATAGGATTCAAAAAACGGCATCTGATACCTTATCGTCAATTTTCATTCCGGTTATTATCGTTCCATCAAATTGTATCGGTTATGACGGTTAGGATTCTACTTCTCCAACCGAATAAATTCAATTTCAACCTTCTTGTCAGCCGAGTTCAACGGGTCGAAACGCAAACTGGTTATGCTGCGCCGCCAATTCTTAACGCCCTTCAAATCGAAAGTATAATCGTGAAATTGTCCGTCAATCTTCACCGGCATGCTCAACGAATTCTGCTCCGATACTCCGCTTGTCGCCGTCGACCAAAATAGTTGACAGGTATCCTGCGAATATGCCGCCGGTGAAATCTTCATACGCACAACAAATTTGCTCCAATCGTCCGCCTTGACACCCTGCAATGCCGTTGTTATCGCAGGGTCATGGTTTGTCGTCTCAAACGCAAGAATACCGTTTTCGTTCCGGTAATTGCGGATTCCCATAAATGCCGTCCAATATGTTTTACCATCTTTGAAGTTCCACTCGGTTCGCGGACTTTCGTCAATCGGCGGAAAATCATAAGGTCCCAAACCAACATCCTGCGGACCGAAATTCGGCAACCAACCGCTGGCGGGCTTCTTGCAGAATATATCACGTATTGCTTCGAACATTCCGAAACCATACTCCGCATTCGGTTCGATGTAAGAACCTTCGCCCCATTCGTTTGTAGGCGCAGTCACCATTTCCTTGATGCCGTTCTTGTCGGCGAACTTTTTGAAATCACTGCAAATCTGCCGAAACTTCGCAACCGTTCTTTCGCTGATAACCGTTGTTTTTTCGGCATGCCAAGGTCGGGCATCCCAGCCGGTCGAAAGATTCGGCAAAAACGGCAGGATACCGGTATTCAAGCGTGCTTCCCAATACGGAACGCTGGCTTCAACGACCAAATCAAACGAAAATCTTGCCGGATTCGCCGCTTTACCGCCGTGATGCATGAAATGATAAATCGAGGTCTCGTCAAAGCCGGCATCGGCAAGCCATTGAATATCTTCCGCCTTCGTTGACGCTTCAGGCCACTTCATTGCGATAAAATGTATCCCTTTCAAACCGGCATCTTTAGCCATCTGCCGCGAAAGGTCGAGAAGTTTTTTAACGCCTTCGCCCTTTTTCAGGGTCTTGCCCTTCTTCGCTTCGATCGCAATGACATCGTTATCCATACCGGCGGGACTCCAAATCATCACAACCGGTTTGCCGTCCCGCAACAGATATTCCGGCGTTTTGAAATAATTCTCAATCCAAAACTTGGTGACCGCCCGCTGGTCTTCTTCGCTGTGACTTCCAACTCCGTTGTGATTCGCCCACATCATCGCCCACTTGAACATCGAGCGGTATTTCGCTTTGTAAAAACCCTTAACCCAATGGTCATTGTGCTGATGCCCTTTGTTCCAATACCAGTCAACGAGATAATACTGAATCCCATGTTCGAGCGACCATTTGATTTGC
>Ga0123353_10003986_pt1 | contig 18905 bp, 20 predicted proteins | sample TergutLab28metaG_3_FD_92763 | JGI IMG/M metagenome (GOLD analysis project Ga0123353, IMG submission 92763) | Labiotermes labralis P3 segment gut microbial communities from Petit-Saut dam, French Guiana - Lab288 P3 | ecosystem: Host-associated > Arthropoda: Insects > Digestive system > Gut ... | reverse complement strand
TCGGCACGAACCAGGTCGTCGCGCCGAACATCAGCGTGGGATAGAGCTCCTTCAGGCAGGCGTCCACGTAGAGCGGGGCCTGGTTGCCGAAAATCGTGTTTTCATTAATACGCAGAACTTCGGAAAGATTCTCTACGTAATCGATGACGGAGCGGTGGCAGGCGGCCACGCCCTTGGGTTTGCCCGTGGAACCGGAGGTAAACACCACATAAATGGGGTCGGTATCAATGGCGCGGGCGCGAATTTTTTGCAGGGCGGGCTCGTCTATCTCAGACTGGATTAACTCGCCGTAGGCCAGCGCCGCGCCGTGGAAATCCAGGCCTTCCAGCGCAGCCTGGGTTGTGTGATCGTAGATCACGATCCGGGGCTGTAAAAGCTCGAAGATCAATTCGATACGGTGGCGGGGCATCTCCTCGTCCAGGGGGACGTAGAAGCACCCGGCCCGCAGCGTACCGAAGAAGGCCGATACCGCCGCCGGGCCCTTTTCCATGAAGACCACCACGGGCTCGCCGTAGAAGCCCCTCAGTGCCAGGGCTGTCCCCACGGCCCGCGAGCGCCTATCCAGTTCGCCGAAGCAAAGCTGCAAGGCGTCATCGCAAAAGGCGGGCTTGTCCGGCAAGCGCGCGGCGATTTCGTCGAGGTATTCCAAAACGTTGATGCGTGGCATTCTAACTCCTATATGCAAGCAATTCTTGCGCCAGGACGCGCATGGCGTCGATATACGGATCAGGCAGGCCCTCCCGGGCGAATAAAGAGAGCTCCGTGCAGCCCAGAACAACCTTTTCCGCCCCCCGGGCAACCAGCGGCGCGGCCAGGGACTCGAGCACCTGCGTACCCGGCATATATCCCGACTTGATGCCGTAGATGACGTCCATCAGGGCGCGGCGGCCCTCCCTCGACGGCAGCAGGGGGGCGATGCCCTCCCGCTCCAGCGCGGCGGCGAAGGCCCCGGAGACGTAACTGCCCTCGGTGGCCAGCAGCGCCGCCTTTGTCACGCCCTCCCAGCGCAGTGCCTTCGCGGTGAGCTCAAGCATGTTGAGCACCGGCACGCGCGCCGCGGCCCGCATTTCGGGATACCAGTGGTGGGCGGTGGCGCAGGGCACGGCGATGACGTCAACGCCGGCGCGCTCCAACAGGGCGACTCCCTCCGTCAGTGCGGGCAGGGGGGATTCCCCGCGCCCCAGCAGGCATGCCGAGCGGTCGGGGATGGAGGCCTTGCTGTACAGCAGCACGTCCGGGTGCTCCTGGTCCCGTTGCGCCGGGCACAGCCGGATAAGCAGGTCATAGAAATAGCAACTGGCGGCGGGGCCGAGGCCGCCGAGGATTCCAAGCATATTGGGTCTCCTTCCCTCCGGGCTGTAGGGTGCTCCGCACAACCACCCCGGCGCTGCGGCGCCACCCCTCTACAGAGGGGAATGAGGTTTGCTTGCGGACGACAGACAATTCCCCTCCGTGGAGGGGTGCCCCAAAGGGGCGGGGTGGTTGTGCGGAGCATTTACTCCACAATCGTTACGCCCTCCGGCAGCATCTCCGGGCGGTAGGTGTAGAAATCGGGCTGGTGGGTGGCGTCGCAGAAGGCCTGCGCCTGAGCTTCGGTCATCATGAAGCCGTTGTTGGGGCGGTACTGCGCGGCCTTGACCCGCGTGGTGTCGTAGTGCCGCCACCCCTCGCCCAGATTCAGCAGCATCCAGTAATGGGTCATATCCGTGCCGGGGATGCGCTCCAGATCGATGCCCTCGATGCCCACGCGGCCCAGCAGGTACTTCGAAAGGGCGTAATAGGTGTAGCAGTCCCCCCGGCGCAGGGTCAGCCCGTTGTACGCGCCGTCGAGGATATCCTCCTTCTCGCCCTCGTTGCTGTAGGCGATGTTGGTGTTCACCCAGGCGTGGATGGCCCTGGCCTTCTCGGTGTCGGTCATGCCCTCTTTGATGATCTCGGCCAGGATGGGGTCGGCCTTGGCGGCCACCTTGTCCTCGCCCACGGGCAGCACGGTGACTTTCACACGCGTCTCCACTGTTTGGCCCGCGCCGTCCACGGCACTATAGACTGCGAAATATTCCCCGGGAAAATCGGCGTCCACCCCGCTGTTGTCCACCTGGAGTTCCAGCTCGTTGCCCCGGGCGTCGTAGGCCTTGACCCCCGCGCGGTAGGCCACCGCGCCGTAGCGCTCCACCTCGATATCCTGCGCGCCCACGATGATGGGCGTCACGGCGTCGCCGGTGATCTTCAGCGTGGCCTTGATCTCGGTTGTATTGCCGCCCTCGTCGGTGATGAACACCGTGACGTTCTGTGTGCCGCGCAGGAAGTAGTCCGGCTGCTCGGCAAAACGCAGCGTCACGGGGGAGCGGTCGATGATATCGCGCGTAAAATCCTCGGGATTCCACACCTGGCCGGGCTGGCCCTCGCGGTTGACGCCCCTGGCGGCGGGCGGGATGGTATCCGCCACCACCAGCGTGAGCTCGAAGCTCTGCTGGTCCAACCGCAGGGTGACGGGGTATTCCCCCAGGGCGCTTAAGGTCGGCGGGGGTTCGGCGAAGGAAAGGGCCGTGGTGTTGGCGCTGTCCAGCAGCAGGTCCTGCGGGGTGAGCAGCGTGGGGGCCTCCCCCAGCTCGAAGGTGAGGTCCCGCAGGCGCAGCAGACGCAGCCCGGCTGTGACGCGGCCCTTGTGTCCCTGGCCGTCGGTGAGCAGCAGCCGCACCTTCTGCGATCCATGTTTGTTCATGTCCGGCGCCTTGCGGAAGCTGACCGTCACGCCTTCAGGCGCGCGCGCAAAATCCGCCGGGGCAAGCGCGCACAGCCGCGAAAGGCTGACTCTGTCCGCCGCCTGCGCCTTGATTCTCCCGCCGGGCAGCACGAGGCAGAGGACCAGCACGACCACCGCGGCAGCCACCGCGGCGGCGATCGGCAGAGCTCTTCTTTTACTCAAGATATATACCCTCTTTCACATCACAAACAATCCCGCTTAACCCAAGATTAATATGTTTCACACCAGCCTTTATTATACTATATATGCGCGTGCTTGTCAAGCGCTGCGCAAGATTTGCGTGAGGCTCTTGCAAAACGGCGGCTGGTGTGGTAGAATAGCAATAACAAAAGAAATCGAAAGGGATTCCCTATGACAAGCAAAGAGCGAGCGGCATTGCGCGGGCAGGCCAACACGCTGCAGGCGGTGTTCCAGGTGGGCAAGGAGGGCGTCACCCCGGCGGTGGCCGCGCAGATGATCGAGGGTTTGCACACGCGCGAATTGATCAAGGGCAAAGTCCTGCTGGAAAGCTGCCCGCAGACCCCGCATGAGGCCGCCGATGCCCTGGCCGCCCTGACGAAAAGCGAGGTGGTGCAGGTGGTGGGCGGCAGCATGGTGTTCTTCAAAATGAACCCCGAGTTGCGCAAAAAACTGGCGGAAAAGGCGAAGAAAGCGAAGCTGTAGGGGCGGCTTGCAAGCCGCCCGCTTTTTAATCCTTGCAAGCCGCCCGCTTTTAATCCTTGCAATTTGACCGGCGATATGATATAATACTACTCCACAACAAGAAACATCACGCACAATGCTGCGCAAAAATCATATATCGAAATTTTTGCTTGCATTCTGCTATGTTTCTAGCCGCGGAGCAGTATAACATAGGTAAATTCAAAATCAAACAGGAGTATGTATGAACGATCAAAAATGCGCCCTCATCATCGGCGGGAGCCGCGGCATAGGCCAGGCCACCGCCATCGCTTTGGCACAGGAGGGCCACGACATCGCGTTCACCTTCAACACCCACGAGGAGGCCGCCGCCGAGACCGCGCGGGAGATCGAGTCCCTGGGGCGGCGCTGCTTCTACTACCAGGCCACCATGCAGGATCGGGACGTCCCGCAGCAAATTGTGGCGCGGGCCATCGCGGACCTGGGCCGCATCGACGCCCTGGTGACCGTGGCGGGCATCACGCGGTGGAACAGCGTGGTGGATCTGACGGCGGATAGGATCGACGAGCTGTACAACTGCGACTACCGGGCGGTGCTGCTGTGCACCGGCGCGGTGGCCAGGCACATGATAGCCAACGGCATACGGGGCAGCATCGTTCACATCTCCTCCGTCCACGCCTTCGTCGCCTGGGCCAACGACGGCGTCTACGGGGGATTGAAAGCCGCCATCAACCGCACCACGCAGTCCGAGGCCCTGGATCTGAGCAACCACGGCATACGCGTCAACTGCGTGTCCCCTGGCATGACCAACATCCACAGGCCCGATACCCCCGAATACCTGGAGCGCGAATGGGCCTACAAGGTTCCCCTGGGGCGCTTCGGCCGCGCCCGCGATATCGCCGACGCCGTTGTTTTTTTGAGCAGCGATAAGGCTTCCTATATCACCGGCGTGACCCTGAAGGTGGACGGCGGTATGAGCCTGCCCGCCATGAATGACGACGCAAGCCCCGAGGCGGGATACGGCTGGGACAAACGAAGGAAAAGATGAATCGTAGGGGCGGCGTGACAGCCGCCCGTGAGAGGAGTTCCCCATGTTCACATTCGTTTTGTACAAGGACAGGAAAAAAGCGCTGGCGATGGCCATCGTGCTGGGCGTTCTGCTGGCGTTGCTTGTGCCCGCCGTGATAACCGCCCCCCCGCGGTATGTGCCCGTGGACGGCTACGTGCGCGATTATCGCGTGAACGACGATCCCGACGACCCAGACTGGGTGGAATTCGCATACGAGTACGGCTCGCTGGTCTACTTCGTACGCTTCGATGAGTCCGTGGGCTCCCTGCAAGGGGGTGACATTGTTACCCTTTACGCCAACAGCAAACAGCCGGAACTTGTGGCAAAGGAAAAGCCCTATAGCAGCGACGTACGCACGCTCCTCTGGTTTGCGCTCGCCCCCATTGGCCTGATGTTCGCAGGCGCCGTGGTCAGCTGCGTTTTTGCGTTCAGGAAAGAGAAACAACATGCCGATACATAACTACGGCGATTTCGTCCGCGAACTACGGATTGCCGGATTTTCCCAATTCGGCGGGCGCAGGGATAGCGTTGTGTCCCTGTTCCGCTACGGCTGGAACACCCAGCCCGGAGACTATCCCGTGCAGTGGTTTTCCGGCGATCCTGACCGCGATCCCTGGCATTGGAGGGAGCGCGTGATCACCGAGCGCGAAGAGATAGCCTACAGCAAAGTGTTCTTCAAAAAACATGGCTTTATTACGCGGGAATGGTACCCCTTCTTTCTTGCCGCAAGAAGGCTTGGCCGCGGCTTTGACGAAGCCTACGCCGATGGCCTGTACAGCCGGGCCGCGCTGCGCATTTACGAATGCCTGCGCGATCACGGCGCGTTGCCCGTGCACGACATCAAGCCCATGGCGGGTTTTGGCCGCGACGAAAAATCCGCCTTCGAGCGCGCCCTGGCCGAGCTGCAGATGGGCCTTTTTATCACCGTGTGCGGCCACGCGCAAAAGATCAGCAGGGCGGGGGAGAGCTACGGCTGGGCCTCGGACGTCTACTGCCCGGTGGAGGAATTCTGGCCGGAGGAAGTCTTTACACTCGCTTCGCGGCTCTCTGGGGAAGAGGCCGCCGAAAAGATCGAGGCGCGCGTTTATAAGATCAACCCCGAGGCCGAGCCCAAGCAGGTGAGGAGATTCATCTATGGATAACATAAACTGTAGGGGCGGCATTCTTGCCGCCCGAACCTCACATAAAAGGAGCCCCCTCATGAACACATTCACCCTCACCTGGCTGGGCCAGGGCGGTTACGCTCTGCGCATCGCCGGCAAGACAATTTACCTCGATCCCTACATGTCCGACATGGTGGAGCGCAAAGAGGGCCTCAAACGCCTGGTATCCCCGCCTATCGCTCCGGCGAACGCCCGCCCGGACTACTACCTGGCCACCCACGATCACATGGACCACCTGGACACCGACTTCATCCGGCAGATGGACCCGGCGGGCGTGCAATTCATTTGCCCGGAAAGCTGCAAAGCGGCCCTGCTGGCCCTGGGTGCAGGCATTGACACAGAGCAAATCACAGTAATAAAGCAGGGCGACGCGCTCGAACTCGAGGGCTTCACCCTGCGCGCGGTCTACGCCGATCACACCCCCGGCAGCGTGGGATTTGTGATTGTCGCCGAGGGCGTCAGCCTGTACATCACAGGAGATACGCTCTACGGCGATGAAGTTGGAGCGGGCGCGGACGCCGACATCATCTGCTGCTGCACCAATGGCCGCTGGGGCAATATGAACGCCGAGGAGGCCGTGCGGGTCGCGCTGCGTTCCGGGGCGGGGCTTGCCATCCCGAACCACTACGGCATGTTTGCCAAAAACACCGCCGACCCGGCGGAATTCACCGCGATGGCCGAGGCGGCGGGGCTGAAAACGTATACGATGCAACACAATGAAAGCATTGATTTGAAAGGGCTGCTGATGTTCGGCCAGGGGCTTTGACGGCTGCAGTAATAGCGATACCAGTTTTCGCGAAGCGACAATTCCCCTCCGTGGAGGGGTGGACGCGAAGCGGACGGGGTGGTTATCGCGGAGGCGACGTTTCTTCCCCAAGCTCTCTTCGCATTCGTGGAGGGGTGGACGCGAAGCGGACGGGGTGGTTATCGCGGAGGCGACGTTTCTTCCCCAAGCTCTCTTCGCATGCGAGGGGGGTGGCCGCAGGCTGGGGGGTGCGCCATACCAACAGGAGGTACTACAATGCAGCTGCATATCAAGCAAAAGGCCTTTTCCTGGCGGGACCGTTTCGCGGTGAAGGATGCCGCCGGCAACGACCGCTGGTACGCCCAGGGAGAACTGTTCTCCTGGGGCCGCAAGCTCCACGTCTACGACGCCTTTGGGAACGAGGCTGCGTTTTTGCGCCAGAAGATGTGGACGTTCCTGGAGCAGAAATATGTCATCGAGCTGGCCGGCCAGAGCATGGACCCGCCGCTGGCGCTGGTGAAGGAGTTTGGCCTGAGGCGGCGCTACCGTCTGGATGGCCTGCCCTGGCGCATGGACGGCGACTTCTGGGCGCACGAGTATACCCTGCACGCGGGCGGCGGCGAGATCATGCGCATTTCGAAGGAATGGTTCACCTGGGGCGATTCCTACCGGCTGGACATCGCCGACCCGCGCCACGAGTTGCTTTGCCTGTGCGTCGCCCTTGCCGTGGACTGCATGAACGCAGACGCAGCTGCGGCGGCCTCGGCGGCGAGTTAGGCTTGACAAGCGCTTAAGTAGCCGATATAATTTACTTGAAGAATAACGGGGAGGATTATCTATGAAAAAGGCATCTTTTGTCCGCGCGTTGGTATGCGTGCTGGCAGCGGCAACCCTGCTGTTTGCGCTTTGCGCGTGCGGCGAAAAGCAATCCGGTGAGCAGTCAAAGGGCCGCTTCTATGGAATCGGCGATACCGGCGTCACGCTGAACGACGATTTGACCTTCGTCGCCAACCTGTATCACGGCGTTGCCAAAGCCGGCACATACCTGGAAGGTACAGCGCCCGGCGATATGGTGGTCGTTACGTTTACCGTTGACGGTGAGCAGGTATTCGGTACGATAACGGGCGACGTCCTGACAATCCCCCGGGAGTGGGCGGATAGCCACGGGCACGGCAATTCGTTCCCACTGCAATAAAGGATTGGATCATAATAACGCCGTTCGCATCATCCATCGAACGGCGTGTATGTGATAGTATAAGCTTCACCCCACCCCCAAATATTCCTCCAGGCACTGCCCGCTCGACTTCATCGCCGTGGCGGGCCCAACGCCCACATAGCGCCAGTGCCAGGGCTCGTAAGTGATCTGCGTTAGGGAGAACTTGTCCTTCGGGTAGCGCAGAATGAACCCATATTCATGCCCATGCGCCTGCAGCCAGGTGAACTCCTTCGTGCTCTCAAAGCTCACGCTGGTGTCCCATACTCCGGGGCGGGTGATGTCCATGGCGAGGCCCGCGCTGTGCTCGCTGCAGCCGGGCGGGAGGATCACCTGCGCGGCGAGGTTGACGGCCTCGGCGTAGCTGTGGCCCCGGTCCACGTTCGTCTGGACCAGGCGCTCGAAGTTGCCCTTCTGCCGCTCGATGCTGCGGTAGCCGGAGTAGGGGATGAGTTCCGCGCCATCGGCCTTCGCGGCGTCGTACATGGCCTTGTACTGCTTTGCGGCGGTGGACTCCATCTGGATTTTCTCCGGGTAGGACTCCACGCACACCCGCAGGGCGGGCGTGTAGTTTGCGGGCAGGGCGTAGTCCCGGCTGACAAGGATCAGGTAGGGGTCCGCGGGCACCGCCGCCACCGCGGGTGAGATGCCGGGGTAGTCGTAGGCGTAGGCGCTGCCCGCGTTGTTCGGGGGCTTCCTGGTTGTGGTGGAACCGGATACTGCCGCTGCGGCGCCCGTTGTTGTTGCGGCGCCGGTGGATATTGTTATTATCGCAGCGGTTGTCGCAGTGGTCATTGTTGTAGTCGTTGTCGATGTCGTTGTCATTGTGATTGGCACTTCCGGTATGGCCGTTACCGCGCCGCAGGACGAGAACAGCAGCATCAACAGAATCAGCGCTCCCATTTTTTTCATATACACATACCTCCGCGCATCCATTGTACGCCTATCCCAACGAATTGTCAAGGAGGGAATCTCATGCAGTCCCCCATACTCGTCGGCCTGGATATCGGCACATCCAGCTGCAAGGCTCTGGCCATTGACGAAAACGCCCAGTTACTGGCCGCCGAAGCCGGGGAATACCCCTGCTATGCCCCGCGCCCCGGCTGGAGCGAGCAGAACCCCGCCGACTGGTGGCGCGGCGCCCGCGCGGCCCTGTTGCGATTAATGCGGCAAATTGATCCGTCGCGCATTGCCGCCATCGGCCTGTCCGGCCAGATGCACGGCATGGTTGCCCTCGATGCGCAAAACGAGGTCCTGCGCCCCGCCATCCTGTGGAACGACCAGCGCACCCCGCGCCAGTGCGGGGACATCACCCGGGCGGCGGGCGGGCCGGAGGGCCTGCTGCGCCTGACGAACAACGCCATGCTCACGGGCTTCACCGGCGGCAAAATCGCGTGGTTCCGCGAAAATGAGCCTGACCTTTACGCCCGCTGCGTAAAGATCATCAATCCAAAAGACTACATCAATTTCCTGCTCACGGGCGAAATCGCAACCGACGTCAGCGACGCCAGCGGCACGGGCCTCTACGACGTCGCGTGCGGTCGCTGGAGCGTGGAATTGCTCGAAATATTGGGCATATCGCCTGATTTATTCGCGCCTGTGAAGGAATCTACAGAGATCATTGGGCGGATCACCAAAGAATCGGCCGAACTGACTGGCCTGCCCGTCGGTCTGCGCGTGGTTGCCGGCGGCGGTGACGCCGTGCTGTCCGCCGTGGGCCTAGGCCTGGAGGAGGCCGGGCAGCTGGCCGTCACCCTGGGCACCAGCGGCGTGGTGGCCCGGCACGTGCCCGCCTTCTTCGAAAACAAGGGCGCGAAGCTACAATTCTCGCGGGCCTGTCTGCCGGGGCTGTTCCACGTGATGGGCGTCACGCTCAGTGCGGCGGGGAGCTACCAGTGGCTCGAAACCCTCCTGGGCGACCCGCGCCTGACCACCCGAAAAGAGCGCTACATGGCCCTGGACGAGGCGGCCTCCTCTTCCCCGCCCGGGGCGAACGGCGCGCTGTTCCTGCCCTATCTGAGCGGCGAGCGCTGCCCGGTGAACGACGCCGAAGCCAAGGGCTGCTTCCTCGGCCTGCGCGGACAGACCTCCAAAGGCGATATCTCCCGGGCCGTGCTGGAGGGCGTGGCCTTCTCCCTGCGGCAAGTTTATGATTTGATGGCGGTTGCGACTGGCCCGGCGAAACGCCTGGTTCTCGCGGGGGGCGGCGCGGTGAGTCCCCTCTGGCGGCAGATCATCGCCGACATTTTCGCCCTGCTTGTGGTCACCCTCGAGGCGGGCGACGAGGGCAGCGGCTTCGGCGCGGCGATCCTCGCGGGGCTGGGCGCGGGGGTGTGGTCCAATCCGGGGCAGGCCCTCGGCCAGCTGCGCGTAAAAAACGAAACGCTCCCGATCGAGGGGCATGTGCCCTTGTATCAGGAACGCTATGAAGTGTATCAGAGAATTTATCCGGCAGTAAGGGGAATAATTTGATTATACTACTCCGCAACAAGAAACATCACGCACAATGCTGCGTAAAAATCATATATCGAAATTTTTGCTTGCATTCTGCTATGTTTCTAGCCGCGGAGCAGTATTAGGATAAGACGCACGGCTGTGCGTCTCCGTTTTCGTATAAACACAAGCTGCTAAAACACATTCTCCTCCGCCGTCACCGGCAGGACCTTCTGCGCCTCAAAGGGCGATTCGATGGTGATCTCACGGCCTTCGTCACTGCTGCGCTCAATGGCGGTGAGCACCTCCAGCACATGCAGGGTCTGCATGGACGCGCTCGCGCGGGGGAGACGGCCGGCTTTGAGGGCCTGCGCCATGTCCGCCAGGCCTACGCCGCGCTCGTTGCCGTGGTAGATATCGTAGGGCGTATCGAAGAGGATCCATTCCCCGTTGCCGAAGTTTTGCGCCGCGTCGGGAGATTTTTTTTCTTTGACCTTAATTTTGATCTCCCCGCCGAAGCCATTCGGGTCGGGGACGATCATGTTGCCGCGCTCGGCGTAAATCTCGATGCAGTTGACCCCCGGCATGGAGTACGCGTCAAACGTTGTGATCAGCGTAGCCACAGCGCCGCTTGCGAAGCGCAGCAGAGCGGTCTGGTGGGTGGGCACGTCCACGGCGATCACCGTGCCGTTCAGCGGCTGACTGGTAATGGTGCGCGTGGGGTAGGTGGTCCTCGTCATACCCATCACGCTCTTCACCGGGCCCATCATCTGGCACAGCGCCGTGACATAGTAGGGTCCCATGTCCAGCATCGGGCCGCCGCCGGGCGCGCGGTAGTAGAATTCCGGGTCGGGATGCCAGGTCTCGTGCCCGTGGCAGATCATGTGCGCCGCTGCCCCGATGGGCGCGCCGATGACGTCCTCGTCCAGCAGCTTGCGGCAGCCCATGACGCCCGCGCCAAGGAAGGTATCGGGCGCGCCGGCGATCATCAAGCCTTTTTCTTTTGCCAGTTCCACCAGGGCCTTGCCCTGCCCGAACGTCGCCGCCAGGGGCTTTTCGCTGTAGACATGCTTGCCGGCCTCCAGCGCGGCGCGGCTGACCTCGAAATGCTCGGCCGGCCGGGTGATGTTGAGCACGATGTCCACCGCGGGGTCGGCAAACAGCTCGAACATGTCGTCATACAACTTCATGCCATATTTTTCATATTTGTCCACGGCGCGCTGCGCTTTTTCCCGAATCAAATCGCATACGCCGATAATCTCCAAGTCCTTGAATTTTTCCGTCAGGTTTTTCAGGTAGATGCCGCTGATGTTGCCGACACCCACGAACCCGATTCCGGTTTTCGCCATAACAATCCTCCCTTGGTATTGAATGATTTTGAAATATGCGGGCGGCTTGCTAGCCGCCCCTACTTAGGTTAAGGCTGTAGGGGCGGCTAGCAAGCCGCCCGAATTTACATTAGTACATCTTCGCGTTGTTGAGATAGCGGTCCACTGTCAGGCCCTGCGCGGCGGCGGCCTGTTTGCCCGCGGCGGCCCATAAAAAACCGCGCCGCATGAGCTCCTGCGCGGCGGGAGCCAGGTCGAACACGTCGTCGTGGTGCCCCAGCGAGTTGTAGTACACCCGCCCGAGGCCCCAGTATTTTGTCCACACCACGGGCATGTCGATGGGCTTGTTGGCGGCGTGGTAGTAGCTGACCAGGGGAAAGCGCGTGGTGGCGAGGACCTCGATGGATGGGTCCACATGCAAATAATACTGCTCGCTTTTGACTTTAAAATCCTCAATACCCAGGGTGAGCGGGCTGGAGCTCCGGGCGATATGCACGGTATACTCCACTTTGTCGCCGCCGGGGTGGCTCACCCACTGGCCGCCGGTCATGAACTGCCACTCGGTGTCCTCGCGGTAGGCGTCGCACATACCGCCATGGCAGCCCGCGATGCCGGTCCCCCCGCCGACAGCTTTCGCTATGGCCTTCGATGTCTCCCCCGGCATTTTGCCGCCTGTGGTCACCGGTACCAGCAGATCCAGTGCTGCCAACTCCTTATAGCCCGGCAGTTTTTCCGCGCCTTCAACGACACGGACGTCAAACCCCTCGTTTTCCAGCATGCGGCGGAAGCGTTTGGCCACCTTTTCAGGCTCGTGGCCGTTCCAGCCGCCCCAAAAAATCAGCGCAGTTTTTCCCACAACAAAATACTCCCCGGTTCGAATTGACGATACCGAAAAGTATTATAACATGTTAATTCTGGAAACGCAAGGGAATTTTGCAAAATTTCACAAAATTTCTCAGGATTTCACAATAATATTTCCATCGCTTTTTTATAGCCCTCGAATCCGAGTCCCGCGACCACGGCCACGCACGCCCGCGACGAATACGACACCCTGCGGAATTCCTCGCGGGCCTGCACGTCGCTCAGGTGCACCTCCACGGCGGGCAGCCCCACAGCCTTGAGCGCGTCCAGGATCGCCACGCTGGTGTGGGTGTAGGCCGCCGGGTTGATGACGATGGCGTCTGCCTTGCCCAACGCCTGCTGGATGTACTCCACCAGGACGCCCTCGTGGTTGGACTGGAACACCTCGGCCTGTACGCCCAGCTCCGCCGCGCCGCGCAGGATGAAGGACGTAAGGTCCGCGTAGGTTTCGCGGCCATAGATCTCCGGCTCGCGGATGCCCAGCATATTCAGGTTCGGCCCGTTGATGACTCTAATTTTCATGGCGGAATACCTCCCAAGCCTTCATAAATAACATTTCCCAGTCCTCGTCATGCGCAATTTGCATGTCCGCGGCGGCCTCGTAAAAGGATTGGCGCGCGCGTTCAAGCGATTCCAGATCCACCGAGAGCGGACGCCCCGATGTGGCAAGGAACCGCGCAGCTCTTTTGATCCACAGCAGCCTGCCGTTTTGCCGCAGGGCTTCCACGTTTTCATGGCGCAGCACCGTGCCCCCACCTGTGGCGATCACCTGCCCGGTTTTCGCGCCGAACCGTGCCGCCACCTGCGATTCCAGCGCGCGGAACGCCGCCTCCCCCTGCGTGACGAGGATCTCCCGGCCGGGCCGCCCCGCGTATTTTTCGATTTCCAAGTCCAGGTCCACGAACGGCCTGCCGCTCTTTTGCGCCAGAAAGCGTCCCACGGTGGTCTTGCCGCAGCCCGGCATACCGATGAGCACCCAGTTTTCCAGGTCCCGGCGCAGCTCTGACAGTACGCGCGTTATGTCGTTCTCTCCGCAAGGCGCCCCCGTGAACAGCTCCGCCGAAGCCGCCGCCTGCGCCACGAGCATCGAAAGCCCGTCGGCGGTCTTGAGTCCCAGCCGCTCCGCCTTTTGCAGAAAACGTGTGCGTAAAGGGTTGTAGATCAAATCGGCCACGGCTTCCAGGCGGGGGAACCGCTCCGGCTCCACCGGGCAGTCCTCCCCAAGGGGGTACATCCCCACGGGCGTGGCGTTGACGATCACCTGGGCGCCCGGACAGCGTTCGTAGAGGTTGCTGTAGTTTACGTCCAGATTGAAATCCGCCACCGTCGCGCTTTTTGCGCCCAGATCGGCGGCCACAAGCTGTACCGTGAGCGAGGCTCCGCCGTTGCCCAAAATAAGTACGCGCTTCCCGGCGAGCCCGATTCCGGCTTCCCGCAGCAGAAACGCGAAGCCCGCGGGGTCCGTGTTGTCGCCGTACAGCGAGTCGTCGGCCCGGTGCACGATGGTGTTCACAGCCCCCACCCGCCGCGCTGTTTCGCTCAAGGCGTCGCACCAGGGGATAACCGCCTGCTTGTAGGGGATCGTCACGTTGATCCCTCTAAAATCGCGCCGGGCGAAGAACGCGGGGAGCTCCGTGGGGGCCATGGGGCACAGTTGGTAAGCATATCCGCGCAGTCTCCGGTGGATTTCCGGCGAATAGCTATGTCCCAGGCGTTCGCCGATCAGGCCGAAGTCCATGGGTTATCCTTTCCCTGTTGTAGGAGCGGCCTGTGGGCCGTCCGAGAATGATTATACAAAACGGGCGGCTGGCACGCCGCCCCTACTTGCGATGCTATCCCAAGAATGTCGATTGATACGCCCGGCTTGCCCGGAATATCGCCTCGTATATCATTTCGAGCGCAGGCAAAAACTGCGCGTCCATCCTCTCTCCCAGCCGTGCCAGGATGGCCTTCTCGCGCTCCGGCTGCAAAATAGGCGCGCCGGTTTCGCGTTTGATCGCCGCCACCCGCGCCGCCAGGTCCATGCGTCGCGCCAGCAGTGCGGCCAGTTCGTCGTCGATGGCGTCGATTTCGACGCGCAGATTGTCCAAGTTCATAGCGGTCTCCTGTCCTTTTCGATCGATTCCCGCAATTCCTCATCGGTACGCTCTTTTTTGGGCGGCGCAAACAGCAGTATCTTCCTTCCGCCGGGCTTGAGCACGGAGATGACCATTATCGCCGCCAGCAGAACCGCCTGCGCGCCCACAACCGCCAGGCTGAACCACTCCGGGCCTGCGCGCCAGAGATTGCCCGCAATCGCGCAAAGGGCGATGGCCAGCACGATTACCCATTTGGCCGCTATCCAGCGGAAGCGGAAAAATTTCCATGGGGTGCACATGCCATAGATCAAGCCCTCCAACAGCGTGAGGAAAGCTGCGGGCAGTACGAGCCTGGGGTAGAGTAGCAGAGCGTCCGAAACGCCTGCCCGGAGCAATACGAACGTGGCCGCCACGCCACCGAACCACAGCGACGCGGTGAGCATGTGGCACACGCGCAGCCAACGCAAGAGGTTTTTACTTGCGGTTTTCATAGCCTTCCCTCCATCATCAAATCCAGGATCACACAGGCCGTCACGGCCTCCACCACGGGCACTGCCCGGGGCACGATGCACGCGTCGTGCCGCCCGCCGATGACCAGCCCGGTCTCCTCCATAGTGCGCAAATCCACGCTGCGCTGCGCCAGCGCAATGGAGGGTGTGGGCTTGATTGCCACGCGCAGCACCAGCGGCATGCCCGTGGTCACCCCGCCTAGCACGCCGCCGTGGCGGTTCGTTTTCGTGCGTACATGCCCGTTTTCAATGTAGTATTCGTCGTTGTTTTCGGAGCCCAGAAGCGAAGCAACACGAAAGCCCGCGCCAAATTCCACGCCGCGCACCGCCGGGATGCCGAACAGCGCCGCCGCCAGCCGGTTCTCCACGCCGCCGAACATGGGCGCGCCCAGCCCCGCGGGCAAACCCTCGGCAACGCATTCGATCACCCCGCCCACGGAGTCGCCGCGCCGCCGTGCCTCTTCCACATCGCCCATTTTTGTGATTGTCGCACGAAGCGTGACGCCGCGTCGCTCCAGGATTTGTATGCACACAGCCCCGGCAAAGCACAGCGGCGCTGTCAATCGCCCGGAACTGTGCCCGCCGCCGCGCACGTCCTGAAAGCCGTGGAATTTCTCTTGGAGCGCATAATCCGCGTGGCCGGGGCGGGGGACATGGCGCAGCTTTTCGTAGTCCCCGGAGCGGGCGTCGGTGTTTTCGATGACGGCGCACAGCGGCGCGCCGCAGGTGAGGCCATCCAACAGTCCGCTGAGCACGCGGGCCTCGTCGGCCTCACGGCGGGGGGTATCGCCCGGGTTGCGGCCCGGGGCGCGCCGTGCCATGAAGCCCGCGATCCTTTGCGTATCAACGCGTTCGCCCGCGGGCAGGCCGTCGATCACAACGCCTATGCCCTCCGAATGCGATTGCCCGAACACCGAAAACCGGATGTTCTCGCCAAAGAATGAGCTCAACCTCGCACCTCATTTCTGCATTCTCATTTCTCATTTCTCATTTTGAAATAATCTTCCCAAAAAGCCGGGTAGGATTTGCGCACGGCCTGCGCTCCTTGCAGCGTGACCTCTTGCTCGCACATCAGCGCGGCAATAGCCATCGCCATGGCGATGCGGTGATCGCCGAAGCTGTCCACTTCGCCGCCCCGCAGTGAGGGCCTGCCCCGGATAATTAGGCCGTCCGGCAGTTCCGTCACATCCGCGCCCAACGCATTCAAATTGACTGCCATGGCGTGCAGGCGGTCGCTTTCTTTGATGCGCAGCCGCGCGGCGTTCGTGATCTCATGCCGGCCCGCCGGAGCGAGACGGTCGCCCGGCGTGAGCGCCATCACCACTGCAATGATGGGAACCAAATCGGGGCACTGCGAGGCGTCCATATCGCCGCAATTCTTGAGCAGCCCGGCGATGGCCCTATCCGGCTGCGCGGAGCCCTCGTCCAGCCCCGTCACGCGGATCCCGCTCCCCAGGGCATTGGCCGCCAGCCAGAACGCCGCGTTCGACCAGTCCCCCTCGGGCATAAGCGTCCCACCGGGCGGCAGATATGTTTGTCCGCCGGGTACGGCAAATCCGTGTGCCGTTTCATTTATTACTACATTGAATTTGCGCAGCGTGCGCAGGGTCATATCCACGTAGCCCCGGGATTCCAGCGGCGAGGTCAGCGTGATTTCGCTGTTACCATTCAGCAGCGGCAGCGCGAACAGCAGCCCCGTCACGTACTGCGAGCTGATGTCCCCCGGCAGCGCAAAATTCCCCGGTTGGAGTTGGCCGGAAATTGTGATGGGCAGTTTTTCTCTCGACACTGTGCAGCCATGTTCGCGTAATAAATCGACCAGCGGCTGCATGGGCCGCTCGGGCAATCGGCCTTCGCCCGTGAATGTGATTGTCCTGCACAGAGCCGCCATCACCGGCAGCAAAAAGCGCAAAGTCGAGCCGGATTCACGGCAATTACAGACAGCGTTACGTTGCAGGCAATCCCTTGTCGCCGCAATGTCATCCGAGATCACCGGCAGTGTGTCGATGTCCATCCCAGCGAGCCACGCGGCGATCATCAGCCGGTGCAGGTCAGATTTCGAGGGTATCGCGGCAATCTCCCCCTCTAGGGTGCCCGGTCGTAATGTGACTGTCATAGGTGTTCCTCCAGCAGCCGTTTGAGTTCCTTCATGGACAGTGTGCGCAGCTCGCATTGGCCGATTTTTTGCGGCACGACGATGGTGATGTTTCCGCCCGCGCGCTTTTTGTCCTGCTCCAGCGCGCGGAACAACTCCCGTACAGTGAATTCGCATTGCGTGGGCAGGTGATTTTTTTCAAGCGCGGTGCGCAGTCTGTCCACAATGGCCGAGCGGAATACCCGGGCCATCATGAGCATGCCCAGCCCCACCGCCGCCCCATGCGGGACCGTGTAGCCGCTGACCTGCTCGATGGCGTGGCCGATGGTGTGCCCCAGGTTGAGCATGCGGCGTGCCCCGCCGTCGCGCTCGTCGGCCAGCACCAGGTTGCGTTTCAGCTCCACGTTGCGGGCGATCTGCGCCACGTTCACGGGCCCGCCGTTTTCCAGCGCCGCGAAGAGGCTCTCGTCGAACAGCACGCCGTGTTTCAGACACTCGGCCATGCCGTTGGCATATTCCACAGGCGGCAGGGTATCGAACGTGTTCGGATCGGTGATGACCAGGCCCGGCTGCCAGAACGCCCCCGCGAGGTTCTTCCCGGCGGACAGATTTACCCCGGTTTTGCCGCCCACGGAGGAGTCCACCGCCGCCAGCAGCGTGGTGGGGACCTGCGCGAAGGCGATTCCCCTGCGGTAGGTGGCCGCGGCGAAGCCCGTCAGGTCGCCCGTTACGCCGCCGCCCAGGGCGATCAGCGTGTCGCCGCCGGTCAGCGAAAATCCTGCGCAGGTCTCCAAAATTTTCTCATAAGTGTAAAGCGATTTGCTTGCCTCCCCTGCGGGGAAGATGAATACCCCGCAGGCAATCCCTTTGGCTTCAAGGCTTTGCCTCACCAAATCAACATAGGGATACTTCGCTACATTGCTGTCTGCGACAAGTAAAACCCTTGTCGGGCATAGCGCTTCGGCGATCAGCGCCCCGGATTTTTCCAGCAACCCCGCGCCGATGTGCACGTCGTAGGTGCGCACGCCGAGGGGGACGTGGACGGTGGTCATGGCTATCAAAACCTTTCATAAAATAAAGCCGTTTTAGCCTAATACTACTCCGCAACTAGAAGCATAGCAGAATGCAAGCAAAAAGCTTTGGTGTATGGTTTTTTGCGCAGCATGATGCGCAATGATTCTTGTTGCGGAGCAGTATAATTCCCTGGCTCCCTCGTGAGGGATGCTCCGCCCGCAGGCTCCTGTAGGAGATGGTGGCGGTCTGAGGGAGCATCGCGCAGCGACGTCCCTTCCCAAGCCCCCTTCGCATGCGAGGGGGGTGGCCCGCAGGCCGGGGGGTGCAAAAAAGGCATCGCTGAGGGGGGGTGAAAAAATCAAGCCGCCAGAACAGCCCCCATCGCCCCCATCGCATCCACAAATTGCTCCGGTGTGAGCGATTGCGGACCGTCGCACATGGCTTTCGCGGGGTCGTTGTGCACCTCGATCATCACGCCGTCCGCGCCCACGGCCGCCGCCGCCACTGCCAGGGGCTTCACGAAGCGCGCGACGCCCGTGGCGTGGCTGGGGTCGACGATCACCGGCAGATGCGAGAGCTCCTTCACCACGGGCACGGCGGAGATGTCCAGGGTGTTGCGCGTGGCGGTCTCAAAGGTGCGTATGCCGCGCTCGCAGAGGATCACGTTGCCGTTGCCGCCGGCCATGACGTATTCCGCGCTCATCAGCCACTCCTGGATGGTGCTGGACAGCCCGCGCTTGAGCAGCACCGGCTTGGCGCAGCGCCCCAGCTCCTTGAGCAGTTCGAAGTTCTGCATGTTGCGCGCGCCCACCTGGATGCAGTCCACCTCGGCGAAGGCGTCCAGGTGGGAGATGTCCATGATCTCCGTCACGATGGGCAGTCCCGTCTGCCGCTTGGCCTCCAGCAATAGCTCGATGCCGGATTCCCGCATGCCCTGGAAGGCATAGGGCGACGTGCGCGGCTTGAACGCCCCGCCCCGCAGGATGGACGCGCC
>Ga0123353_10003985_pt1 | contig 18906 bp, 13 predicted proteins | sample TergutLab28metaG_3_FD_92763 | JGI IMG/M metagenome (GOLD analysis project Ga0123353, IMG submission 92763) | Labiotermes labralis P3 segment gut microbial communities from Petit-Saut dam, French Guiana - Lab288 P3 | ecosystem: Host-associated > Arthropoda: Insects > Digestive system > Gut ... | reverse complement strand
TCTGGGATTGAAGATACCAAAGCAGTTCAAAAAATAATTTTGAATCAAATGTAGTCAAGATTTCGGGGGACAGACTCTAGAAAACAAGGGATTTGGGAGGACGGTTGTCGAACTTGGGCTAACGTGATGACCGCCAGTTGGACGACCACGCTCGGATTCACGCCGATCATCGGTATCGCGCTCGGTCCCTGGAATCATTCCTATCACGCCTTGATAGAGACTGGTGAGTGCGTATTGTCGATTCCGACCGTTGATATGATGGAAGCAGTCGTCGAAATCGGCAACTGTAGCGGCGTGTCCGTCGATAAATTCAAACGATTTCACTTGACTCCAATCACAGCGGAGAAAGTCGCTGTTCCACTCATCAATGAAAGCCTCGCCAACGTCGAATGTGTCGTGCGGGAATATCCGACTGCAAACGGTTTACACCAGTTCATTCTCGAAGGAGTCAAAGCGTGGTCGAATCCCAACCGGGATGAGAAACGAACATTTCATGCCAAAAAACTATTTCAAAAACGCAGGATATTACGGAAAAACAAAACTCCAGACCAACGACAAATACGCTAGGATGTCGAAGGTTTCTGCGAGGGGCGCGTGATCGGCGACCAAGTCGCATTCGTCGAGAAGGGCTTCGAGTTTCGCCACAATAAGTTCGCGGCTGGAGGAGCGGGGGGATGTACGCTGCATAAAAAAACTTCCGTGTAAAAACTGCATGCCACTACATGCTACAAAAACCAACAAAACCTTGACGCACCCCAACGTTTGGTGTACAGTGAACAGCATGTTGACATCTTACCTTTCTGTTTGTGAAGAAGCCGCTCGGGCGGCGGGGAAAATCCTTCGGAATATGCTCGGTACCACCAGCGTCCGGCACAAGAAGAATCCGTCCGATCTCGTTACCGAAGCGGACATTGCTGCCCAGAAAGCCATTGAATCGATTCTCCTCGGTGCATTTCCCGAGCACCGCTTTCTCGGCGAAGAGGAAAACAAGTCGCCGTCGATCCCGCAGGACTCCACCGATTTTTACTGGGTTGTCGATCCGTTGGACGGCACGACGAATTACGTGCATGGGGTTCCGTTTTTCGGCACGTCGATTGCTTTGACCCAAGGCACAAATGTACTCTGTGGTGTGTTTTACAATCCGATGACCGAGGAATTCTTTTCCGCCGCACAGGGACAGGGAACATTGTTGAACGGCGAGCGCATTCATACCAGTTCTTGGCAAAAATTGGAGGAAGCACTCGCTGCCGTCAGTTTTCCCACACTGGTACACGGTGAGTCGCCGGATTTGGTTGCCTTTTTACGAACGGTGCCGCGATGTCAGTCGATTCGCCGCACCGGGTCGACGGTACTCAATTTGGCATACGTTGCGGCGGGACGGTTTGATGCGACTTGGGCGTTTAATTCTCATCCCTGGGACATTGCGGCGGGAATTGTTCTCGTCAAAGAGGCGGGGGGGATCATTAGCAAGCCGAGTGGCGAACCGATTGATTTCAACGATCCGGCACCGATCTGTGCCGTCGCCAATGAGACGTTGCACGGGGAATTGATGCGGGTGCTTAATCCCGTAGGGTAGTTTCGTTTCGGGTGCAAGAGTGGGACGGTGTAAGCCTGCCGGTTCACGACGGAAGACTCACGCACATGGAATCGGGGTTGCCAACGAATCGGCGAATGAGATATGTGGTTTAGGTACCATTGGTGCCGGTTACGATTTTCGTGAGGCGGTGTAGCATTTGAGTCACGACGAAGGTCATCATCGAAACAAATTATGCACACAAAACGGCACAATACGATTGCCGCCGACGGACACGCCAACGCAACATTGCCGGGCACGCTCGGTGTCGAAGGTATCGGCATCCATGAAGTTCTTGACGAGAATCCGCAAAATTTTCATGCCGTGATACGTGGTGCCGATGCCGTCTGCAAATTCACGAAGTTTGTCGAGCAACTGGGTTCCGCCGAAAATTTTCGAGACGAAACAACAGCAAAGATGATTCTTCACGACATCAAGAACGGATCGGTCAAACGCGATCCGGTCGGTCAGTGCATCTTTGCAACGGGTGTAGTCGATGAAGTCCGCCAGAGAATAAACCTTGCCCGATTCGGTGCAAAACAAAAAACCTATCGATGTACAGTTGACGTGAGAACAAGGGAGCGGTATCAAATCGTCGTACTTCATCAGTCCGCTCTGTCCGATGGCGTGGAGGATATCTTCCTGAAAAACCGTCTCCCATTGTTTCGGGGCATTTGCTAATTTTGTAGCACGTCCCACCCGAGTCAATCGCTGGAATGTGATACCGGTAATCGAATCCACACGGCAGGCATAGTCAAGAATTGCCGGTATCTCCTTGAGATTGTCCCGATAGATCGTTGCCGTCAAAGAAATTTTAATGCCCCGTTGGTCCAGCCGCTCGACGATGTGCTGCTTCTGTTCGCAAAGAGGTACGTTTCGCAAGGTTCGATAGACATCTTCGTCGAAGCCGTCGAATTGCAGATAGACTTCCGCTTTGTCCCGATGTTTTTCGAGCGACCGAATCGGACCATCGTCTTCCAGAAATCGCAAACCGTTGGTATTCAAGAGGATACGACCGATGTTTTTGGATGCCGCGAGATCGAGAATCTCCTCAAAACGGGGATGAATCGTTGGTTCGCCGCCGGAAATCTGCAAGACATCGAGTCTGCCCCCTTCGGTGTGCAACAGCGTTTCCAAACGACGTTCAAATTCGGCAACCTCAATGTTGCCGGCTTGCATCGTCTCGTTTTTGGCGTTGGCGTAACAAATCGGGCAGGACAAATTACAGCGGTCGGTGATTTCGATCAGACCGGTGCATAGATGTTGCCGATGTTCGGGACAGAGTCCGCAATCGGAAGGGCAACCTTCTTTGCGGACAGTTTGTCTGGCATGGACGGGTTTTCCTTCGGTGGCAAAAGTGTCGTCAAAAAAGCGCGGGGCATCTTTGGCGATCCGGATTCTTTCCGTTCCGTGAGTGGGGCAATGCTTTTCCAGATACACCCCGGTGCCCACTACCTGCTTGCCAGCGGGAATTGGTTGCAGGCAAACGGAGCAAATACCGGTTGTCGTTATGGAGGAGGGTATCATGAGGTTTTTGCTGGAAAGTGACGACTCATACTGTATGCACTGTATTTCTTTGCCGATGGCAAGTAAAGGGGCTTCTCAAGATGCCGCCATTATAGCAAAAAAGTCGACTCGCTGAAGGTTGTTCTACAAGTTCCACCGTTCAAGTTCCACCGTTCAGGGATTTCGTTACGCTACGTCCTTGGCACGCTTACGTGGTGGGCTTTGTTTTTCGCTACAGTGACATTCGCGGTTCGTTATCCGGTCGCTCCAGCGTTGCCTGTTCCCTGTTCAATTAGCAGGGCGGCTTTCATGACGATGCTGAAAAACGGTATAATACTGCCGTGCGGGAGTCTAAAATACCGTTTTTTCCCATTACTCATGACACAAACCCAACAATACAGTGTTACGCTCATCGGAACCGAAGGGACGGGCAAGACATGTTTTTTGGCAGGACTCGCCGTTTTGGGACTCGATCCGATAAGCAAGACACCGTTTCTCGTTCTTCCACCGGACGAAGAAACAAAAAGATACCTGAACAATCTAATGGGCACCCTTCAGAACGGTTCATGGATGCCGCCGACGAATATTTCGACGCTGATCCGTTTTGACTTGTTCCTCAAGCGGACAAAGACCGCGCTTCGATTACAGGTGCTCGACTACTCCGGCGAAAGTTTCAAAAAAGCATTTAACGAATTGACCCCGGAGGCAGCACAGATGTTTTCCGAACATCTTGCGAGATCGAAAGTCGTATTGCTCCTGCTGGACGCAAATGATCTGGTAAGCATCCGTAGTGAAGAAGACCGCCGTCTGTTGAGCGAAAAAATTCGAGCACAGTTCGCTGCCGTATGGGAGAAAATGGGAGAAGGAACCGACATCGGAATTCTCGTTACCAAAAGCGACACCATTCCCGCATTGAAGAATGCTGCTGCGCGAAGAAATCATGGTCTCCGTGCTGCCGAACTATTCGTCGAAGAATACCTCGGCGATTTTAAGGACACGTTGCGAGCAATCGCACAAATTGAGGGATTCCAAGGCATCGGAAACATCGACAATCGGAAGATCGTGTTTTTCCCCGTCTCGGCGGTGGGAGCAACCGATGCAGAAACGGGACGACCCGCGAAAGTAGGTTTGAAACCGTATGGTTACGATGCTGCCTTCCAATGGATTGCCGGACGACCGGAGCGACTCATGACGAAAAAGGCGTGGTCTGGAGCATTGATCGCCCTGGTGTTCATTGTCGTGGGATTAGCAGTTGCGGGTCTCTACCGAGGAGGCGGCACGGTGATCACAGAGAACCGAGAGGATGAGTTCCGGGTAATCTTGAATGACCAAAATTCGACTCTATTTGAAAAGTTGGAGCAAGCCAATGCGTTTGTCGCTCGTCCGCTTGTTACAGAGACACAGGTGATGCATGAACTCCGCCGAACTCTGATTGACGGTGAACTGATTCGACTGAAAACACGCATTGATAATGCCGGCGACAATCGGGCTCTGGAAGAAATTCGTGGCGAGTTAGTGCAGTTGGAAGAACTCGGTGTCGGCGGCGCAGAGAACGAACTCCGAATTCAAAAAGAAACCGTCGATAGGGCAATGGAAGACTACTTTTTTGACCGGGTCAATAACGCTAACGAAGTAAAGGACCCAAATTTTGAGTCCTACGCGGGGGATTTTCTTGACCGGTATCCCAATGCACCGAGGGGAGCAGAGGTCAAACAGATGCTCGACCAGAGGGGACTCGACAAAATGAGACTGGCGAAGTCTCTTATCAATGAAATTGCCGTGAGTTCACCATCGCAACTCCGAAACAAAATGGAACGCATCGGCTCATTCCTCCGTGAATACAAAGACAGACTCTCGTCCAGCGAGCAAGAGGAAATGCGAGACGCGATGGAACTCGCCCGAAAATTTCTCGAAAATACCGACTACACGGTAACATTGAAACAGTACGGCGGTTTTGCGTCCGCAAGGTCAGCAAGACTGAACATGACAGCAAACAATATCAAGAGCAAAGTTCATGAGGCTAACGGTTCCGTCATGGTGGCAAATCCGGGGGCAACTTTCAATATCCGATGGCAGAGCGGGGAGAAGATTGAACTCGAACTTGAGACTTGGATTGGTCCCCCGAGCGGCTGGGTCAAAGCGGCTTCGACCGTATCCTCGGGCGTGGATACCATCACCCTGTTGAATGGACAACAACGTCTGACCCCGACAACGAGCGGTGCCGGTGGATGGGATTGGGGTATTCCCAGTCGGATGGCAAGTGGCGGATACTTCGTTGTTTGCGAAATCCAAGACATTTCGTCGGCACAATGGAAGGCGTTTGAAAAGTACATGAAGCCCGGCAATGGGTGGAGGGAGGCACCATGAAAAGAGAATACCCTACGATCTGGTATGGTCGCCGTGCCTTGGGAAGCAATGCCGATTACTACGATGTGTTGTCGAAATCGCCCGATTTCCCCGACGATGCGGAGACGCTCTTTCGTCAGCAGGTCTGCCAAAGCATTGAGTGGACGTGTGGAGATCATGGCAATGAAACGTATTCCGACAGTGTCCTGTTTTGGAAACTTTCTGCCGGTCGTATCCTCGTTGCGCGATTGACCGATGCCGGTTGCGATTCACTCGGTCGTCCTCACGCGATCAGTATTGAAGCCTGCGTCGTCGAAACTGACAATGTCGATATGCCGATGGCGGAATTTCTGGTGGGGTTCGTGAATATGTCCGACGATAACCGGCACGTAGAGAACATTGAACGTTACATCAAGAGCGATGCAGTATCATTGCTACTGGCTTCGCATCCCAATTTTCATGTGTCGGGCATAGACCTGATTTGTTCGCCGGAACGAACTGTAACCACTAATCGTCCCAAGCCTGTACCGCCTGTTGTTACGACTCAACCATCGAATCCTTACATGAAAGCATTTGATCCAAAAGAGAAAGATGTCTCTAAATCCCTTGTGGTTTTGTTTATTTTCCTATTGTTATGCGCGGTAGCGATGCTAGGTGGTCTCCTCTATTATTCCCACTCGAAACTGGCAACGGCAAACAGTGCTTTGGTCGAGATGAACAAATACCTGGAAGAGATGGAAGATAAACTGGGAGAAGCAAATCGACACAAGGAATGGGTAGAGAAACACCTGAAGGATAAAGAGAGTGCATTGCAAACCGCAGAGGGTGAAGCCGGGCGACTACGTAGTCTGCTTGACACGAGTTCATCCGACCGGGAACGAACGTTGAGGCAATTCAACCAACAATATGAAGAGACACTCGGGAAGATATTCGATATTGTGAAGGATCAACTACACGAAGGGGAACAGTAAAAGGAACCTCTACAAACCTTCTTTGCGTCCTTTGCGAGTTCTCTGCGTTCTTTGCGTCAAAATCTTAAACGCAAAGGACGCAAAGGTTTACGCAAAGTGCGCAAAGAAAGGGGCTGTCGAAAAATAAAAATTGAACAAGTTTTTGAGGTGCCCTAAACAAAGAGCCGGGGACGGAGGCGTACTCGCCGTAGTCCCCGGTCTGAGCGGACTATTCTAAAACGCCACCGTTTTCCCCGGGATCGCATAAGGATACGAACCGTCGGCGTTCGGCTTGACCGGCGGTTCGGAATCGAATGCTAACGTATCGACATCCACAAGTTTGAGGTCCGACTTCACAACTTCGTCCCACGTCACGACTTTGCCGGAGTTGATCGCCGCTCTTGCCAACAACGAGGCAAAGTTTGCTTCACAGGCTCGGTATCCTTCATTGAACGGTTTGTCGTTCCGAATGGCATCAAACAACACGGTGTGCTCCACCTGATAGGGGTTCGGTTCACTCCCCGGAAACGACCAGATGAGGTTGTCCGGAGTCATCGCCTGCGCTTTGTAGAGACGTGTCTTCGCTTGTCCCAAACTGTCCATCAGCACGGCGGAACCTTTCGTTCCGTAAGCGAAATCAGTGTACGTATTGTAAGTGTTATCGCGCTGTTCGCAGTGCGATGCGAGATGGGTTCCATCCGCGAATTCAAATTCGGCATACCACGAATCGAACGCTTGTCCTCCGAGATTCGGTATCGAGCGTCCCCCGAATCCGAGTGCCTTGACAGGCCAAGCATTCTTCGCCCAACAGGCAACGTCAATGTTATGGATAATGTAATCAACCATGACATTCCCGCCAGCCCAGTCGAAGTAATGAAAATTGCGAAGTTGAAACGCAACCTCTGTCTCTTCCGGACGGCGAGTCCTTGGACCGACGGCATTGTCCATTCGGAAGCCACGCAAGTGCATTATATCGCCGATGACACCATCGTGAATCCGTTTGATTGCCTCCTGTCGGGCGGCGCAGTGCCGCCACATGAGACCGCAACCGACTTTGAGGTTCTTAGCCTCCGCTGCCTTAACGGCGGCTTGGAGTCTGCGAGTGCTGGGGGAATCGGTCGCGAAGGGTTTTTCCATGAAAATGTGCAGTCCTTTGCTCACGGCATACTCGACGTGCATCGGTCGGAACACCGGCGGCGTTGCGAGAAGCACTACATCGCCGGGATTCAAACAATCCATTGCTTTTTTGTAGGCATCGAATCCGCGAAAGGTTCTTTCCGGTGGCACACCGGCGCGGTCGCCGAGGTTATCGTTGAGCGATTTCGTGAGCCCGACGACTCGGTCTTCAAAGACATCGGCGGTGGCAACGAGTTTTGTGGGACCATTAGCGGGATTCATGGCATCGAAGATGGCACCGCCGCCGCGTCCACCGCACCCGACGAGGGCAATGTTGATCGTGTTCGACTCTGCGGCGTGGACGGGAAATCCTTGCGTCAAAAGAGAGGCACCCAAAACGCCGAGACCGGCATTCTTCAAAAATTCACGACGTGCTGTTGGCATCAATTTGTTCCTCCGGGTTAAAATGGAATACCAACAGTGTAGCGTTGACGGTGGAAAAAGTCAATGGCGAACACCTCGGTTGACAAAATCCGTGATAGACTATGCCGCCGTTGCACTCATCTGTTGTCGTCGCCGCGCATAACCGAGACCTGCCAATCCGAGACCGATGATCGCCAGTGTCGCTGACTCCGGCACGGACGATTGCTCTCCCATGTCATTTTCCCATCTTGAAATGTTTGTATCGTTTTCCCATACTTTTCAAGTTATACCACACCCGTAGCAGAGCCGCAAGCGTTAGGTTGCGAATCGAATCACGTAACGTAAACAAGTAAAATGGAAACTGTGGTATGAGCTCTCTACTATAACCAGACGCATTTCGTTTGTTCCACATATATTAGTGATCTCTACCTTCCTCATCATGTGTAGCAAAATCCCTAGAACGCACCGTTTTCAATTCATCCAATAATCCTTGTGCTTCTGTCCACCGCATGGGAGTCACATCGGCTTTCTTCGTTGTGATAAACCACTCCTGCCAACCTCCGGGAGGTTCTGATTGTAGGTAACCATCTCCTGCATCATAAAGAATCCCAGTGAAGTTAGGTAAAACATCGTAACTTGGTGGTAACGAGCCAACATAATCAGAAAAACTGCTTTCGTTACAGTTGACTCCTTGCATTTTTGCTTTTTCTAGCACCGTGTCTTCAGAAAAGATAGTCCCATTTAAACAAGCACCCTGCAAATTCGCTTCCTTTAATTTAGCTTTCCGCAAGTCAGCACCATGCAATCTTGCGCACCGCAGGTCTGCTTCATGTAAATTGGCATGCAACAAGTTTGCTTTCCGTAAATTAACCCAAAATAGATGTGCCTTGTGCAAGTGCACTCCTTCAAAATTTGCTTCTTTCAAATCTATCCCGCGTAAAAAAGCACTTTTGAGATTTCCACCGCCTTCCTTACTGTGATGTTGAGAATAAAGATCTGGATGGTGGGGGTCTGGTCTTCTAAACAACCTATTGATGATCGTTTGAATTACGATCAATGATGGTACCCGCTTCATTTCAGCATCATCAATTTCATCAAAAGTTTTGTTTGCACCTTTGCAGGCTGTTAACCCACGTTGATACTCTCGTTCAATCCAATTGTCATGTTTTACTTGATACTCTCTTTTGCTGGTTTCGGCACGAATAAAACTGCAAAATATTTCTGATACTATTTTGCTGTAACTTTCCAGTGGTCTCTCTTTGTCTTCGTAAGACCTTGCTAGATCATTCAGGGTATAAATGCCGCCCAAAACGATGGTGGAATTTGATTCTGCCAAATGAGTGATTGCATTTTTTAGCATGTCCACTGCAACTTGTTTACGCGAATTTCTTGTTTGGTCTTGCAATGCTGTTCTTAGCAATTTCGATTCTTCATTCTGTTTTTTTAATTCCCAGCCCCCCCACCAGAGGACGGTGATAGCCCCGACCGCTGCGCCTATAGGAATTAAGATGCTATTGGCATATTCCATCCCCCACTTCCCGTCGAACGGCAGAGCGATGACTAGGTACGCATAAAAAACGAGTGCCACACCGCCAATCATATACCATACCCAGTACCGTATGAAATGAGAGTCAGACCTCGATTCTTTTCCTCTCGGAGTACCTGAGGTTGTTGGTGTGTTGCTCATATAACCCTTCATAAAGTGCATTGAAAAACGGAAATTCAGCCGAAAACGGGTATTTCCATTAACCCGAAGACCGCCGTGAACGATAGGATTCTTCGTTCGCCAACAAGACCACTCTGTTCAAGACAGGAGCGATGCGTTGATTAGACAGGTTCCTTCCCGCGGTCAAATGCGGTGCGCTATTGCGTGCGCTGAAGATTCCCATTGACACTGCGCAGACGCTCCCCAGCGGGAGTGTCGTAGCCTTTTTCAGTGTCAAAGGTTCACTTCACCCTGCAAAGCAGTTTTGACCGTGAAGACAACCAGTCCGTCCTGATGGACGGCTAATCAATGCTGACGAACTCTAATTCGATTTGCCCGGCTAAACCGGACGATGTCGCTGTGAGTGTAACACATTTTTTGGAAAGAGCAATACCTCTGCCTCCCCGCTAAATCTGTGCGAGTCGAGTCCACAATTAGTGGTATTTTTGCCGCCAACGGCGGCGCACAGGGTAGCCGGGGGTGAGGTGTCCCCACCGAACCCCCGGAAATGTTGTAGCACTACAACAACCTGTACCCCAACGGGATGCCACAACCTCGCTCCAGTGCGCCACCGTTGGCGGCGGTTTTGTTGTATGGGCAACGTTCCCGCTACGCTACACCCCCGGCACCCTTGTGCGCCACCGTTGGCGGCAATAGGTTTTGACGTGGCAGTTGCAGAAGGGGCGGCTACAGAAGGGGCAGTTGCAGAAGGGGGGGCAATGTGATACATTGTGTTTCGGTCGTTGCGGACAGAATATGTCGCTAATTGTTTAGTAACAACATGTTACCGCAACGACTTGCCACAACGGCCCTTTCCAAAGCACTATGCCAAGTGGAGTATCCAGGTTAACCCCTTAATGATGGAGTAGAAACAATGAATAAACACTCAACTTATTACAAATCCGCGTTCTCGCTCGTCAAACTGCTTTTCGCCATTACGATCATCGGCGTCTTCGCGTTTGCCACATCGGCGAGGGCACAAATGCCGACCGTCACCAGTCCTTACGCAACGGTGGATTGGGCAACGTTCGGACAATACAAAGCCGCTTATCACGTGCATACCACAAACTCCGATGGCGGCAGTACAAGAGCGGCAACCATCGAAGACCACTATGCCAAAGGTTACGACATCCTCATCTTGACGGATCACAATTTTCTAACGACCGCCTGGGACGAACCGGGCTATGGTCGCGGTGTCGGTGAAAAAAGACCCGGTATCGGCGCGCTGACTTCTGAGAGAAGAGCCGAAATCGAGGCAGGCGAAGGACGCAATGGCAGAGGAATGATCGGCATTCCTTTCACTAACGAACAATCGGTAGCGGATCATATCATCACCATGTGGGCGGACTTCAATAATCCCGCGAGACCCGCTCTGACTGCGGAACAAAAAATGGCAGAAATACTCGGTATCACCGAATTCTTGGGAGGGCTTTCGATCCTTAATCATCCCGGTCGCTATACAGGTGGAAGTAACGCCGACCTTACGGCTGGGGCGGCAAGGTCGAACAGTGCCACTCGAGTCAAGAAATATGTGGACCTTTTCCTGTCGTTTCCCCATTCGCTGGTCGGTATGGAAATCATCAACAAACTCGACAATGAGAGCAGGGCGGATAGAATCTTGTGGGACAACATCCTGATGCAAACGGTGCCGAAAGGCAAGAGCGTTTGGGGCTTTTCCAATGACGACACTCACGGACTCAGCGCCACTGGTTTTAACTATAACATGATGCTTCTGCCGGAACTCACCGCAGAGGCAACGAGAAAATCCCTTGAAACCGGCGCATTCTACGCTGTTACCCGGGTTGATCGCCGCTTGGAAGTCAATCACCTTGACCGCAACGGCGAAGAGATGCGCGCCAGTGGCAACTCTTCAGTAGCATACCTGTACACCGAAATGAAAGCACCCAGTATTTTGAGCATTGTTGTAAAAGAGGGCACGATCACCATCGAAGGTACCGACTACGACTATATTGGCTGGGTTGCCGACGGAGTGGAAATTGCCAGAGGGAACACCATCAACCTGACCGATCACTCCGACGAGGTCAACAGTTATATTCGTGCTCACGTCGTCGGCAAAGGGGGTGTTGCTTTCACACAGCCGTTCAGTGTCACGAAGCCGACCGTGCTTGTCCGAGTGAACGTTGCGCATCGTGGCGCCTCGGTTGTTGCCCCGGAGAATACGCTTGCCGCCTATCGTGCGGCGATAGAAGCCGGTGCGGACGGTGCCGAGTGCGATGTCTATCGCAGTTCCGATGGAGTCATCTTTCTCTCCCATGATCGTTCGCCGAAGCGGACAATGGGAGGCTCCGAAGGAGACCTGACGCAAATGACGTTCGCGCAAATCCAGCAATTCGATGCAGGAAGTTGGAAAGGGGAACAATTCAAAGGAGAAAAGGTTCCTTCATTGGACGAGTACCTGAAATTGCTGAAAGGCACGACATGCCATCCGGTCATTGAGATCAAACAGGAGGGAATTGCGGCGGATGTACTCGCGGTTGTTCGCCGAAACGATATGGTTGCAGAGTCCACGATCATTTCTTTTAGTGCGGACACTGTTCGGGAGATTCGTCGTTTAGAACCGAAGATTTGCGTGGCGTGGTTGTACAGCGAAGACTTGCGGGACAAAGGCACCGCCGAAGAGAACGCTGATCGCCTTGCCGAACTGATTGTCAGGCGATGCCGGGAACTCGACATTGCCATCATTGATTTGGCACACGGTTTGCTTTCGCCAAAACTGGTCAAGTTGCTAAACGAGGCGCACATTCACGTTTGGGCTTGGACAGTGAACGACGAAGCCGCGATGCGCCGGTACCTCGATTGGGGAGTAGTCAGTATCACAACGGACAGACCGGAACTGATGACAAAGATTTTGGAAGAGCGAAAGAAGGCAGAGTGAAGGCAGGACGTGATGTTGTCTGCGTGCTCTTTGTGTTCTTCGTGCCTTTGTGCGAAAAAAAATCGTACTTCGTGATGTTTCGCACGATATTTACAGTATGTCGTCCCATTTACAGTATGCCATCCCGCAAAAAAGAAGCATTGTTGTTAGAAATCCTCGACGTACAAGAGGAACTTACCGTCGATCTGAAAAAGGTGCGTACCATTTGCGAACGTATTCTCGACGATTGCGGAATCAAAAGCGGTAAGATGAATATCGTGCTCGTCGATAGCGATACGAGCCAGCAATACAACCGAGATTTTTTACAACACGATTATCCGACGGACACGATTAGCTTTCCCCTCGAAGATCGACGAAGCAAAGGACACCTCGAAGGAGAAGTGCTCGTATGCACCGAAATCGCCCAAGAACGTGCCAAAGAGTTCGGCTGGACTGCCGAAGAGGAATTGTTGCTGTACGTCATTCACGGAATGCTTCACCTCACCGGCTTTGATGACACCACGCCAGAACAACGAACCGTGATGCAGGAAAAAGAGCGGGAATACTTGGCAATACTCGGTATCCAAGTGCCCAAGTGGAATTGGGATGATTGGGATTAACGTGTGGGATTAATGTGTTCCGAAGCAAGGGCGTTACAAAGCCATGATAGCCCCAACGTGATGGTACTCTTGACATCCCCGTCCTGATATGTTATAATTCTAACAAATGCCAAACATATAACATTTCAGTCATGGCGAAAAAGAAAACTCTCAAACTCGAATCGTTGCCGCCCCGAGAGCGGCAGGTGCTCGATACCGTCTATCGAATCGGCGAAGGAAGCGTGAGCGAAGTAATCGACAACCTTGCCGATGCGCCGGGATACAGCGCGGTGCGGACGATGCTCAACACGCTTGTCCGTAAAGGGTTCATCAAATACCGGCGCGAAAAGACCCGGTATCTCTACCGACCCGTGGTGCCGCAAGAAGAGGTGCCGCAATCGCTGCTCAAAAATCTGCTCGACACCTTTTTCGTCGGCAAACCCGCCGCCGCCGTTGCCGCAATGCTCAACGTCGCTGCCCCCGATTTGTCCGATGAGGATTATCGGGAAATGGAGCAAATGATACGAGAGGCTAGAAAAAGGTAGGCAACCGACCGCCGGGCGGTTGGTCGGCGATAGCCGACTGGCACCCGGAAACGTGTCCGTTGTTCAAGTGCGGCGTACCGCACCAGCCGCCCGGCGGTCGGCTGGCTACCAATTACATTTCACTACTCACCAAACCCGGAGGATAAATCATGACCACTTACCTACTACACCTACTCTTCGGAGTCACGTTACTGTTGACCGTCGCCTTGCTCGGCACGTTGTTTTTGCGTCGCCGTTCGGCATCGGTTCGGCACTCTGTCCTTGCCGCCGCAATGCTCGGCGTGCTGGCGGTGCCTCTGCTCGTGCCGATGCTGCCGCATTGGTCGCTAGCGATTGTGGAATTCAATGAACCGACAATCGACGAGCCAACACTTAACGAACTGCAAACGTTAGAAAGCGAACCGATAGACCGCCCTGAAAGGGCATCAGACCTAGCCCAGGGCAACGCCCTGGGTCACTGGGAACCCACACAAATCGCCGCCCTGCAAGGGCAAGATATACACAACGATCCAATATCTTGCCCCGTTGGGGCGGCTGAACTTCATGAGCAATCCGATACCCAGGGCGGCGGCTCCATGTCTATCGACACTGTCGCCTTGCCCTGGGCTAGGTATCGTGCCCTTGCAGGGCGAACCCACGCCAACAGCCCGACACTCCTCCTCGCTCTCTGGTCCCTCGGCACCGCTTTGCTCCTCTTGCGTCTCGCCGTATCCCTTCGAGCGGCACGAAAGATCATTGCAAAAACCATGCCGCTGGACGAACCCTTGATGACAACCATCACTCGCCAATTAAAAATTGCTAAACCCGTCGCACTGCGGCAGAGCGAAGTGGGAATCGTGCCTTTTACGTTCGGACTCCGCAAGCCGGTGATCGTGCTGCCGGAAACGGCAAATCATTGGTCGGCAGAGGAACGCCGGGCGGTCTTGACGCATGAACTCAGTCACGTTGCTCGCCGGGATGTCTTTTGGCAATTTCTGTCGGCGGTCTGCTGTGCGGTCTATTGGTTTCATCCGCTCGTTTGGCTCACGGCTTGGCGATTGCGGATCGAGCGGGAAGTTGCCTGCGACGATCTGGTCGTCCTTGCCGGTGAAGAGCCGCCGGTGTACGCATCGATGTTGCTTCGACTTGCCGGGGGGCTGAAAGAGATGCCGTCTCGTCGGCACGTTCTCGGTTGCACGGTGGCGATGGCTCGGCATCATGAAGTCAAACAGCGGATCGCGGCGATCTTGAATCCGAACCTTTTTCGCAAGCCGCTCGGACGTTTTGGAACCGCCATATTTCTCTGCGTTGCGGTTGCTGCTATTGTATTAACGGCAACGATGTCGCCCTTTGCACAGCCTGCTGGAGAGACGGCAGACGGCAGACCGCAGACGGCAGCAGAGACGCAAGAGCCAGCGGCGGTGTTACCGGGCGTTGCGCCGTCCACCGGGGACACAGCCCCCGGCTCTTTCGAAGCCGTCTTTCTCGAACTCAAAGGGCATACCGCCACAGTCTTTTCAGCCGCCTTCTCGCCGGATGGAAAGAAGGTTGTTACGGCAAGTTTCGACCGTACCGCCCGAATTTGGAATGCCGAGTCGGGAGAAGTGTTGCGAACATTAGAAGGGCATACAGGGGTACTCAGGGCTGCCGTCTTTTCTCCGGACGGAAAGACAATCGTTACGGCAAGTGATGATCGTACTGCCCGAATTTGGAATGCCGAGTCGGGCAGTGCCCATTTTGGAAAGGAAATACTAAAACTGGAAGGGCATACGGATTATATCTGGTCGATTGCCTTCTCGCCTAACGGAAAGAGAATTGCTACGGCGAGTTATGATCGTACCGCCAAAATTTGGGACACCGAATCAGGTAAGGTACTGCAAACGTTTAACGGGTACGCGTATCCAGTGGTGTCTGTCGCCTTCTCACCAGATGGAGAGAGAATCGCTACGGCGAGCAATAACTGGACCGCCCGGCTTTGGGATGCCGAGTCGTTTCACCTGTTGAAAGAGCGCAGAGGGGCGGACGGGGCTTCGTCCGTTGCCTTTTCGCCGGACGGGAAAAAGATTGTTGCAATATCCGGTGGGGATATCCGAATTTGGGACGCAGACATGGAGAAGGAACTGCTAAAATTAGTGCATCCAGATTCGGTCAGGGCAGAGTTGGAAAGGGAAAGGCGGGAATTGGAAAGACCGGGGGTGCGGAGTTTGGGACCGCATTTCTGGATCAGTTCTGCTGAATTTTCACATGATGGCAAGAAAGTTGTTGCGGCAGGGTTGAGTACCACCGTTCAAACTTGGGATGCCGAATCGGGAGAGGAATTACAAAAACTGGAAGGGCACCCAGACTTGTTATGTTCTGTTGCCTTTTCGCCTGACGGCAAGAAAGTTGTCGCGGCAGGTGGAAACACCGCTCGTATTTGGAATTTAGCGGTTGCGGCGTTGCGGGCGCAACTTCAACAAAGAGCCGGGGACGGAGCGGAGCGCAGTCCCCGGGTAAACCCGCCAGCCAGTCCGGGGACTATGGCTACACCTCTGTCCCCGGCTCCTTTGGCGAGTACGCCGTTAAACGTGATCGTCATTACCGGCACGGTTATCGATACAGACGGCAAGCCGGTGGGCGGAGCGATTGTCGAGCCCGTTAGAGTACCAGACCTGAATACAACAAGCAATGCCGAGGGAAGGTTTCGATTTGAACTCCCCGCCACCCGGCGAGGCAGTGATGTCATTGTCAGTGCCAAACTCGCAGACGGCTCCCGACAGGGATTTGCCGGAGTCTATTACCCGACGTTAGCAAATGAAGCAGAAAGTCCATTGTTCCGATTCAGGGAACCGACAATCGTGTTGCACCCGAAGATTACAATGACCGGTAAAGTTGTCGATGCCGATGGTCAGGCGATTGCTGGGGCATCCGTAGCGGCAACGGCTTTTAGCCGTGAGGTTGCACGTTCTGTTACGGGAGACGATGGGACATTTACGTTTGAGGTTCCCGGCGGCACACCGCTGAATCATCTGTTCGCGGTCAAAGCGAATATCGGCTTGGATTACCGCCTTTTTCATCACGATAGCCAGCGACCGCGTCGAGTCAACGACGTGCCTGTGGAATATGATTACACCGAGCCGATCACATTGACGCTTGATGGTGCCAGGCGTGTTATTGCTATTCTTTCAGTCCCCGGAGGACAGCCTGCGGTGGGTGTTCGCGTTACGCCGTGGCTTTTTGTTGATCCTCGGAAAGAATCGCCTGCTGGCGATAACAATGCCGCAAGCAATTTGTTCAACACGTTGGGTAATGACCTGCTCTCTTCAACGACGGACAAAAACGGAGTGGCTGCGTTCGATTGGTTCCCCCTTTGGCAGGAACGTGAGGTCAACATTAACGTGAGACCAGCGAAACCAGGAGAACACAGTGAGTATTTTTTTCGTCATGCCGCAGTTGATTTCGATCCGAAAAAAGGGGAGTCGGTCATCCACTATATGCTGCCTCGATTGGCACATCCCATTTCAGGAAAAGTGCTCGACGAAGAAGGCAAGCCGGTGTCCGGTGTTCTTGTGCGGATTGATATTGTTGATCCCGGTTCTGGCATGGGACCGGGTGCGCGTACCGTGTTTGGTGTTGATTCGTATTCGGACGAACAAGGGCGGATCAGTTTCGTGGTGCAAACCGGTCGAAGGTATCGTGGTATAGTAACTGACCCGCGTTGGAATGCCCCGGCGATAGAAAACATATTTCCATCGGCGACGGATTCCATCCCGGAACTTGTGTTTGTCGTTCGACCGCAAGAAGTGCCCAGAGAGCGGGCGGCTGTGTCGCCGGACGTTGCGGCGCGAGAGCCGGGGACTACGGCTACGCCTCCGTCCCCGGCTCCTTTGGTGGAGCGACAGGACATCATTCCTGACTATCCGCAAGACCCGCAGCAGACCGTAACGGTACGTGGCAGAGTATTTCAGCCGGATGGCTCACCGGCAAAGGATCAGTACCTCACCATTCAATACCAGATGCCCACGAGAAATGCCTGCATCGTTGGAGGTGCGAGGACAAACGAACAGGGGGAATACTCCTACGCTATACCAGTTGGCACATGGATGGTGGCGATGGTCAACAACCAGGGGCGGAGTTCCGAGTGGCTTCATGGCGGGCTTGCTTCGCCCGTCGTTGCCAACTTTGTTACGGAAAATCCGAGGGTGGAAGATTACGACATCCATCTCAAGCCGGGCATTCGTGTAAGCGGAACCATGCGTTACGAAGACGACACCGTTGCTATTGGAAAAGCCCTGATTATCGAAGCGTTCGGCTTTGACGGCAGACGTGTACGGTTGCCCGCAAGGGACGATGGTGAGTTCAGATATACCCAACCGGGTAGTACACAACACGTTTGGTCGGACGAAAATGGACGCTACACGCTTTGGTTGTTGCCCGATCAGGAATACGAAATCAGAGTGCCGGATTTGCCGGGCGATGAGCGTCGGCAACCGTTGAGACTCACGAAAGACGAAAAGGAACGAACGATTGATTTCACATTTCCGCAACCGACCCCGTTTGTTTTTGTCCTTCCTGACGGAACACCGACAACGGATGTCGATGTCAGTATCAATTCCCGATTTAGAATAGGTGGCGGACCAACAGCTGACCGCCAGATTGAACGGTTGCAACCGGAAGCAGACGGCAGTTTTCGGGAAGTTCTCGCCCCCGTTGCCAACTTGATTAGCGTCAAGACGAAAGACCGCCAATTCGGGGCGAACCTTGTTGTTCAGGGGGATGAACGCTTGAAGCCGATTACCCTCACGCTTGCTCCTGCCGTTATTGGCAAAGTCAAGTTTGTCGAGGCGGGAACTGGTAAACCGTTAGCAGATCGTGGACTTTCTTATTATCCGTCGAAAAGGCTTCACGACATGTTGCTACTGGGAAATACTCAACGACCGGAAGATATTCGGACGGACGCAGATGGCGTTGCGACGTTGCCTTTCATGTACATTGGTGCCGATTACCGTTTGTACGATGGTTATGAGATACAACCGCGACTTCCTCGTGTTGAGTTTTCTCCGCAAACGCCGGGCGAGGTGATCGATCTGGGGGTACGTGAAGTCCAGTAAGCAATAAGAGCCGGCGACTGTGTCGCCGCAGTCCGTCGATTGAGCGTTTCGCAGGGAGTGTAAAAGATTTGTTGTAGTTTTCGCCCCAACGGGGCGCAATGTCTATAACCCCCGGTGCAACCGGGGGACAGTGGCACTCTCACAACCCTTAGCCCCAACGGGGCGTAACAAAGCCTCGGTTGTAACGCCCCGTTGGGGC
>Ga0123353_10003984_pt1 | contig 18906 bp, 12 predicted proteins | sample TergutLab28metaG_3_FD_92763 | JGI IMG/M metagenome (GOLD analysis project Ga0123353, IMG submission 92763) | Labiotermes labralis P3 segment gut microbial communities from Petit-Saut dam, French Guiana - Lab288 P3 | ecosystem: Host-associated > Arthropoda: Insects > Digestive system > Gut ... | reverse complement strand
GAGCAACTTGTCGGATAGCACCGTTAGTAGCAGCCATAAGCTCGCTGTAGTTGGTTTTAGCGTGGATATAGCCCATCATCAGGGGGGTGGTAGTAGCGGCGGAAAGATGACCATAGCTCTGACAGAGAACCAGGGCAAGTAAAAATAGAGTTAAGATGGTCGGCTTCATAAACTTCATTCAACCAAATCTCCTTTAGCTCTACTGCAGCAAGGTAAAGTGGTTCTTGCGATACTCCAGCAGCCTATCACTTTTCATTTTAGCCAGCTCGTGGGAGAGGGCGCTGCGCTCCACCCCCAAATAATCCGCCAACTCTTCCCGGTTTAGGGGGATTACCAGCTCTTGCCCCACTTTAGGGGCAAAGGAGTCTAAATAAACAGTAAGCCTTTCCCGGATAGTTTTCAGGCTGAGAATCTCCATCCGCTTTTGCAAAAGCAGATTTTTCGTGGCGATAATGTGCAGCATATTGGCTATTAAACGGGAATGGTAGGAACAATTCTTAGGGCAGTTAAATAGGACGCGGTCGAAACTAATGTTGACTAAGCTGGCATCTGTGGAGGCGATAACGGTCACGGGGCTCTCTTTAACCCCGGCACTGCAGAGGGCTTCCCCATAGGTATCCCCCCGGGTAAGCAGGCTTAGCAGGGAACGCCTGCCATGGTAATCCTCTCGCACAACTTGCAATTCCCCCGAAACAACTATGCCTACGTGGGTAGGTTTATCTCCAGTCAGCAACACGAAGTCCCCTTTGGTCACTTTTTTCCAGGAGGCTCCCAAGCAGGAGAGGAGTTCGTCTAGTTCCTGAGGGCTGCTGATACCGTGAAATAGGCTCATCCGCTCCAGCAGGGGGATAAGGTCGCGCACAAAATCACCCCAATTTGCACGAAATATATGTCAAGATTCTTTTTTTGTGGTAACAACCACCATAATGTTAGCTTTAGTATAGTATACTAAGCTCGCAAAAGCAAGGGAGTGGGTTGGAAAGAAAGGTTGCTACGAAGTTTCGAGTTACAGTTCACAAGTTGCCTGTGATTTGCAGCAGTTTCAGCATCCCAGCTTTCCCATAAAAGGAGGTTTTTTGATGTTTTGTTTTCAGTGTGAGCAGACTGCCGGTGGTCAAGGATGTGCCTACCAGGCAGGGGTTTGTGGCAAGAGCAGCGGGGCCGCTCTACTGCAGGATATGCTGACTGCGGAGCTTATCGTTTTAGCCACAGAATTGGCGAAGCAGGAGCATGGTCAGGAAGATATCCCCTTAATCCACCGGGGGCTCTTTGCGACCATCACCAATGTCAGTTTCGATGAAGCGGCTCTCAGGCAGGATATTGCCGAGGTGAGAGCTGCCCGGGAGAGAGTAGCCGGGGTTGTAGCCGAACCTGCCCAGGAGGCTGCTAACCCTTTGGGTTGGCTATGGCAAGGTGAGGAAGATATTCGTTCCTTGAAGTCTTTGCTCCTCTTTGGTTTGCGGGGGATGGCGGCCTATGCGCACCATGCGGGGGTGCTGGGTCAAAGCGACGCCACGGTGGATGCTTTTTTTCTTAAGGGTTTAAGAGCTTTGCAAGAAGAAGAGCGCCCTGCTAAGCTGCTGGGTTTACTCATGGAGTTAGGTAAGGTTAATCTGGCATGTATGGCACTCTTGGATAGCGCTAATACCGGCGCCTACGGCGATCCTATCCCTCAGCAGGTGTCGATGAAAATTGCGCCAGGTCCTTTCATTGTGGTTACCGGGCACGACTTGCACGATTTGCACCAACTGCTGGAGCAGAGCAAGGACCAAGGGGTAAATATCTACACCCACAGCGAAATGCTGCCTGCTCACGGCTACCCTGAGTTACACAAGTTTCCCCACCTCAAGGGGCACTTTGGCACTGCCTGGCACAACCAGCAGAAGGAGTTTGCAGAGTTGCCGGCGCCTATCTTGTATACCACTAACTGCCTCATGCCGCCGCGCCCCAGCTATGCCGATAAAGTTTATACCACCTCCGTAGTCTCTTTCCCGGGTGCTCACCGCGTGGAAGCTACCCCTCAAGGAGGGAAAGATTTTAGCCCCTTGATTGCCCATGCTTTAGAGCTGGGGGGATACCCGGAAGAGGTGCAGCTGTATGGCATTAACGGAGGAAGTTCAGTTACAACCGGATACGGCAGGAAAACGGTGCTGGATAATGCCTCTACCATTATCGACGCGGTTAAAGCGGGCGCCATTAAACACTTCTTCCTGGTGGGAGGGTGCGATGGCGCTAAGTCTAAGCGCAGCTATTATACCGAGTTTGTCCAGCAGACACCGGCAGATACAGTTATTCTCACCCTGGCGTGCGGTAAATACCGTTTCAACGACTTAGATTTGGGGCAGATAGGTCCTTTCCCACGGGTTCTCGATATGGGGCAGTGTAACGACGCCTATGGGGCTATTCAAGTAGCGGTAGCTTTAGCGGAGGCTTTCGACTGTGGGGTCAACGAGTTACCCCTTACCCTGGTTCTTTCCTGGTATGAGCAAAAAGCGGTGGTTATCTTGCTCACTCTATTGGCTTTAGGAATTAAGAATATCTATATCGGTCCTTCCCTCCCCGCTTTCTTCTCCCCCAACATATTGGCGACCATGGTGGAAGAGTTTGCTCTGCGCCCTATTACTACCCCTGAAGAAGATCTAGCGAAAATACTTGGCAAATAGCTAAGTCAAATCAGCAACGCCCTAGACTGAGGCTGGAGAAAAACCGGTTTCATGTTCTTTGGTTCTTGCCCAAATTATCTTAAAGGGATAAAAGTAACCGCTTTTTGGCGACATGCGCGTCAAAAAGCAAGCTTAGTTGCAAGAACATAACTTAATTCGCCGAAGAGCGCACTCTTAAGGCGAGAGGCTGAAGACTTTGTCTTCAGCCTCGGGCTGCTGCTCCCCAGGGAGCGCAGCCTTTTTTGACTGTTTGCCAAGAGCGAAATTTTGTGGTATATTTCTATGACAACATGATGTAAAAGTGGAGGCAGAGACGTGCTAATTACCGAGACTATCCGACAAGCCTTGCAGCTGGGGCTGCAACATGCTTTTCCACAGCTGTTTACGCCGGCGGAAAGTGCCCCGGACGTGGCTCTCGAAGAGCCATCCCACCCCTCTTTTGGCGATTTATCCTCTCCGGTTTGCCTGAAGCTGGCTCGCACCTTGCGAGCTAACCCCTTACAACTGGCGCAAAAGCTGGCAGAAACCTTGAGCAGGGAGCCAATTCCCGGCGTGGCTGAGGTGAATGTTACCCCTCCGGGGTATGTTAACTTTCGCTTCGATTACGAAGGGTTAGCCCAGCTTGTTATTAACCAGGTGGGGCGGGAGGGAGACCTTTATGGTTCTCGGGATGCTATAAATTATACTTTGTTTATTTTTTTTAAGGTAGTTATTGAGCACACCAACATTAACCCTAACAAGGCAGCACATATCGGTCATTTACGCAACGCCTGCCTGGGAGATACCCTGGCGCGGATCTTAACCGCAGTGGGCTATGAAGTAGAAGTGCAAAACTATATTGACGATACCGGCACGGCGGTGGCCGATATTGTGGTCGGTTATGAGCTCCTGGGCTGGCAGGAAGATGAGCGCTCCTTCGATTACTTCTGCTGGGATTTGTATACTGCCATCAACGAGGAATACGCTAAAAAGCCGGAGCTGAAAAAGCGCCAGCTGGAGGTTTTGCACAGCATAGAAGAAGGAATAGACGAGATCGCTCTCCAGGCTAAAAAAATTGCCGAACGGATTGTGGTTTGTCACCTAAAGACCATGGCGCGCCTGGGTATATTTTATAACTTGCTCACCTGGGAGAGCCATATCCTGCAGCTGGGGTTTTGGAAGCACGCTCTCTCTTCTTTACAGGGGAGTACCTCCCTGGTTTTAGAGCAGGATGGTCCCAACGTCGGCTGCTGGGTGGTGCGCCTGAAAGACCATCCGGAGTTTGCCGGTATGGAGAATCCCGATAAGGTTCTGGTGCGCTCCAACGGTACTGCCACCTATGTGGCTAAAGATATTGCCTACCAAATGTGGAAGTTTGGTATCTTAGGCAAGGACTTTAGTTATGCCCCGTATGGTAGCCAAGAAAATGGTGCCACCCTGTGGACTAGTGTGTTGCAGGGAGGGGAGACCGGTGCCTTCGGTGGTGCTAACAAAGTTATCAATGTTATCGATATCCGCCAAAAATATCTGCAAGATGTGCTGCGGGTTAGCTTAGGGCAACTAGGCTACCAGGAGCAAGCTGCCAACTCGGTGCATTTCGCCTATGAGCTGGTGGTGCTTTCCGCTGAGGCCGCCAAAGAGTTGGGGGTAGTCAGTGATGAGGAAGAAGAAAAGGATATGTACGCCATGGCGGGTCGTAAAGGGATTGGGGTTAAAGCCGATGATTTGGTAGAGCTGGTCTGGCAAAAAGCTACCCAGGAAGTAGCCAGACGCTCCCCGGGGCTGAGCACCCTGGAGCAAGAGAAGCTGGGGTTACAGATTGCTGTAGCGGCTATCCGCTACTATATGCAGCGCTATAATATGAACACCCTTATCCGCTTCGATTTCGCCGAAGCTCTTAACATGCAAGGCAATAGCGGACCTTACCTGCAGTATGCCCATGCCAGGGCTCATAACATTTTAGAGAGAGCGGCTTCTCGGGGCTTATACCCTGCTAAGGAGATAGTTTTCCCTGAGGAGAAGCTTAACGATAGCGAAAAAGTCCTTCTACGGCGCATTGCGGCGCTACCGGAGGTATTGCTCAAAGCAGCCGGGGAGCTCGCTCCCTCCACTATCGCCGAGTATGCTTACCAACTGGCTGCCTCCTTCATGGCCTTTTACGAGGCTTCGCCGGTAACCACCGCGCCTCCTGCCGTTGCTACCTTCCGTCTCTCTTTAGTAGCCGCATATAAACAAGCCTTAGCCAACAGTCTGCAGCTGCTGGGTATCCCAGCCTTGAACCGTATGTAGAAAGGGAGAGTTGAAATATGTCGGTGGAACGTCCCCTTTACGAGAAACGCTCCTGGGGCGAATACTGGGTGCTGCACTACGAAGAGTCGGCTCCCGGTAAAGCGCGCCTGACTAAGCGTCTGCGGATTCTGGCGGGGTGCAACATTAGTTATCAGTATCACCAGCACCGCCAGGAGATATGGCAGATCGAAGGGGGGCAAGGATGCTTTCTTTTAGATGGGGTATTAAGTACCGTTGTCCCGGGGGCTACCCTCCACATTCCTGTGGGTGCTAAACACAGCATCCGTGCTGAGGGTGAGGATTTAGTCATCTATGAGGAGCAGGAAGGTTACCCTCTGGTGGAAGAAGATATTGTCCGTTTAGCTGTAACCTGGGAGGAAATAACAGGCCTCACTGAAAGGAAGGGATGTTCGTGACCCAATGGTTCTATGAAGAGCAAACCCAGCATACCCGCCTGGGCATCCAAGTGCGCCGGTTAGTTCATCAAGCGAAGTCTCCGTATCAGGAGATTAAAGTTTTCGAGACCATGGAGTATGGGATGATGCTCTCTCTGGATGATGTCATTCAGCTTACCGAACTAGACGAGTTTGTCTACCACGAAATGCTGGCGCATGTTCCCCTTCACGCTCACCCTGCCCCCCGGGATGTTCTCATAGTTGGCGGTGGCGACGGCGGTATGGTGCGGGAGGCTTCGAAGCATCTTACTGTGCAGCGGGTGGTTTTGGCAGAGATTGACGAAGCGGTTATCCAAGCCAGTATCAACTTTATCCCTTCGGTGAGCTGCGCTTTAACTAATAATCCTAAGTTGGATTTGCGTATCGGTGACGCCATCCACCTGGTGCAGCAGGCTAACGAAGAGTTCGATGTGATCATTGTCGATTCCAGCGATCCGGTAGGTCCTGCGGAAAAGCTGTTCACTTTCGATTTCTACAAAGCGGTTTATAGGGCTCTTAAGCCTGGCGGTATGGTCACTATTCAGGGAGAATCTCCCTGGATGCATCGGGCATTAATTAAAAAAGTTAACAGCGACCTCCATAACATTTTTCCCATTGCCACTACCTATTGGGGTAATATTCCTACTTACCCCGGAGGGACGATGGTGTTCCCCATCGGTTCCAAGGGGGTCGATCCTCGCACACCTATGCGCACTGCTTTACATGGCTTAAAATATTACTCGGCGGATGTGCACCGGGCTGCTTTTTCGCTGCCCTATCATTTAACACCGGAACATATGGAAGTGTCTCCTACTGCTAAATTATGGGAGGGCTAAGTATATGAATATGCAGCCTCATCAAACTCCGGCGGAAATTGCTTACCAGTTTATGAAGCGCGAAGCCAAGGCTATGCAAGCCAGAGACCTTATCGACACGGTCATTCGCTACATGGGAATGGATGTCGAAGATATCCGGGTTAAGGCGAAAGTGTATACTTCAATTAATTTAGACCCGCGCTTAGCCTTTTTGGGCAAGGGCATTTGGGGCATTCGCGATTGGTCTCCCAAAGCCATAGAGGAAGCCACCTCCATGCCGGACTTGTTACCGGGGGAGGGGAGTTACCAGCCCAAAGCCGGAGACTACCAATATCTCTGGGACGATGAAGATGCCGATGATGACGACGAAGAGGAAGAGCCGCCTGCCAACAGCGAAGAGGATCCTGAAAATCCGGCAGGAAAATGACCGAAACCTGTTTTGCTACGCCCTTGACAACTCTCCTGCTTTACCATAGAATAACAAGGGCACAAGAAAGAAAAATTGCCCCCGGCATTTTACATGCCGGGGTTTTAACTTTTTGGCGAAGGTTTTAACAGTTGGCTGTTGGGAAAATATAAAGCTGGAGGGGTTTTTATGGCTAAGTATATCTTTATCACCGGCGGGGTGGTTTCTGGCCTGGGGAAAGGGGTAACCGCTGCCTCCTTAGGGACGCTGCTTAAGCTACGGGGTATTAGGGTTACCAATCAGAAGTTCGACCCTTATATCAATATCGATCCCGGCACCATGAGCCCCCACCAGCACGGCGAAGTTTTTGTTACCGACGACGGTGGGGAAGCCGACCTGGATTTAGGCCATTATGAGCGCTTCACCGACGAAAAGATGACGCGAGCGAACAATGTCACCACCGGGAAGATTTACTGGTCGGTGATTACCAAAGAGCGCAAGGGGGATTATCAGGGAGCCACTGTGCAAGTAATTCCCCATATTACTAACGAAATTAAAGACCGCATCCGACGGGCGGCAACCGATACCCAAGCCGATGTAGTCATTACCGAAATTGGAGGCACGGTGGGAGATATGGAGAGCCTGCCGGTGCTGGAAGCTATCCGCCAAATGCGTTACAACGAGGGTGCCGATGATGTCATGTATATCCATGTCACTTTGCTCCCTTTCCTGAGTAACGTGGGAGAGCTGAAAACCAAGCCTACCCAACATAGTGTTAAAGAGCTGCGCTCCATTGGCATTCGTCCAGATATGATCGTCTGTCGTACGGAGCATTTAATAGACCAGGCCGTGAAGGAGAAACTTTCCCTCTTTTGTGATATCGATGTGGATGCGGTTTTTTCCTCTCCCGATGTGGAGAGTATCTTAGAAGTTCCTTTGAGTCTGGCTGCTCAGGGGATGGACGATGCCGTGCTGCGCCGGTTGCATTTGGAAGCTCCTCCTGCCGATTTAACTGGATGGCGGGAAATGGTGCAGCGCTGTAAAGGTCCGCACAGCTACAAGGCGCGTATCGCTCTGGTAGGTAAATATATCTCTCTGAAAGATGCTTACCTTTCGGTGGTGGAGTCTTTATACCATGCCGGTTTTGCCCAGGACACTGCTGTGGATATCTGCTGGATTGATGCCGAAAATCTGACAGCATTGAATGTAGATCGGGAACTGGCAGAAATGGACGGGATTATTATCCCCGGCGGTTTTGGCTCCCGAGGGGTGCCGGGGATGATCCTGGCGGCACGCTACGCACGGGAGAACCAAATTCCTTTCTTCGGTCTCTGTCTGGGGATGCAAGTGGCGATTTTGGATATTGCCCAAAGCTGCTTAGGCTGGGAAGATGCCGCCTCGGCGGAGTTTACCGAGGAGAGCGAGTACATGGTTATCGATATCATGCCAGAGCAGCGGGATATCGATGGTTTGGGAGGAACCATGCGCTTAGGCTCCTTCCCCTGCCGCTTGCTGCCGGGCAGCCTGTCTGCCACTGCTTACGGCGAAGAGCTAATCTACGAGCGGCACCGTCATCGCTACGAAGTGAACAACCGCTTTCGCAAAGAGCTTAGCGATGCCGGTGTAGTATTTGCAGGGCTTTCTCCCGATGAACGTTTAGTAGAAATTATTGAGTATGCCCACCATCCTTGGTTTGTAGCCGTGCAGTTTCACCCGGAGTTTAAGTCCCGGCCTCAGCGCCCCCACCCTTTGTTCCATGCTTTTGTGGCTGCCTGTTTGGCAGATAAAAAGCCACAAAACTTTTAGGGGGTGAAAGCCATCGCTGCAGGAGTTCGCTCCCTCTGGAACAGGTTTAACAGCTCATCTGCCCTGCTCATCGCTTTAATTATCACCTTGGCACCTTTTTGGCGAGGGCTCTTCTTTACCATAGACCAGTTAGCTTTTTCTATCCCGATCTTTAGCATTGGCCTAGTATGGTTTTGGCGCCTCAGGAAAAACCTTAAGGTAGACAAGCTGGATCTTACGGTTCTGGGGCTCACCGCCATGTATTGCTTGAGCAACGTGGTGGCCCAAAACCGTTACCAAGCTTTGGGATGGGCGCTACAGTTAGTAGCTATGGCTATAATTTACCTCATCCTTTCCCGAGAGCTACTGGGCTTTCCGAAAGCCATGCATCAGCTACTGCAACTGATGGTGGTTATGAGCAGCCTGGTGGCACTGAACGGTCTTTTAGCTTACTCCGGTTTGGTGTGGGGCTTGGTGGACGCCGTATTATACGACCGCCTGACTGCTACTTTCCAGTATCCTAACACGGCAGCGGCCTTCTTTAATACCGGGATGATCCTCTGCTTGTTAGCGATGGAGATGGCGGAGAAGCGTTGGCAAAAAGGGCTCTACTCCGGGCTGTATTTGCTCCAGGTTATCGCCTTCTTCCTTTGTCGTTCCCGTATTGCTTTCATGCAGTTTGCCGTATTGCTTTTGGGTATGCTTATTTTGGCACCTTGGAAGCATAAGCTCCGCCTGGGGGCAGTAGGCGGTGCTAACCTGGTTTTAGGGATGGTGGCTACTAACCGGATGCAGGAGCTTTTTCGCCGTGCTAACGAGGCGGGGGAGATCTGGCGCCAAGGCGCCGGTATGCCGGCAGGGATGCGCTTGAACCTCAGCCCCATGAGTCTTCAGGGGTTAGGCTGGGTACTGGGAGCCTTTCTTATGGGTGTTGCCCTTTATTATTTGCTTTCCCCTCTGTTGGCGTCTTGGGAGAGAAGCACCCCCTCTCGCGCCAGGCAGCGTCAGGTTACCTACGGCATTCTGGTAGGGACGGTAATTATGGGGTTGCTCATTGTCAGCTCCCTCTTCATCCCTGCCCTCTCCGAAGTGATGCGTACTATCCTGGGGCCTTTTCTGCCGGTAGATTTAACCAACGCGATTACCAATATCTCCGCCAGTGATGTTAACTATACCAGCCGCCTGATGTTTATGGGCAACGCTCTAAGTATTGCCAGGGATTACCCCCTGTTGGGGACGGGTGGTGGTGGCTATGCCTCGGTCTACTCCCGCTACCAGCCTATCTTTTCTACCTCTCGCTTTACCCACAGCCAACCTTTTCAAGTCCTCAGTGAAGCGGGGATTCCCGGAATGCTTTTTTATATAGGCATGTGGGTCTTAGCCACCTGGATGGTGCTGCGCCTCCTGTGGCGCTCTTTTCAGGCAGAGGAGGATGATCCCCGCCATCTCTACCTGGCAGGGCTGCTCCCAGCTATTTGGGCTATCGGCGCCCATAGCACCTTCGACTTCGACCTGACTTACGTCGCTATGCAGATGTGGGTTTACACTATGTTAGCTTTTATCTCAGCTATCTGTCATAGCCCGGCTGAGGTTTTTGCTGCTCATCATGAGGAGCTGGTAACAGGGAAAACGTCTCCAAGTCCGGTGGCCAGAGAAGCTACTTCCAGAGCTACCGAAGGTAGGGGGCGCCGCAGCACTTCGGCAGCAGCTAGCAAAAGCTCACCGCCTCTTATTGCCTATGTTGTTCCGATCTCCTTAGCCATTTTGCTCTTTTTTAACTTGCCTATGTATGTATCCGAAGTCTTAGCCGAGCAAGCCGGGCGCGAGTTAGATTACTACCAAAGCTTTGCCATTTACGACAACTCCCTGAGCTGGATCGACTACAACAGCCGAGTATTAAACGAATATGTCAAAGAGTGTCTGGCGTTTTTAACTATGGTGGAAGATGCAGGCACCCGCCAGGCCATCTTGGATCGCGCCATTGCCCTTAGTACCGAGGCTTTAGCCAATGACCCTTTGAATCCCGACTGGCATTTTTACTTGCAGTTAGTCCACTACTATAACAACGACTGGGGGAAAGCTCACCCCGGAGCTTATGAGCTTATCAAAGCCTCGCCTTACTGGCCCAGTGGCTACGATTTAGCTTCGCGCATCTTTGCCCGCTCCCTACTTAATCTCACTGAGCGGGGAGAGACTAACCAGCTTCGGGAGCTGGCTCGCTATATTACCAGTTGGGAAGCGGTTATTTCTAACCCACTCCATGCAAATAACTTTAGCTCCCAAAGTGGTTTTGCGCCTGCGAATATCAATCTCTGTCTGGCGATGGCGCATGTTATTTTGCATAATGATGCTCAAGGGCAGCAATATATTTCCCTGGCTTTGGAGAGCCTGGATACCATCTCCTGGGCAGCTTTGCTTCAGGCAGCTTTGTTGCAGCGTCAGGGGAATGTGGAAGGCGCTAATATGATCTTGAATCTGGATGAAATGGAAGGTGCCCGGGAGAGTGACATTTACCAAATTATGTTGCTCTGGCGCTAATACTTTCCGAAAAAACCATGAACTCCGCCGCAACTGCAGGAAGGGACAGGCATATGTCGAAAGGAAGGGGAAGGAAAGCGTTCTATTTAGGAGGTTTTAGTATGTTCTGGTTCCTTGACCCGCTAAAAAAAGTCAGCAAATCTCAAGGTTTATTAGCCTTTGTCTTGGTCTTTCTTCTCGCCATTTTCTGCCAGACTCAGGCTGCTGCCGAGGCTACTCTAAACCTTACCGCTTTAAAGCTCTCCCGCCAAGTGGTGCAAGCTGGAGAAGAGCAGGAGTTTAGTGCTACTCTGGCAGTTCCCTCGGAGTGGAAACAGGAGCTGCCAACGGCGATCACCGTTATTTTTAAAGATATCAGCGACGTCAAGTACATCGACCTCACCTTAGAAGTGGTGCTGCAGCTTACAGAGAGTAACGCCAGTGGCGCTACCTACCGAGGGTGGGTGGGCTTTCCCGAGAAAATTAGCCGCACGAAAGCTCTTACGGCCATTTCCTGGCGCTACTCCGCAGCAGGAAAAGAGGTCACCCAGGCGGTGAGCGGCATTAGAGGCGCCTGGTTTTTTGTTCCTATCAAAAGTGCCGATCCCGGCTATCTGGCGCCTACAACCACCTTGCAGTATACACCGGTTACCGGTTACCTGTTGCGTCAACCGGTAGCCATTAGCAAGTTTAGCGAAGTTACTACGGCTATCCGGGAAGACGGCTCTGTTTGGGTCTCCCTGCTGGGAAGCCATATTGCCGCTGACGAGCTAACCTTAGTGTGGACGAATGGCAGCTACAGCGAGACGGTATACCTGCAGCAGCATCCTCACACCCCGGAGCGGTGGGAGGGGTACTTCCGTCCTTTGGGCGCCCATGTCGGCAGCTACCGCCTCACCCGTATCAGTGACAGCGCCACCGGTGAGCGGTACCGCAACTATCCCGATACATATCTAACCATCGCCCGCTCGCGCACCAGTATGCCGGCGGTTACTTTAGATTCTTGTCTAGTCAGCGCTATACCTTACCGTCTGATGGGAACTGCGGTGATCAACGGCGAAACCGAAAATATCAGCCGGGTATGGTTCTACTGGACTTATACCTCCGGGGATGGACGGGGACATGGTGCCGCCATCAGCGAAGCTGAGCGGAGCGGCAACCAGTGGCAGAGTGTTTACCGACCGGAAACAGGCAACAGCAATGCTGGAACCTGGTGTATAACCCGGGTGCGGGTAGATTACCATGATGGCTGGCAGGTGGTTATCGAGGAACCGGACGAAGACAATATTTATCAGGCTTTGAGCAACGAAATAGGAGTTAACAGCCGCCCCTTGGACATCCCTTGGTATAGCAGGATTCACGCTGCCGGTGACGGTCAGTTGCTCTATTTTACCTTCGATACGTACGATGAAGAGTGGGTTTGGGGCGATATCTGGTTGGAGTTTGAAATGCGTAGCGAAGCCTGGGTTTACGATGCGGTTACCCGTCAAATCGTAGTCTACCACCCCTTTTATGACAACGGCTATTATATTCGTATCCACCAGCAAAATGAAAGCAGTGTTAACAACCTGTTTCTCTACTACCCCGGCGACGAACCTGGGGTGCGTAAGCTGCGCTAGCTTGAGGCGGGTCGATTATTTAAAAGAGCGGTGGTGGGATCATGAAGGTAGGTGTGGGATTTAGCGACACTCCGGATAGTCGTCTGGCAGGGGTAACAGCCGCCCAGAGCGCACTGCAGCAAGGAGGGAGAGAAGAACCTTGCGATTTGGTGCTACTCTTTGCTACGGCGCGCCACAATCAGGAGCTACTCAGGGAGGCTGTCGTTACGGTAGTTGGTTCTCAGGCACGTATTTTAGGGGGGGGAGCCCCCGGGGTTATTACCAACGATTTCTTTGGTTATGCGGGGGATCAAGTAGGCTTAGCCTGCATATGGCTGGAGGGCTCCCGGATCGATACCGTTTTCGATGGTGGTCTTTTAGGCAGCGAGCAAGAGGTAGGCGCTAGACTGGGACAAGGGTTGGCTCAGCTAGGGGTTACCCCCACTTCGCCGGTGATGCTCTTTTACGATGCTGCCGATAACCGTTCGGGAGAGGTGCGCCTGATTATGGCAACCTGGCTTCTGGAAGGGCTAAAGCAAACCATGGGTTTCTTACCCGATCTTACCGGCGCCGGCATGATGGGAGACCATGCTCTTTCTCCGGCAGCTCAGTATATAGGCGACACTATGGGAGAGCATTACGCCATGGCTCTCTCCTTTTCTGAAGATATTCATATCGACAGTGCCATTATGCACGGTTGTCGTCCGGCTTCCCAATATTTTACCGTGACGAAAGCTAGGGGTCCGGTGATTTTGGAAATTAACCATACCCCGGCCATTAACTTTATCGACAACCTTCTCGGCTCCTCAATCGCTCCCGAGGAGTACCCCTTCTTCCTCCTTTTCGGCATTAACCGTGGGGAACGCTGGGGGGAGTACGATGAGAATATGTACGCCAGTAGGCTTTGCTTGGCTATCGATAAAGCTAGTGGCGGCATTGTCATGTTCGAGCCGGACATGGTGGCAGGCACCGAGTTCCAGCTTATGTTTCGCTCTTTCGATTTAGACTATATGAAGCCTAAAATAGAGGAACTCTTTCACAATTTAGAGGGCAGAGAGCCTCTCTTTGCCATGTACATCAACTGCGCCGGACGTTGTGCCGGCTATGGTGGGGTGGATATTGAAGACGCGGTAGTTTTACAACAGACAGTGGCGGGGAGAGTGCCGCTCCTGGGGATCTATACCGGTGTGGAAATCGCTTCCATAGCCGGAGAGCCTCGAGGGTTGGACTGGACGGGGGTCTTTTGTCTTTTCTCCAAAACTAAGGAAGATGCTTCGTTACCGGCGGCATCGGCCGAGGGCGTGACAGCTCCATCCTCGGCATTAGACACCTCAGAAGCGAGAGGCGAGGCGGAAGAGATGCCTCTCCCTTACCTGGCGCGTCTGGTAGAGCAAAATGCGGCTAAAGTGCTGCAGCTGGATTCCCAGTTAATTGCTATCCGCTCGGAGCTGGAGCAAAAACGGCGGGGTTTTAAGCTGCTTGCCGAGCTCACCGTCTCTCTGCGCAGTGCCGCCAGCTATGAAAGTGTCTTTTTGCCGGTTGCCCAGCGCATCAACGCCGCTTTGAATATGCAGCGGACAGCAGTCTTACTCCCCAACGGGCAGGGAGATTTCTATACTGCCGTTCTCCAGGGGTATAGCCCCAACGAGATAACCGCTTTAGCCGCCAAGCACTTCACCATTCCTCAGGAATTGTTTAACCCCCGGACGACCTTGGTAGTTACCGGCGCTGACACTCCTGCCTATTTAGCCGATCTTCGTTCTAACTTGCATTTGCCCTATTTTATTGCCTCACCCATTATGCTGCAAGGAGAGCTGGCGGCGGTGCTTATTACCGGACGCATGGTGGAGGAAGGACCTTATCTTTCGCGCCTAAGCCGCAGCGATGCCGAAACCGTGCAAGCTATTTCCGCTTTATTAGCGTCGGTAATGATGAGCCAGAGACTTAAACTCTCCGAAGAGCGGAGCCAAATTATGCTGCAGGCGCTACCCCTTTGCTGCGTCTTCTGGGACGAACAGGGGAATCTCACTGAATGTAACGAGGCGGCTTTGCGCATGTTTGGCTTAGACAGTCGCGAGTTTTTTCTCCAGCATTTTTATAGTTTGGCACCGGAGGTACAACCTGAAAGGGGTTGTTCTTCCACCGAGGGTTTACGCCAATTGGTCTTAGGGGCTTTTGTCGATGGCAGTGCCAGCTTTTCCTGGCAATTTCGCAACCTGGCAGGGGAAATTATTCCTACTGAAGTTACCCTGGTGCGAGCGCCCCAGGGTGAAAACTACACCATGGTGGGATATATCCGCGATTTGCGGGAGCAAGAGGCAGCTTCCCGTTCCCTGCTTTTAGCCAGTGAAATGATGGAGCAAAGCACCAGAGCTAAAAACGAATTCCTGGCAGCGGTGAGCCACGAAATTCGCACCCCTTTAAATGTTCTTAACGCTATGGCCCAGGAGATGACCACTGCCGACCTCGCTCCGGATTTACAGCAGTTAGCCGACCAAAGCCTTAGGGCTTCACGTTTGCTGACGGCAGCTATTGATGGCTTGTTGGACTTCTCGCAGTTGGAGGCGGGCAGGCTTTCTCTGATTGCTAAACCTTTCGCCATACCGACTTTATGCCAGGGGTTAATCGCCATGCTGCAGGAGCCGGCAGACCAAAAAGGTATTCGCTTGACCCTAAGCTTAGCCGAGGACCTTCCGGAACGAGCTGCGGGTGATGTTACCAGGCTGGAGCAAGCCCTTTATAACCTTCTAGCTAACGGGGTTAAGTTCACCCAGGAAGGGGAGGTAGCTCTTGCCGTCTCTGGCGCCCATCAGCCAGATACCGGGCAGGTGCATCTCACTTTTGTAGTTCGGGATACCGGTATTGGTATTGCGCCGGAATATTTAGACCGAGTCTTCGATCCTCTCTCCACGGCGGATGCCTCGTATACTCGAGCTCACGAAGGGTTGGGTATGGGGCTGCCGGTGAGCCGCAGCTTAGCCAGGATGATGCAGGGGGATGTAACCTGCGACAGCACTCTAGGGGAAGGAAGCACCTTTACCCTGACGGTAACTTTAGATGCAGCCCTTCAGGAGAGCGAAAACTTAGCTCGGGAACTCCTCCCCCCTCTGAAGGGGTTGACGGGGATGCGGGTCTTAGTCGCCGAAGATAATGTTATTAACCAAATGATCGTAGAGAATTTGCTGGAGCGGGTAGGTATAAGCGTGACTCTGGCAGAGAACGGTTACGAAGCTCTGAAGATACTCCAGGAAGGCGAGAGGCAAGAGCCTTTTGATGTTATCTTAATGGATATCCAGATGCCAGTTATGGACGGGCTAACCGCCACCATGAAGATTCGGGAAGACCCACGCTTTGCCAACATTCCTATCCTGGCGATGACTGCTCACACCGCTGCCGAGAACCGGGAAGAAAGCAGGCGCAGCGGCATGGATGCCCATTTAACCAAGCCGATAGATGCCGACGAAGTCTATGCCGCCTTGCAGTATTGGAAAGGCAGGCAGACCCCCTAGACAACCTTAAGCTCCCACCATGATAGCCCCGCGCACTTGTGCCTGGGGCAGGACTACTCCATCTATAGTATTTGAAAGGAGTTCCTATGATAACTGTATTGCCGTTGGCGCCGGAGCATTTGGCTGCTGCTAAGGAACTGGCTTGGCAGGAGTATCAGGAAGCTTGCCAGGCGGTGCCTGCGCTCCCTGCTCAACAACCTATTCCCGACTTAGCCCGTTACTTCGAGGGAGAGCGTGGCGGGGTAGTTCTTTTAGAGAACAATACGGTTCAAGGCTATATCTGCTGGGAAGAACCGATGAAGCAGCAGTTTGGCACCAGTCCCGGAGTCTGGAGTCCCCTCCATGCTCACGGCGCAGCTGTTGGCAACCGCCCGTATCTTTACGAACGCCTTTTTCAAGGCATGGCGGCTCATTTGGTACCTCAAGGGGTGCATAGCTTTGCGATTTCCCTGTACTGCCACGATCCCGCAGTGGTAAGCAGCTTTTTTCATAACGGTTTTGGCAACCGTTGTATAGATGCCATGCGCGAAACCACTCCTTTGGTTGTACCTGCCATAGCGGGAGTGAGTTACCGTTTGGCAGAGCTCTCAGATGTTCCCGCCATTGTGGAGTTAACCAACAAGCTGATGGATCATCTTAACGACACCCCGATATTTATGGCGGACTACCGCCGAGCAACCTGGGAAGAGATCCACCGAACTATCGAAGACCATTACTACCAATATACTTTAGCCTTACATAACGACCAAGTGATCGCCTATTTTCGTATGTTTAACCGGAGCGGTGAAACTTTTATTAGCGGAGCTCCGGGGATCTCCAATATTTGGGGAGCTTTTACCGAGCTGGCGTATCGGGGGAGCGGTGTCACTACGGGGCTTCTGGGGTGGACATTAGCTTGGCTGCGTGAGGGCGGCTACACCCACTGCGGTGTGGACTACGAAAGCCTAAACCCCCAGGCACGCCACTTTTGGCAACGCTACTTTACCCCCTACACCCACACCATGGTGCGTCGTATTGATGAAAGAATTGTCAGAAGATTTTCCTAATTTTTTAAAAGTGTATTGCATAAATTGTCTAAAAATAGTATATTGACTCTAGTTTTCTAAATTGTTTTTAGGAAAGGGTGAACAAGGTGGACGCAGACCCTCGATCGTGCTTATGCCGACAGGGTAACGCCAAAGGGAGCGTTTTGGCAAACCTAAAGTGGTTTTTGGGCTGCTTTACGGAAAAAAGCATAAAGCGGATGGCGGGCTGTCTACCATAAGAAAGCCCCTCTACCCCCTTTGTGCCATTTTTGGGGGGAGAGAGGATGAGTGATCTTAACGACCGAGCAACAACCCTACCCAACTTAGAAGAAGAGTACCAAAGATTGTATCGCAACCAACTCCATATGGTGCAGACCCTGCTCCCAGCTCGCAGCTGGGACGCTTTGCGTCGCATCATCAGCGTTACCCACGCGGCGGACTTGGCTAAAATTATGGGAGAGCTGGAGCCAGCCATGGCTTACCAGCTCTTTCGTATGTTACCCACGGAAACCGCTGCCCAGGTGCTGGAAGCTATTGACGACGCTGACTTGGCAGGTGCCTTACTGGATTCGGTTAACCAGCAGACGGTGCGCGACCTGTTGGATAACATGTCCGATGACGACCTCAACCGGCTGCTGCGGGATTTAGACGAAAGCAAAACTGAACGCTTTCTAGCAGCTCTCCTGGCGGAAGACGCTCGGGAGATTAGGGAGATGCTTAAGCAGGGGAGTGGCACTTCCGGCGCTATTATGACCGCTGCTTATATGGCTTTACAGGAAGGACTTACCGTGTCGGAGGCTCTGCAGAGGATTCGGGAACGTGCCGAAGAGGTGGAGACTATTAACTACCTTTATATCGTAGGGGACGACGGGGTCTTAAACGGTGTAGTAACCCTGCCGGGATTACTGGTAGCGCCTCGCGCTCAACTGCTTGGAGAATTGATGACCGAGCAGCCGGTAACCGTAAAGCTGGATACTACCCAGGAGCTGGCGGCGCAAATTTTACGCCGTTACGACTTTCAAGCCCTTCCAGTAGTCGATGATCATAATGTCATGCAAGGTATTATAACCTTCGACGATGCTATGGATGTTTTAGAAGAGCAAGGGGGAGCGGAGATTTACCAACTGGCTGGCTTAACTACCGCTCCTTCCGATAAAGAAGACGTCCTTTTGCGCCTGCCTCCCATTCCAGCAGCTATCAAACGCTTACCTTGGGTTGTTATCTGCCTCTTTGGCGATATGATTACCGGCGGGGTCATTAAGGGGTTTGAAGATGCTCTTACCCAGGTGATAATTCTAGCTTTCTTTATACCGGTGCTGATGAACATCGCCGGAACGGTGGGAACCCAGAGTCTGGCTATTGCAGTGCGGGCTATCGCTATCGGTGATCTAACCGTGGTAGAATTTTTCAACCAAGTTAAAAAGGAAGTTTTAGGTGGCGTCATGCTGGGCTTTATCTGCGGCTGCTTTTTAGGGGGTTATGCCTTCCTGGCGTACGGGGAAATAAAGCTTTCCCTGGCGGTGAGTGCCGCTATGTGGGTAGGCATCACCTTTTCTTCCATGATGGGCATGGTGATCCCCTCAATTATGCATCGCTTCCGCATGGATCCTGCCCTGGCCAGCGGTCCTCTCATTACCACTATTGCCGATATGTTTACCATTTATATCTTTTTTCGGCTCTCCAGCTCTCTGCTGGGGCTCATCGTGTAAGAGGGGGAGACGAGAATGGAACTGAAAGAACGCCGACGTCCTCCCAACCGCCGCTTGCGACCTGTTCAGGTCCGCCGCTACCAGATCGAGCAGATTGTGGCGCTCCTGGATAGCGACCAGGAAGCCCACCTCAACTCTATCTTGGCAGAGCTGCATATCACCGACCTGGTAGATGTG
>Ga0123353_10003983_pt1 | contig 18912 bp, 10 predicted proteins | sample TergutLab28metaG_3_FD_92763 | JGI IMG/M metagenome (GOLD analysis project Ga0123353, IMG submission 92763) | Labiotermes labralis P3 segment gut microbial communities from Petit-Saut dam, French Guiana - Lab288 P3 | ecosystem: Host-associated > Arthropoda: Insects > Digestive system > Gut ... | reverse complement strand
TGAACATCGTCATCGTACGCCACGGGGAATCCGTGAACAACCTGCCCGACACCTCCCGCCACATGACGGACCCGGTGCTGACCGAATGCGGGCTGGCCCAGGCGCGGCTGCTGGGGGAGAGATGCGCGGGGATGCGCATCGACGCGCTTGTCTCCAGCCCACTGGCGCGCGCCCTGCAGACCGTCAATGAGATATCCATTCGCAGAAATAACCAGCCCGTGCAGATTATGCATGAGCTGGTGGAAATCGGCACGGACTACACCACGCCCACCCACGGCGAGGCGCTGAAATTCTGCCCCTCAGCCCTGCCCTTTGAAACCGCCCCCGGCCCCTGCGACTACGGCGACGCCTACGGCCTGGAGATACGCGACCCGTATTACGTCCTCGGCCGGGCGTACCGGGTGATCAGCCGGGTGCGACAGACCTTCCCGACGGATTCCAACGTGCTGCTGCTGGGCCACGGCGCGTTCAACCAGCGCCTGATTGCCGCCGCGCTGCGCTTCCCGTTTCCGCCGGACTTCATCTTCTCCCAGGGGAACACGGGTATGAGCGTGGTCAACTACCGCCCCGGCGAGAACGACAGGGAGGTCGCGCGCCTACTGGTGATGAACGACACGTCGCATCTATATCATACACAGTACGCCTACAGCATAGCGCAAACCGTGACGGCGAACTGGCCGAGATAAAGAAAAACATGAATTACAAACATACCGTGCGCACCTGTTACCTGTCCACCGTCACCCAGGCGGTGCTTGTCAACCTGCCGCCGCTGCTGTTCACCCTGCTGGCCCGGGATTACGGCCTGAACATGGAACGCCTGGGGCGGCTGGTGCTCATCAACTTCGTCACGCAGCTGACCGTGGACGCCCTGGCCGCCCGTCTGGCCGACAGGGTGGGCTACCGCCGTTGCCTGGTGGCCGCGCACCTGCTGGCCTCGCTGGGTTTTGCGCTGTATGGCATGCTGCCATTGCTCCTGCCTGGGGAAATGCTCTACGGCGGCCTTTGTCTGGCTACGATCATTTTTTCCGCCGGCGGCGGGCTGATCGAGGTGCTGGTGAGCCCCATCGTCAACCAGATCAGCGGACACCTGGGCGCCGGGGCCATGACATTATTACATTCTTTTTATTGCTGGGGGCAGATGCTCACGGTGCTCCTCACCACGGTGCTGTTGCGTATTCTGCCGCGCTGGTATGTCGTCCCGGTGCTGTGGGCGGCGGTGCCCCTGGCTACCACAGCCGGCTTCGCCACGGTTCCCATGGCCGAGCCCCGCATGAGCGATACCCCCTCGATTCCCCTGTCGCGGCTGCTGCGCAGCGGGCCCTTCTGGGTGGCCGTGGGGCTGATGGCCTTTTCGGGGGCCTCGGAGATCGCCATGGCGCAGTGGGCTTCGATGTTCGCCGAGCAGGGCATGGGCAACAAGCTCCTGGGAGATTTGCTGGGGCCGTGCCTGTTCGCCGTGCTGATGGCGATCGTGCGCATGCTCTACGGCAAACTTGAAAACAGGTTCCCGCTGAGAAAATTCCTGCTCTGGGGCGCCGTTGCCTGCGCGGGCTGCTACCTCACGGCGGCCCTGAGCAAAAACGCGGTCGTGGGTCTGGCAGCCTGCGCGCTGACGGGAGCCACCGTCGCGCTGATGTGGCCGGGCATCCTGCACACCAGCGCGGGGCGCTTCCCCGGGGGAGGCACGGGGCTGTTCGGCATGCTGGCCCTGGGCGGGGACCTGGGCTGCTCCATAGGGCCGTGGCTGCTGGGCTTGATCGGAGACAGAGTCGGCCACCGGTCAGGCCCGCAGGCGGGTTTACGCGCAGGATTATTGGCCGGCGCGGCGTTCCCGGCGGGGTTTTTGGCACTGCTGCTGGTGGGAAGGCCAAGAGAAGAAAAGAAGCCAAATATCTCTTTTTTATCCCCATAGGCGGCGATTTCGCTGCAAAAAAGGACAGAAAAAAGATATCCCGGGGATGGAATTGGGATATGGAATTTGGTATAATACTATTGCTGACAAGAAAAGTCCATACTCTTTGCTCCATTTTGTTATGCGTAACCCCCCCGTTTCATGCCGCGGGGGGGTTACGCTTTTCTATTGCGCTTCTTGGCCGAAGATAGAGATTATTTCTTCGAAAGCAGCTGTCCAAGCAGCCCTTTCTTCTTCGGCGCCGGTTTGTCCTCGTAGTCGTCGAGGAAAATCTCCTTGCCCTGGTTTGCGGAATCCACCGCCGCCAGGGCAAACTTGAGCACCTCGCGGCCCATTTCGCCGGTCAGCGCCGGTTCTTCGTTATGCGCCACGGCCCGCGTAAAATCGCGGGTGGAGGCCTCGAAGGAATCCGCCCAGTCGTGCTTCATGTCCCAGAACTCCTTGAGTTCCCCGTCGCGGTACATCACCACGGGGGCCACCTGGGGCATCATGGTGGCGGTGCAGCGGGTGATCCACAGCACCCCGCGCGAGCCGGTGATCTCCACGCGCTCGTCGCAGGTGTAGTACTTACTCTGGATGTACATCTCGTCGGACTGCACGATGTCCCACGCGCCGTAGAGGGGCTTTTCCCGCTTGTGCTTCCACATGATATTCGCCGGGCTGTCATTGAATATGCCGGGGATGATCTGCGTCCTGTCGATCCACGCGAATACTTTTTCCACCTCGCCCAGCATGTACAGAACCACGGAGAACTTATGATACCCGTCGTCAAACACCGTTGGCCCGCCGCCGGACAGGGACTGGTTAAAGCGCCACAGCCAGCTCTTCGGGTCGATGGCCCAGCCGGTCTTTTGAAGGTCCTCGCCCTCGGGCACGCTGCCGCGCTTGACCTTCATATCGATGGGCACGTTCTTCGAGTGCAGGCCCGCGTTGTTCATCTTCAGGCGGATGCCCACGGGGCTGCCGATCTCGCCGTCGTCCAGCATCTTCTTGGCGAAACGATAGGGCGGGTAGAAAATAAAATTCTCCGAGACCTTGAGTTTCACATGGTTGTCCTTCGCGGCCTGGATCATCAGGTCGCACTGCTCCAGGTTCATGGCCATGGGCTTCTGCACGGCCACATGCTTGCCGGCCTGGCAGGCCTTCACGGTGTATTCGCAGTGCAGGTGGTGCGGGATCAACAATTCCACGCCCGCCACTTCCGGGTCGGCGAGGATCTCCTCAAACGTGCCGTAAATCTTCGGCACGCCGTGCTCCTTCGCGAACTTTTCGGCGGCGCTTTTGTTGATATCCTGCACGCCCCAGAGTTCCCCGTCCGGGTTGTCCTTATAGCCCGCCACGTGCAGCGTCGCGATGCGCCCGCAGCCGACGAGGACGAATTTCAATTTTGCCATGCGTTTTCCTCCCAAATTTTGCTGTAGGGGCGGCTAGCAAGCCGCCCGAAGCATATAAGTACTGTTGTTTTCGCGGGCGGCCCACAGGCCGCCCCTACAGGCCTTGCGCTACACCAATTCTTCCTTGATCGCCGCCTCGTAAATTTTTCTTTTCTCCTCCATGTAGGCCGGGATAGGCACATCCCACCAGCCGAAGGCCTTGCCGCCCGAATCCGGGTGCTCGCGGCACACGTCCACATGGATCAGAGCGGGCTTGTTCAAAGCCACTGCCTCCTCCAGCGCCGCCCTGACGCCCTCCAGAGTGCTCACCCGATAGCCGTCAATCCCGAACGCCTGCGCAATCATCGCGAAATCGGGGCTGTACTCCAGGCCGTCGGGCGTGGTGAAGTCGTTTCCGAAGGCCGTCTCCGCCCCCAGCGCGTCGATCTGCAAGTCCTTGATGGCCATCCAGCCGCTGTTATCCGCCAGCAAAACCACCACGGGGATATCGTACTGCGCCATGGTGGAAAGCTCCTGCATGGTCATGAGGAAATCCCCGTCGCCCAAAAACGCCACGACAGGCCTTTCGGGCGCCGCCAATTTCGCGCCCATCGCAGCCGGCACCGCCCAGCCCATGGTGGAAAACCCGCCGGTGGTCAAGTTACAGTTGGCCCGCGGGTAGCAGTACTCCTGGAACAGCTGCGCCTGCGTGTTGCCCGAGGATGTCGACACGATCGTATCCACCGGCAGGATCTCGTTCATCAGCCCCGTCAGCTGCGAAATTGTGACTTCTTCGGTCTCCCTCGCGCGTTTGTCTTTCAAATAGTCAAACCAGCTTTGACGCAGGGCTTTGATCTCATTGAGATACTCCTGGTTGATCTCGAACGCCGGGTTCGCGCCAAGCAACTGCGTCAGGCTGTCGCCCAGATCCGCCACGATGCCCACGTCCGCGCCGTAGTTCTTGCCGATCTCCCCGGCGTCGATATCGATGTGGATGAGCTTGGTCTGCGGGAAATTGAACGCAACCCCCTTGCGGTAGGAACAGGCCGTTTCGTCCGCGAAGCGCGTGCCCAGCGCCAGCACCACGTCGGCCTTGCGGCAGATCTCCAGGCCGATGGGCGTGCCCTTCGAGCCCGTGTGGAAGCAGTACTGCGGATGCGTCTCGGGCACCGTGCCTTTTGCCGCCAGGGTCGTCACCATCGCCGCGCCCCATTTCTCGGCCAGCTGAACGATCTGTTCCCCGGCCTTTGCATAGAGCGCCCCGCCCCCCGCGAGAATCACCGGCCGTTTCGCCGTTTTCATCAGTGCAATGGCCCGCTCAATCGCGGCCTTATCGGCGCAGGGCAGGCAAGTTATTTCTGCATTCTCATTTCTCATTTCTAATTTAACTTCGCAGGCCGTGGCCTGCATGTCCATGGGCAGCGTGACCACGCAGGGGCCCGGGCGGCCCGTGGTCATTTGGCTGAACGCCCGCCGCAGGATGCGCTGCAGCTGCCCGGTGGATTCCGCCCGCCAGCTGCGCTTGGCCAGGGGCTCCAGGCTGCGCACGATGTTGCTGTCCTGGTAGCGTTCAACTTCCTGGAGTACGCCCACGCCCTTCATGTGCACGTGGGTGTCGCCGCACAGTGCCAGGAAGGCCGTGGAGTCCGCGTAGGCCGTACCCAGACCGATGCTCAGGTTCAGCGTGCCCGGCCCGATGGAGGCGAAGGCCGCCAGTGGTTCGCCCTTGATTCTGTAGTAGCCGTCCGCGATGGCGGCGGCCGCCTGCTCGTGCTTCACCTGGATATACTTGATGTTGCCCGCCTGTTCTTCCCTGCGTATCGCGTCGAACAGCCCCAGCACGCCGTGCCCGGGTATGCCGATGATATACGGCACGCCCTCGCGCACCAGTTGCTTGACCACGATTTCGCCGCCTGTCAGTTTCATAGTAACCTCCGTAAATCGTAATACATAAATGATACATCAATGGGAGAAAAATTACAAGGTCTTTTGCGAATAAAGTCTCCTTGACATCCCCCGCCCTGCCCTGTATAATGGAAACGGACCCAAATTCAAATCCACTCAAGAGGGAACAGTATGGATCGTATCACCGTCCGTGGCCGCCGCTTCGTTGATCCCCAGGGCCGCGAGCGCATCTTCCACGGCATCAATTTCCCCATGGGAAAAACTGACCCCCCCACGTTGGAGGAGCCCTTCTTTGCCAGGTGTAAAGAGCTGGGCTTCAACATCCTGCGCCTGGGCCCCTGCTGGAGCAAGCTGGAGCCGGAGCCCGGGCAATACGACGAAGCCTGCCTGAGAATCATCGACGATATCTTCGATCTATCGGCGAAATACGGCATCTACGTCTTCCTGGATATGCACCAGGACCTCTGGTCGGACTTCGGCGTTGATGTGGGCGACGGCGCGCCGGCCTGGGCCACTCTGGACGACGGCTACGGCTACACCAGGCCCAAAGCCATCTGGGCCGAGGGCTACTTCTGGGGCAGGGGCGTGCACCGCGCCTTCGAGCACTTCTGGAACAACGACCCCGTGTATGGCCAAGGCCTCCAGGACCACTTCGCCGCCCTGTGGCAAATGCTCGCCCGGCGCTACGGCGGCCACCCGGCCTTCTTTGGCTTCGACTTCCTCAACGAGCCCCACCCCGGCCTCCCCGGCGGCAGGATTTTCCTCGCGCTCGTGGCTAAACTAATCGGCGTGATGACCGTATCCTCCGGCGTGAAGCGCATACAATTTTTGGAGGACCTGCTGTGCGAAAAAAACACCGGCAAGGCCCTGGACATCTTGTCCCCCGAGGTGATGCGCAAAGCCGCCCACGCGGCCGAAGGGCTTACGCGCCGGTTCGACATAGAAAAATACCAGCCATTCATAGCGCGTATGACAAAAGCCGTACGCGAGGTCACACCAAACGGCATCGTCATGCTCGAGCACAATTATTTTTCCAATATAGGCATCCCCTTCAGCGCCAGCCCGCCGAAGGGTGAAACCCAGGCGTGCTATTCCCCCCACGGCTACGACTTCCTGGTGGATGGCCCATTGTATGACTACGCCAGCAGCGACCGCGTAGGCTTCATCTTCGGTCAGGCGCATAACGCGCAGAAACGGCTGAACGTCCCCGTGCTTGTAGGCGAATGGGGCTCCGCCGGTACGCTCAAGGATAAAGCGTGCGATTACGCGTGGTTCCGCCACATGGAATTCCTGATGGATTTCTTCGACGCCCGCGGCTGGTCGAACACCTACTGGTCCTATTGGCACGGCCTGTTCAGCTACAATAACTTCATGGCCGTACTCAGCCGCCCCTACCCCGTGGCCGTCAACGGCACCCTCGAGAAATTCCAGGTGCGCCCCAGCGCAAAAACCTGCACGCTGTGGTACACGCCCTCACCCGCGCCGCTTGACCGGCCCACGGAGTTTTTCCTGCCCAATGGCTTCGAGCATGTGGAAGCGGGCGGGGACGCGAAAATCGCCATGGAGGGCAAGGTGTTGCAGGTGATCACGAAATCATCGAAGATTGTTGTACAATATAACTAAACTGTAGGGGCGGCTAGCAAGCCGCCCGCAGCAAAGAAAACTAGATTTTTTGTTTTCGGGCTGCAAGAATGCCGCCCCTACAGTCACGCTAAAACCAAAACTCCACCTGATCGTCCTTGCCCGCGATGTAGATATACTCGCGCGATTCCAGGTTCTCCTCCCACCATGGGAAATCGAATCTGTCCACATATTCGGGCGAGACGAAATCCTCCAGCCAGTAGCGGTACACCATGCCGCTTTTGCCCACCACCTCGGCATAGAATCGCAGCAGGTCCTTTTCGCCCACCTCGAAGGTCTCCTCCTGGTCCAGCACGCCGTCCTCGAAATACGCGTTGAACATCAGGTCCTGCGTGCGCTCCCCCGCGCCGCCGTAGGTGTAGGTCAGGGCGTATATGTTCGCCTTCGCGGCCGTGTCGCCGAAGGGCACGTAGGCGCCGTCCAGCTCGTAGTGGAAGGCCAGCTCCAGCTTACCGTCATAGGGCGTCCCGTGATTGACAGCGATGTTCCCCGCGAAGGGGGAATCCCAGATAAACTCCGGCGCGACGGCCTGGTTGCGCTGTTTGGGTCCCTCATGCAGCAGGATGCGGTATTCGAGGGGGCCGTCGTCGTTGTAGGCCAGGGCGGCCAGCGGCAGGCGGGCGCTGCCCTCGAGCACCCCGTCGCGCAGACGCAGCAGGATGCGGTGTCCGCGCACAAAGGCCGTGGCGGAACTCCCGGTCGCGATCTCGAAGGGCACGGCCCGCAGGCTGAACTCCACGGTGAGATTGGCCGCGTCGGGCGCCGAGAGGGTCTCTTCGCAGTTGACGAAGAGATTCTTCTGCCCCCGCAGAACCGCTTCGGCATAGAGGTACGCCTCGTCCGCGCCGCCGGTGTCCGCGGGCCGGAACTCGTCCAGCTGCGCGATGGCCCTGCGGATGCTCCCGCCGTAGTACGCGCCCAGCGCCAGCGCCAGCACCAGGACTACGCAGAGGAATCCGCCGATAAATTTTTGAAATCCACCGGTCATATCGTTGTCCCCTTTTTGAGTGATACTTTTTATCCTTGATAAAGATTAGCATAATTCACCAAAAATGTCAATCATAAGAAAATTTAATTAGTGCATTATCACTTTAAATCGTTCCCACTTCCTCAATTCCCTGATCGCCTGACCCGACAAAACCACAACCCCGATCAGGTTCGGTATGGCCATCAGCCCGTTGAGCACGTCCGCCAAAGCCCATACGGTCTCCAGGCGCATCACGCAGCCGATGACAATCGCCCCCAGATAGAGCACCCGGTAGGCCTTCACACTTTTCTCGCCGAACAGGTATCTGGCCCCCTGCTCGCCGTAGAACGACCATCCGGTGAGCGTGGCGAACGCGAACAGCGCGATGGAAACCGCGACGAAATACTCCCCCCAGCGTCCGAGGGCCCCCGTGAAGGCCGCGCCCACCATGGCAACGCCCGCATGGTCCCGCCACGCGCCCGAGCACAGCAGCACCAGCGCCGTGACGGTGCACATCAAAAGGGTATCGATAAAAACTTCGCAAATGCCCCATAGGCCCTGTACGGCGGGCTCCTTCACGTCGGCGGCGGCGTGCACCACTGCGGAGGACCCCAGCCCCGCCTCGTTGGAGAACACGCCCCGCGCAACGCCGTAGCGCATGGCCTTGGCTATGCCGTAGCCCGCCGCGCCTCCCGCCGCCGCGGGAAGCCGGAAGGCCTCGCGGAAAATCAACCCCAGCGCCCCGGGCAGGGCTCTGTGATTCACGACAAGCACAGCCACGCTCGCCAGCAGGAACAGCCCTGCCATGGCGGGCACGATTTTTTCCGTTACCCGGGCGATGATGGCTAGCCCGCCGAAGATCACAAGAGCGATCAGACCGGAAAGCACAAACCCTATTCCTATCCCAACCACAACGCCGGGGACTTGAAATTGAAAACTCTGTTTTGCGGCCTCGGCGATGGCGTTGGCCTGGGTCATGTTGCCTATGCCGAAGGAAGCGAGGGCCAGCAGCGCGGCGTAGATCCCCGCAAGGGCTTTCGAGCCCAGGCCCTTCTCCAGATAGGCCATGGGCCCGCCCATCCAGCCGCCGTTTTCCGTGCGCCACCTGTACTTCACACCCAGGATATTTTCGGCGCAGCAGGTCATCATGCCAAGCGCCGCGGATACCCACATCCAGAACACAGCCCCCGGCCCGCCCAGGGTGAGCGCCGTGGCTACTCCCACGATGTTTCCGGTTCCCAGGCACGCCGCCAGCGCCGACGTGAGGGCCTGCCGCTGGGTGATGCTGCCCGCCGCGGCCTCCTGCTTTTTGAATAGTGTACCGAAGGTCACGCGCACCCAAAGCCCCAGCCGCCGTAGGGGGAACGCCCGGCTGCGGGCGGTCAGATATGCCCCCGTAAGCAGGAATACCGCCAGCATCGGCGGCCCCCAGAGAAAACTTCCCAGCGCTTCCGTGAGGCTAGGAATGAGGTTCATGCTACACCGGATGAGGTTCATACGGTATCCCCTTGCATTTTGGGATGAGAAGAGTTATAATAGAGTGGTGCTGTAGGGGCGGCTAGCAAGCCACCCGCATCTCTCCTATCCTTATGTAAAGGAGCTGCCCGAAATGCCCAATACCACTTATCTCAAAGTCGCCGCGCTCTCCCCGCGCGTGCGCGTGGCCGATCCAACCGAATGCGCCCGCGCCTCCCTGGAGGCCGTCGAGGCCGCGCTGCAGGCGGGCGTACAGGTGATTGCTCTGCCCGAGCTCGGCCTTTGCGGCTGCACTTGCGGGGATTTGCTCGCCCAGTCCGCCTTGCTGGATGCCTGCGAGGCCTCTCTGCTTTGGCTGGCGGAGCAGACCAAACACAGTGCCGCGCTGATCGCCGTGGGCCTGCCCAAACTGATCAATGGCAGGGTATACAACTGCGCGGCCGTTCTGCAGGGCGGCTGCGTCCTGGGCTTTGTCTCCAAGCGGCATTTGTCGCCGGAGGAGCGCCGCTGGTTCACGCCCGGCGCCGGCGGGCAACTGTTCCAGTGCGGCGACTGCGCCATAGGCGTGAGCCTGAACGACGGCCCGCCCGGCGCGGAAATCATCCTGCGCCTTGCCGCGCAGCCCGAGGAGGCCGGTCTGCACGAGCGCCGCCGCAATCTCATCGCCTCACAGAGCGCCTGGTCGCATTGTGGGATCGTCTATGCCGGTGCGGGCGCGGGCGAGAGCACCACGGACCTGGTCTTTTCCGGCCCATGCCTCATCGCCGAAAACGGTGATATCCTCACCGAGAACCGCCGCTACGAGCCGGAGGGCGGCGCGGTCTATGCCTGCCTGGATTTGGATATGCTTCGCGGCGAGCGGCGACAATTCCCCTCTGTGGAGGGGTGCCCCGAAGGGGCGGGGTGGTTGTGCGGAGCACCGGCCCCCCTGCCGCCCCTGAAGGAGGAGCACATCGCGCGCAATTACGGCCCCTCCCCTTTCGTGCCGCAAAACCCCCAGCTACGGGCCGAGCGCTGCCGCGAGGTACTCACCATGCAGTCCGCGGCGCTGTCAAAGCGGCTGGAGCACACGGGCCAGAAGCAGGTGATCCTGGGCCTTTCCGGCGGGCTGGATTCCACGCTGGCCCTGTTGGTTTCGGCGCGCACGGCGGATCTGATGCGATGGCCCCGGGATTCCATTCTCTGCATCACCATGCCGGGCTATGGAACCTCGGATTTTACCCGCGAAACGTCGGACAAGCTGGCCGCTGCCTTCGGCGCGACTTTGTGGGAGATCGACATCCGCCCGGCCTGCGGCCTGCACATGCAGGATATCGGCCACGACCCGGAAGTACGCGATACCGTCTACGAAAATTTGCAGGCCCGGGAGCGCACGCAAATTCTCATGGACCTGGCCAACCAGGAGAACGCCCTGCTGCTGGGCACGGGGAACCTGAGCGAGTTGGCCCTGGGCTGGTGCACCTACAACGCCGATCACATGAGCATGTACAACCCCAACGCGGGCGTACCCAAGACCCTGGTGCGCGCCATCGTGCGCTTCGCGGCGGATGAGAGCCCGTCGGAGATCGCTTCCGCCCTGGGGCGCGTGCTGGAAACCCCCGTCAGCCCCGAGCTGCTGCCCCCCGACACAACGTCTCCTGCGGGAGACGTAGGAAAAATCACCCAAAAGACAGAGGATATCCTCGGCAGCTACGACGTCCATGACTTCTATCTGTACTATTTTTGTCGCTATGGGTTTCGTCCGCGCAAGCTGTTCTTCATGGCCAAACGCGCCTTTGCCGGGCAATACGCGTCCGAGCAGCTCAAGGCTTGGCTGCTCATATTTTTGCGGCGGTTCTTCTCGCAGCAGTTCAAGCGCTCCTGCCTGCCTGACGGCCCGCGCGTGGTGGGCGTCTCATTAAGTCCCCGCGACGCCTGGCATATGCCCAGCGACGCCTCGGCGGCGCTCTGGCTGAATGAAGCGCAGGGGCTGTAGGCGGCATTTCCCAAGTCTCCTTCGCTCGCGAGAGGGGTGGCCCGCTGGCCGGGGGGTGCAAAAAAGCCAAAGCCCCACCTGGTGAGGATGGGGCTTTGGTATTATCACTTCCTGGTAGATGACGCGTCCCACCGTTTGGACGTCCCGGACCGTGCAAGAACCGGCCGCTCTGTATTATATGCCAGCCTTGTCCAGTACGTGAAAGGAATCCTGCGACCTATGACCGAGCGGATGGCCCAAACCCTCCTGGCCTGGTATGATGAGAATAAGAGAGACCTCCCCTGGCGCGGCGGGCCTGACGCCTATCGCACCTGGGTGAGCGAAATCATGCTGCAGCAGACCCGCGCCGAGGCCGTCAAGCCCTACTATTCACGCTTTCTGGCTGCTCTGCCCACCGTGAACGATCTCGCCGCCGTCGACGACGACCGCCTTCTAAAACTCTGGGAGGGCCTGGGCTACTACTCCCGCGCGCGCAATCTCAAGAGGGCCGCGCAAATGATCGTGCGGGAACATAGCGGCGTGATCCCCAATGACCCGGCAACGCTGCTGAAGCTGCCCGGCATCGGGTTGTATACCGCCGGGGCCATCGCCTCCATCGCCTATGGCGTGCCCGTGCCCGCCGTGGACGGCAACGTGCTGCGGGTGTGCGCCCGCCTGGCCGCCGACCCCGCCGATATCGCCCTGGACCGCACAAAACGTGATGTCGCCGCCCGCCTGCTGCGCGTCCTGCCGCGGGGCCGCCCCGGCGATTTCAACCAGGCCCTGATGGAGTTGGGCGCCTGTGTTTGCCTGCCGAACGGCTCGCCGAATTGCGAGCACCCCGCAGGAGGCGGGGGGCGCTGCCCCTTGGCGGGAGACTGTCTCGCCCATACCCAGGGCCTGGCCGCCGAACTCCCCGTGAAATCCCCCAAAAAGCCGCGCCGGATCGAAGAGCGGCAATTGCTCATCCTGCGCTACGAGGACAAGCTGGCCCTGCGCCGCCGCCCGCCCAAAGGCCTGCTCGCGGGCCTTTGGGAACTGCCGGAGGCCTTCGAGTTCCCGCCGGCGCTGGTGATTTCCCGCGAGCCCGCTGGCCGATCCGTGCATATCTTTACCCACATTGAGTGGCGCATGACGGCTGAGCGGGTGGCCTTGCGCGCCCCTCTCGAAGACGAAACACTCGTCTGGGTCACGCGGGAGGAACTCGAACGGGCGTATGCGCTGCCCAGCGCGTTCGCGGGTTTCCGGGGAGCGATGTTTTGACGCGAAACTGCTCCGCGGCTAGAAACATAGCAGAATGCAAGCAAAAATTTCGATATATGATTTTTGCGCAGCATTGTGCGTGATGTTTCTTGTTGCGCAGTAGTATGAAACGCTTGCGCAGCTCCGGGCTTTGTGGTACAATCTTGTTCTGGCAAAATAGGGGGAGGCGCGTCCATGCAGGAACAGTACGAGCTTCACTGGAAGGACTACTACAAAATCCTGATGCTGCCCAAAGGCTGCGGCGACGAGCAGAAAATCCAGTCCAGTTACCTCAACCTGATGAAAACGGCTCACGCGGACGCCAGCGGGGAGGACCGGGCCAGGGATCTCGACGAGGCCCATGCCTGCCTGAAAGATGCCGGCCGCCGCGCGGCCTACTGGCGTTGTTACCAGCAGCGCGCGTTGGGGTCCAGGGAGGAGCGGCAAAGCCAGCCCCCGCCCAACGACACCGCAGCGGACGATGATATCCGCAGGCAGGCGGAGGAGACCGCGCGCGCAGCCGCCGAGGAAGCAAGGCTGGCGCAGGAGCGGCGCATAAAGGAAGGGAAGGAGCAGGCGGCGTTACATCGGAAGAAAATAACGAAAATCGGGGCTCTGGCCGCATCAGTTTGCGCCGTTGTTCTGGTTGGCGCATTGGTAACGAATACGCTTGTCCAAAACGCGAACACAGGGAGGCCATCAGTTCCGCTGGTGAATGAAGGGCCGAAAATCATGAGCCCCGCCGAATTCGGGGGCAGAAAAATTTCCGTGCGGAACTTCACCGACGCCTCGGATTCCCTGGACGAGATGGCCGGAGCCGGCGCGGGAATCAACGTATACCCCCACGAGATGCTCAGCCAATGCTTCGATGACCTGAAGCTCGGCCGCGTGGACGCGGTCTATGCGGGCTCCGTCGCGGCCGCCTTCTACACCAGGGACAACGAAGCCTTCGAGCGCACCTGGATCAGCGGGACGACCGAACCTTTGGGCATCTGCCTGGCAAAGGAATCCACCGCGCTCGCGGCCGCGGTGGAAGCTGCCCTCGATACACTCTTCTACACCGGCGAAATGAAAGAGATCGCCATGCGGCATTTTGGCGACGATCTAACCGCCAACCTGCGCACGGTCACCCGAAAACCCGTCATCCCCACGCAATACAGGACCATATGGCCGGGCACGCTCACCGTGGGCGGCGAAATGGGATACCCGCCCATGGAGTATACCGCCGCGGACGGTGTGACGCCAATCGGCTTCGACATCGACGTTGGCAAGGCCGTCGCCGGGTTGCTGGGCCTGGAGTGGAACTTCGTCGCCACCTCCTGGGACGGTATCTTCGCCGGCCTGGAAACAGAGCGGTACGATTGTATCATCAGCGCGGTGAGTATCACATCGCGGCGCCAGGAACAGTACATCCTCACCGGGCCCTACGTGGCCAGTGCCCTGTGTATCGTCACCAACGCATAACGTGGAGATGTTTTGACGTGAAACGCTTGCGCAGCTCCGGACTTTGTGGTACAATCTTATTGATAAAATAGGGGGAGGCGCGTCCATGCAGGAACAGTACGAGCTTCACTGGAAGGACTACTACAAAATCCTTATGCTGCCCAAGGGCTGCGGCGACGAGGCGAAAATCAAGTCCAACTACCGCAGCCTGATGAAAATGGCCCACGCGGACGCCAACGCGGGTTATGCCCACGAGGAGGACCAGGCCAAGGACCTCAACGAGGCTTACGACTGCCTAAAGGACGCCGACCGCCGCGCGGCGTATTGGCGCTATCACCAGCAACGCGAGGCAGGGTCCAGGCAGGAAGAACGAAGCAGCCAGCCCCCGCCCAACGACGTCGATGACGAGGCGTTCCGCCGCGCCGCGGACAATTATTTCCGCAGGCAGGCGGAGGAGACGGCGCGAAGGGCAGCGCAGGAGGCAGCGCGAAGAGCGGCGGATGAAGCCGAGCGGCAGAGGCGCGAGGAGGAGGAGCGCAAACAACGTGAGGAGGAGCTCCGCAAAGCCGAGGAACGGCGTAAGGCGGAAGAGGCAAGACTGGCGGAGGAGAGACGGGTTGAGGCGGAGAAGCGGCAGGCAGCGAAAAAGGCAAAGCAGAAGAATGCACTGAAAATCAGTGGAATGGCAGCAGCAATTGCAGCGATATTAGTCGTTGCAATCGTGATGGTGGTTACCATACCACCCAAAATCGCTTATGAGCGTCAGCAACGAAAACTACAGGAGGACTATGCTGAGGCACAGCAATTAGAAGCAGACGGAAATCTTACACAGGCGATTGATGCTTACAAGACTCTGGGCGATTACAGCGATGCCGCGCAACGAGTGGAGGATATTCGAATTCAAATGGAGGATATGCAAGTCGAGCTAAAAGGCCGTGAGCTTCAGGAAAAGCGAAATATTCTGCTGGAATGCCATAAGCGCTTTTCCTGCGGCACTTATCATATTGTTGGGCTAAAGGAAGACGGTACAGTATTGACTGGTGGGAATGTTTTTGGCAATTTGAAAGGCCAAAGCAATGTTTCTAACTGGCGTGATATTGTCGCGATTACCGCGGGTCATTACTATACGCTTGGTCTAAAAAATGACGGAACTGTACTGGTTACCGGCAACAGTTATGGTGTCGATCAATTCAGCTGGAAAAAAAGTATTTTAGACGCCTCTGTCATTAAGGATGGGCAACTGACAGCAACACTGGCAACCTCTTTTGGCGTAAATGCTGACTGGCGAAATATTGTACAACTTTATGAAGTTGACGGCGGCTTGCTAGCAGTTCGTATAGATGGTGCTGTTCTTTACGGTGGCAATGAGAAATGGATCAAAGATGGTATTGCTACCTGGAGCGATATTCTGGTAAGTGAAGCCATTTCATCCTATAGCGGCTATGGCGCTGATGCCATATATGGGATCAAAGCAGATGGTTCAGTTGTGGTTGCGATGAATCCTAAGGCAGATGATCAAATCGCAATACCGGAGAGTAAGTCTATTGTTCGTTTAAACCGCCTTGATGTCTGGCGAGATGGTCACGGCTCTTGGCGTGATTCGATCTATCTTATTCTCACCTCGGATGGGCAGGTTACATTCATAGGAGACTACAAATTTTCTGACGAGAAGTCGTTTTCTGACGATTTGCCAGAGGTAGCAAGCTGGAAGCTTTGGCAAGGCTCCTGTTATGACCCCGGCTGGCTGAAATAATTACATTAGTTAGGACACACCCATGCACCTCAAAGCCCTCGACATCCACGGTTTCAAATCCTTCCCCGATAAAACCCGGCTGGAGTTCGGCTCCGGCATCACCTGCGTTGTGGGCCCCAACGGCTCGGGCAAGAGCAACGTCAGCGACGCCGTGCGCTGGGTGCTGGGAGAGCAGAGCACCAAACAGCTGCGCGGGTCGCGCATGGAGGACGTCATCTTCAGCGGCACGGACAAACGCCGGGCCCTGGGCCTGGCCGAGGTCACGCTGCACCTGGACAACACGGACAGGAAGCTGGGCCGCGACGAGGACGATATCGCCGTCACCCGGCGGCTGTACCGTTCGGGCGAGAGCGACTACCTCATCAACGGCAGGAACGTGCGCCTGAAGGATGTCCACGAGCTGTTCATGGACACAGGCCTGGGCCGCGACGGCTACTCCCTGGTGGGGCAGGGCCGCGTGGCGGAGCTGGTGTCCTCGCGCTCCGAGCAGCGGCGCGATATGCTGGAGGAGGCCGCGGGGATCTCGCAGTCCCGCTACCGCCGCGAGGCCGCGCAGCGCAAGCTCGCCCAGGCGGAGGACAACCTGGTACGCCTGCGCGATATTCTGCTCGAGCTGGAGGGCCGCGTGGAGCCCCTGCGCCAGCAGAAGGAGAAGGCGGAGAAATTCCTTGCCCTGGCCGGGCGGCGCAAGAAGCTCGAGATCGGGCTGGCGCTGCACACCATCGCGCAGTCCACGGAGAGCCTGCGCGGGCAGGAGTACAAGATTTTACGCGCGCGGCAGGAATACCAATTGTGCGGGGAGGAGCTTGCGCGCTTCGAGGCGGAGATCGCCGAATTGCAGAGCCGGTCCCAGGCCCTCACCCTGCGCATGGAGGAGCTGCGGCTGGGCCGCGCCGCCCAGGAGGAGCAGTCCCTGCGGCAGGAGGGCGAGATCCTGGTGCTGGAGAACACCGTCGAGCATAATAAGAACGCCATGGAGCGCATCGCCCGGGACCGCAGCCACGCCGACAGCACCCGCCAGCAGCTGGAGGAGGAGATTGGCGCGGTGCTCGCGCAGATCAATGCGCTGCGGCTGGAGGTCGCTGGCAAGCGCGAGACCCTGCTCGCCTGCGCCAAACAGGCCGACCGTCAGCGCGATGAGGAACAGGCCTTGCTCGCGCAGAGCACGGCGCTGGCGCAGTCTTTGCGGGAGATCACCGAGCGGCTCGCGCAGCGGCACATAGAGCAGTCCGCGGCGGATTCCTCCATGTTGGAGCTGCGTTCGCGCATGGAGAACATAGAGCAGTCGAATGCGGCCCGCGCCGCCCAGGCCCGGGAGTTCGAACAGAAATTGCTGGAGGCAAACCAGCTTCTCGGCGAACACCGCGCAGCGGCGAAAAGCCTGCAAAACAGCCTTCAGGGCTATAAACTGCGTGCCGAAAACCGCGCCGCCAAGGCCGGCGAGGCCCGCCGGGAGCTCGAGCGCCTGCGGGGCGAGCAGCGCCAGTCCTCCGCGCGCCTGAAATTGCTGGAGGACCTGGAACAGAACATGGAGGGCTACAGCGGGGCGGTACGCGCGCTGATGAAGGAGAGCGCCCGGGGCGGCCTACAGGGGCTCCACGGCACGCTTTCGCAGCTGATTCGGGTGGAACCGGACTACACGCTTGCCGTCGAAACAGCGCTGGGTCCGGCCCTGCAGCACATCGTCACCGACGACGAGCGCGCCGCCAAGCGCGCCATCGAAACCCTCAAGCGCGGCGGCACGGGCCGGGCCACCTTCCTGCCCCTGACAAGCATCAGCGCCCGGGAGTTCCGAGAGACCGGCCTGGAGCGCTGCCCGGGCTTCATCGCCATGGCCCCGGAACTGGTCACCTGCGACAGCCTATATGATACCATTTTAAAAGCCCAGCTGGGCCGCACGGCCGTGGCCGAGGATATCGACAGCGCCATCGCCATCGCGCGGCAATACAGTTATAGATTTCGCATCGTCACCCTGGACGGCCAGGTTGTCAACGCGGGAGGGAGCATCACAGGCGGCTCGCGCTCCCAGGGCACGGGCATCCTCAGCCGGGGCAACGAGATCGCGGGATTGCAGCAGGATATACTCCGGCTTGACGGCCAGGTGAAAGACCAGTCCGCCCGCGTCAAACGGCTGGACGAGGAGGCCGCGGCCGCGCAGGCGGCGTCCTCCGGCGCCCAGGGGGATTTGGCCCGCGCCCAGGAGGACGTCATTCGCCAGGAGAGCCATACCGGAGCCCTCGAAGCCCGCGTGCAGGATACCAAAGCCGCCCAGTCGGAGCTCGCCGCGGAAATGGCCGCCGCCGCCCGGCGCATCTCCCAGCTGGAGGAGGCCCGCCGCATGGGCGACAGCCAGGCCGAAGAGTTCGAACTGGAAAAGCAAGCAATCGAGCTGCAGCAGGAGGCCCTCAAAGCGCGGCAGGCCGAACTCGCCCGCCGGCGCGAGCAGGCCGCCCGGGAGGAATCCGCCGGACGCCTGGAACTGCTGTCTATCGAAAAGGACGTGGAGTCCCGGGAGGAACTGGCCGCGGGCCTGCGCCAGCGCAAACTCGGCCACGCCGGGCGCGACCAGGAACTTGCCGCCGAACAGGAATCCCTGGAGCAAATGAACCTTGAGATTGGGCGGAAGGCAGAGGCGCTGCGCATCAGCGTCGCGGCCCTGCGGGAGGACGCGGCCCAGGGCGCGGCGGAGACCGAATCCCTTGCCGCCCAGCGGGAGGATTTGCAGGCCCGCACCGAGACCCTGCGCCGGGAGGAGCGCCTGCAGCTGGGCAAAAAAGAGACCCTCAGCGGCGACCTGGCCCGGCAAGAGGAACGGCGCGCCCTGGCCCGCCAGGCCCTGGACAACGCGGCGGCAAAGCTCTACGACGACTACCAGATCACCCCGCGCGAGGCGGAGGCACAGGGATTCAACTTGGACAACCCCGCCGGGGCCTCCATAGAGCTCGGTGAGGTCAGCCAGAAGATACGGGCCCTGGGCAACATCAACGTGGACGCCATCGAGGAGTACCGCGAGGTGTCCGAGCGCTACGGGTTCCTGCGCGCCCAGGTGGAGGACGCGGAGCACAGCAAGGCCGAGCTCACCCGCCTGATCGAGGAGCTCACGGCGAAGATGTCCGAGCGCTTCCGCACTCAGTTCGCGAAGATCAACAAATACTTCGGCGAGACCTTCGCGGAGCTGTTCAGCGGCGGGCAGGCCGCCCTGGAGCTGGAAAACCCCCTGGACGTCCTGGAAAGCCACATCGAGAT